>APMI01015333.1_pt1 | contig 28168 bp, 19 predicted proteins | sample 667938 | NCBI WGS metagenome assembly APMI01 (sample SAMN01084076, study PRJNA167559) | wastewater metagenome | biome: Wastewater | place: Denmark: Ejby Moelle, Odense | collected 2011-11-28
GCTGGTGAAGATGTGGGAGCAGCGGCAGGCGGGAACCGGTAACGGTGGATCGGGAATAGTGAATAGTGAACCGTCACATCAGCATTTCGCTATCGACTGGTTCCAGAACAGGTTGTATGAGGTACAGGCTGAGGTTGAAAGTTTGATGAAGCAGTTCCGCCTGAGTGAAGCATTAAAAACAGTGTACTCCCTGGTATGGGACGACTTTTGCAGTTGGTACCTCGAATGGGTGAAACCCGGGTTTGAGCAACCGATTGAAACCGCCGTGTACAAAAAGACGGTTTCCTTTTTTGAAGAGCTGATGCAATTGCTGCATCCCTTTATGCCATTTATCACAGAAGAGATCTATCATCAACTGGGTGAGCAGGCAGGCGATCTTTGTACTGCCCAATACAGCGCTGTTGCCAATGCAGACAGCAGCATCCTTCAGCAGGGTGATTTACTGAAGAGAGTGATCACCAACTTAAGGGATGCACGGAACAAGAACCAGTTCAAACCAAAAGACAGCATTCAACTGCATATCCAAACCGCAGCTAAAGAGGCCTACCTGCCGATCGAATCGATACTGGCCAAACAGGTAAATGCAGCTTCCATCAGTTTTGTAGAGGTAGCGCTGGCCAACAGCATTGTGGTAGCAGTGGAAAAGGATAAATTCTATATTGAATCTGACAGGCAACTCGACAGCGGCGCTTTAAAAGCCGACCTGCTGAAAGACCTGGAACACCAACAAAACTTTCTGCAATCGGTGATGAAAAAACTGGGCAACGAAAAATTTGTACAGAATGCCAGGCCCGAAGTATTGGCCATGGAAGAGAAGAAAAAATCGGATGCGGAAGCAAGGATCAGGACCATCGAAGAAAGCCTGGCATCAATGAACTGATGCAGCTTTTTGCTTGTTCGGGCCCGCTGAAAGAAACAGTATTTCATTGGCAGAAGAATGTTAAATTTAAAATTGAATACTAAACAGGCCTTAAATTCGTTGTAATTAAAACGAGAGGATGAATAAATTATTACTTATCGCCATTTTATTTACCGGCCTGGCCGCTTCAGCACAGGTTAAGCCACTTCAAAAGCAGCCGATTACTGCACCGGCTCCAAAATGGAAACCTCCTGTTGTTAAAACTTATTTGGCCAAATTTTCAGGTTCCGATGTTACCTGTTCTGTGGAAGAAGGCAAGCAGATCATCACGCTGCCATTGAGGATCGTAGATGCGAAGAACAACGAATACGCCATCTCCTCCTACCAGCTCGCCTACAAAAGGCAGGGCGTTAAAGAAAATGAAGAAACAGGAGAAATTACCCCGGCAACCGATCTTGTAGCCCAACGTTTTACTGAAACACCTATCACCGGCATCTGGAAAAGCAGCATCATTGAGCAACTCAAAAAGAACGAGGAGTTGTACTTTTTTGATGTGATCGTATCTGACGGAAAAGGCCGGCGTTTCTTTGCACCCGACCTCAAGATCACCATACAATAAACGCTTATGCAGCTGCTGGTAAAAAAAGTAGATGCTACCGCTATACCAGTTATACAAAACCTGGCTAATATTACCTGGCCCGTTACCTACGGAGAGATCATCACACCACAGCAACTGGATTATATGATGGAACTGCTGTACAGCAGGGCCGCTCTTCAAAAACAGATGGATAAAGGCGATCAGTTCGTTATTGTTTACGATGATGAAAGGCCCGTTGCATTTGCCTCCTATTCTGCCAAAGAAACAGATGCAGGGATCTATAAACTTCACAAAATATACATCCTCCCCAACCAGCAGGGCAAGGGAATTGGCAAACTGCTGATCAGCTATATCACTACCGATATCAAGCCGGCCACCGCATTACAACTCAATGTAAACCGTCATAACAAAGCACTGCATTTTTATGAAAAAGCAGGTTTCTCCATCATTGCCGAAGAAGATATTTATATCGGCAATGGCTTTTACATGAATGACTATGTAATGGAGTTGACATTGTAACCTGCCATTTATTTTGTCAACCTAACCATTTACGAGGCGATCGTTCCCGGTAACGCATAGTTATCACAGCGCTTTTACAAAGCTGATATTTTAGTATCCTAAAACTATCATGCAATGAAAGCTCTCTTCCCCCTGCTCCTGTTATTGTTTATTACAGCTTTTGCGCAGGCCCAGGTAATAGGCATTGGCACCACAAGCCCTAATCCTTCGGCCCAACTGGATATCAGCAGCACCACCAGGGGATTGCTGATCCCCAGGATGACCAGTACACAAATGAATGCGATCGCATCCCCGGCTGCGGGCCTGATGGTATTCAATTTAACCGACAGTGTTTTTTATGTAAGAAAGAACAGCGGGTGGACAAAACTCGTTCCGGTTGCTGCGGCAGGCGGCGGCTGGCTAAGTTCGGGCAATGATATCATCAACAGCAATACCGGCAATGTGATCATTGGAAGCAGCAACCAGAGTGTGTACAAACTAAATGTTACCGGTACTGATCTTGGTCAGACATTCTATGGCATTGCAAATGAGTTGTATGGCTCATTCAGCAACAGTGATGGTCATTTTGATATCGAATCAAATTACGGTAATTCCTTCGCAGGGAAACCAGCGAAACATATCCTGTTAAATCCGCCAGGTTCGGGTGTGTTTTTTCCCGGCAACGTGGGCATCAATACCGATGATCCTTCGCATGCTAAACTCGAGATCAATGGGCGTGTAGGCGCCACCGTTGCGATGTTTGGCGCCGACAGGTTTGGAGTAGGCATTGCGGCAGACAATCCAGAGATCGGCTTTAATTATTATTACAACAACGCAACTAAAACCATCAAGGCCGGGTATGCCGCCAATTTTGGCATGAGCCCTGGCAATGGCGACCTGTACATTGGCAATTTTAGCGGCAACCAGTCTTCCGCCAGCTTTGGCGATATCAGTGGCTACCAGTACTGTATCATCGTAAAGCAAAACGGCAATGTGGGGATCGGTACTACCGATCCTACTTACAAACTTTCGGTGAACGGTAATATAAGAAGCAAGGAAGTAGTGGTAGAAAGCAATTGGGCCGATTATGTTTTTGACAATGACTATCAACTTCCGTCCCTGGCTGAAACAGAACAATACATACTGGAAAACAGGCATCTACCCGGTATTCCATCCGCAACTGAAATACAAACAAATGGACTTTCCGTGGGCAACGCACAAACAAAAATGATGCAGAAGATCGAAGAACTCACGCTGTACATAATTGACCTGAACAAACAATTGGCTGCACTAAAAGCGACGTTGGCAACTTCAACCAACAGGAACATCACTCAATAATCTTATTCCTCACTGTATGAAAAAGATCTTCCTGTTTTTTATATACGCTGCCGTATATGCAGCCACCAGTAATGCTCAGCCGGCACCAGACAGCGTGCTTGAAAACAGGCTCAGAAGCAAACAGAATTTTTATGATATCAGGCGGACTGTGCTTGCTTATTTCGACGAAAAATTAAGCCGGGTGGCTTTATCAGATAGTGTGAGTATAAAAAAAGTAAACCGGCAACTGAAAATGTGGAACCGCAAACTCTGGCAAATGGAATACTATACTGACCGAAATGGAGTAGTGCAGGATGCCAACCAGGTAAATTATGCAGCGCTACAGCAGTCTGCACAGATCAATCATAGTAACAGGCCAATGGCACAGACGCAGAACTGGATTTTACAGGGGCCCTATAATTGCGATAAGGGTATTGGCCGTTTTGATGAAATAGCTTTTCATCCTACCGATGCCAATACGATATTCGCCGGCTCGCCCTATGGCGGTTTATTCAAAACATCCAACGGTGGTTCCAATTGGTATCCTGTTTCGGCCTACATGCCATCGCTGGGCGTTGCAGGCATTGCAATACACCCGGTTGATCCCAATATCATTTATGTGCTTTCGGGAGATGCCAACGGCGGTAACCCCTATACCAGCAGCAGCCTGGGTGTTTTTAAAACCTACGATGGCGGCGCTAACTGGTTCAGGACAGGTTTGTTGACCAGCTTGCCTTTCCAGGCGGCTGAATTGATCATGGATCCATCCAACCCGGAAATACTGCTGGCCGCAACTACCCTTGGTATCTTTAGAACAACAGATGGTGGCAATACCTGGACGCTGAGCGCCGGCGGCAATTTTACCGACATCAAGTTCAAGCCGGGTAACTCATCTACTGTATATGCCGCAGGCCCCAATTTTTTTATGGTATCGGCCAACAATGGCGTAAGTTTTTCAAATATTGGCATCAATGGTATTGCAGGTGCAAACAGGATAGCCATTGGCGTTACCCCCGCCAATCCACAGAAAGTAGTATTGCTTGCAGGCCCGGTACTAACGGGTGGCAATTCGTTCCAGGGCATTTATATTTCCACCAACAGCGGGCAGGGTTTTTCATTGGCCACACAAACTCCTAATATTTTTTACTCTTACACCGGCAATGCCGCCACCAACGACCAGTCGGGATATGATATTGCCATTTGCATATCGCCGGTGAATGAAAATGAGATCTATGCCGGTGGGCTCAGCGCCTGGAAGAGCACCAACGGTGGTTTTGGCTGGTCGCAGGTATCGGCCTACTGGCCCACTGATGATCCTTACATGCATCCTGATATACACGACATAAAAATAAATCCATTGAACAACTCAGTTTATTGTGCCAACGATGGAGGCATGTATTACTATACAGGCAGTTCATGGACGCCCCTGTTCAACGGCGCCACTACCACCCAGTTTTATCATTTTGAAAGAGAAAATGACGAAGGTGATATCTGGGGCGGCGCACAGGACAATGGTATACTGGAACAGGACGGCGGCGGCGGTAACTATTACATCTATGCTACCGGTGATGGATTTGATGAAATGACCGATCATGAAAGCCTGGTGGCAGACGGAGAGTCTGATGACATTTATTTTTCGGTGAATCAAAAAGTAAAAAAGGATGTGTTTGGTGGCATTGCAGATATTACACCGCCTGGCAGCAACGGCTTCTTCCCTAACCTTGCTATGAGCCCGGATTTGGAAGATAAAATTTTCGCCGGTTATTCCAACGCCACATTCATCAGTTTTGATGCAGGCGATAACTGGAGCAGTTTGGGCAATGTGGCAGGCAACTGGGCGCTCTCAACCTGCCCGTCCAATACTGATGTGCTCTATGCCGCAGGTGCCAACAGCATCAACCGCTTTAACTGGGGTGTTGGCTGGACGAACATTACACCCGGGCTTACGGCGGCAGGGTACAGCAGCAATCTTAAAATTGCTGACATTGATGTATATCCCTACAATCACAATTTCCTTTACATCGCAGTGGCAGGTACCTCCGCCAATGCAAAAGTTTTCTTTACCCCCGATGGTGGTGCCAACTGGCAAAACTGGACTTACAACTTACCTAACGTGCCCGTGTATTCGATAAAAAGAGATGCGGCAGACGGACTGTATGCCGGTACCTCCATCGGCGTATTCTATAAGCGAAACGCAGTGAATTACTGGGAGCCTTTCAGCAATGGGTTACCGCCGGTACCAGTCACCGAGATTGAACTGTGGCCGGTAAGCAATGAAGTTTGGATCTGCACTTTTGGGAGAGGTATCTGGTACACAACCCAGTACAACAGTTGCCAGGCAGATATTACACTCAGCGGCGGGATCAATGGCAATTATTACCAGGAAGCATCCAACAGTATCAGCAGTACGCAGGTTATTTACGGGGCGGAGGGAACATCGGTTAAATACAATGCAGGAGGGCAGATCCGCCTTACCCCTGGCTTCCAGGCTGCGTGGGGATCAACATTCAGAACCTATACGGCAGGTTGCGGTGCCCCCATCAATTTGTCGCAAAGAAAAAATACGACCGCAAAAAAAACAGTGCCTGCAACAAAGAAAAAGAGGCATGCACCGACCAACAAGGCCAACGGTGAACTTAACCGATGATTTTTTGCTGCCGGAAACAAAAAATGAAACATCACACTGAAAAAAAAATCCATATGACCAGGAAAATACACTTGTTTGCTGTCTTGTTCATTTCATTCAACGGCAACGCACAAAATGTTGGTATCGGAACTGCTACACCAAGCACATCTGCATTGCTTGATATAAGCAGTACAACAAAAGGTTTACTTATCCCAAGAATGACGAACACACAAATGAATGCCATTGGTTCTCCGGCACCCGGGCTGCTTGTTTTTAATTTGACAGACAGCCTGCTGTATGTAAGAAAAAACAGCGGCTGGACAAAACTTGTTTCTGCCAGTAACGGGTGGAGTGCAAACGGCAATGATCTTTATAACAGCAATACGGGAAATATTGGCATTGGCACCAATGTTCCTTCACATGCAAGAGTCGAAGTGAATGGTTCTGTGGGTGCCGCAGTTGCCATCTTCGGCGCTGATAAATATGGTGTAACAATAGAAGCTAACAATCCTGAAATCGGTTTCAATTATTTTTATAACAACGGGCCTAAAACATTGAGACCCGGCTATGCCTCTGTGGTTGGTATGAATCCCGGCACAGGTGAATTGTACCTGTCCAATTTTGGTGGCGCCCAATCCCTTGCAAATTTTGGAGCATTGAGCGAAGCAGGCTACCGGCAAAACATTACCATTCTTCAAACTGGCGAAATACAGTTTGCCGGCACCAATAATTACTCTCATTTTTTTAATGGCCCCAATGAAGACGTTTATATACGCAGCGGTAAAAATGCAGGTAATGTGATCATCAATGACATTCCGGGAGGAAAGATCGGTGTTGGCATGAACAATCCAACAAGGGCTGTCCTTGAACAGAATGGATCTGTTGGAACAACGGCCGCAATATTCGGTGGTGATGGAGCCGGCATCTCTTTACAAAAAAACTGGCCGGTGATCGGGTTCAACCACTATTTTGATGGCGCTACCCACCGTTCTATCGGGCAGGGTTATTCGGGTGTATTTGGCATTAACCAGGATAATGGAAACCTTTATTATGGCAGTTGGTCGTATGCCGGCACATCCAATGCAGCGCTGGCTGGTTATAACAGCAGCTTTAATGTTACGCCCTCCGGGAATGTGGACATCGTTCACAGGGATATTACGAATCTTGAGGACTACACCGACATTGGCCTGACCATCGAAGGGAACTGCGGTTATTCAGGTTTTACGCAGTACCATAGTACCTGGAACATACACAATGGCTCTTTCGCCGTTGCAGATTTCAACAACGGCTACTACGGCCTGGCTTTTTGGCACAAGCTGGATAATTCAAACTGGGCCCAGCTGGCGGCAATTGCAGGAAACGGCGGAGAATACTACCAGGCTTCGGATTTCAATTTAAAAACCGGTATCAGTTATATGGCCGATGATCAACTGCTAAAAAAGATTATGCTGTTAAAGCCGGCCTCGTACAATTTTAAAGATGCCAAAAACAACAGCAGATCTTATGGCTTTATCGCCCAGGAAGTGGAACAGGTGTTCCCGGATTTTGTAATCACCGGGAGTAAAAACAAATTGATGTGTTACAGCAATTTTATTCCTGTACTCACCAAAGGCATGCAGGAGCAACAACAGCAAATTGAAGTTTTGCAAAATGAAGTTGCTGAATTAAAAAAATTGATCCTGCTAAAACAATAAATTAACAAATCATGAACAGAAATCTACTGCTTGCGATCGCTGTTACCTGCATGGCAAGTTCCTGTTATAAAACAGGCGAGATCATTTACCAGAGAAAATGCACCGTGGTTTCGCTGAATATGCAAACGGATAAATTATACAACAGGAATTTTTACCCGGCTGCTCCTAATTCAAATATGAACGCTTTAATAGGTTATACCAACACGCCTGCCAAAAGAACAACACTTATTACGGGCGATAAGGTTGATGCAGATCAGGCGTATCACTATGTAAATGAATTTTACTACGATAATAATAACAATCTCAGCTTTACACGCTGGATTTATATGGGCGATGATCCAAACTTTCCACACAACAATGCATTGGCCGGGAATTTTGTGTTTACTTACCCGACCGGCACAACCAATTCTCTTTCCAATACTATAAAAGTTCAAAGGTTTGGCGAAGCCAATTCTCCTTACCCTGAATTAAGCTATCCGCTTGACAGTCCGTACACCTATAGTTTCAACAACGAATTCCAGTTAACCAGCATCACAGATTATTACAATCATACACTGCAAAGTTTCGAATACGACAATGGAGGCAACTGCACCAGGAATATTGTGTACAATGCAGACAATACTGTACAGGCAATTTGGGAATACCTGTCGTATGACAACAAGATTAACCCCTGCCGCACAGACAGAACCCTGCAGCTATATTATAACATCTACAGTAAAAACAATCCGACCAGTGTAAGACTCACTGTTTACGATGACCACGGTACAGTACAAACATTTACAAACACTTTTACCTATTCATTCAATTCGGATAATTATGTGACCGGCCTTAATGATTTCACAAAACCTTTTGCATTGTATATCTGCCCGATTCCATAAGTATTGTCGGGATGCATTGCTGAAAAAAGATCATTCAACTCAAAAAAAATCGCATGAAAAAACGGGCACTCACCGCTCTTAGCATTTTTATTGCCGCAACAGTATTTTGCCAGAATGTTGGCATTGGAGTTACTAACCCTTTGTACAAACTGGATGTTGCAGGTTTTGTAAGAAATACCAGTACTACAATGACCTCTCCGGGTTTATTTGGCCGGCTTACTGCAGGCGGTTCTTTAAGGATCGAGAACAGTGACAATACAAAATTCCTGGTAATTGACGGCAGTTCCATACAGGCACAACTTGGTTCTTTGCAAAGTTCCGGTACGTCCGCTTCTCCCCTGCTCATCAACCCTTACGGGGGCAATGTTGGCATCCGCACCACAACACCCAATGCATCGCTCTCTGTTTACCGGGGAAATGGAGTAGATGGAACAGCAGCATTTTTTGGAACAGATCATGTATCGCATTTTAATTATAACATCGATGAAAATACGTATATCCGTGGCGGTAAGACCAGCAGCCAGGTTTTCCTAAACGATACGCATAATGGTGATGTGAACATCGCAACCGGCGGCGGAAAGATCAATACCGGTTACAGCATTTATTCAGCCCAGACCGGTGGATTAAACCTGGTGCCGCTGGGCATTATTAAGTATACTTTTAGTTTGGATGATAACGGGAATGCCATTGATGTTAGTATAAGCAATGAAGCAGGTTCCCTGTACACCGGCTGGAACGTTTCTACCACCCGTGGTGCAGATGACGAAACAACGTTCACCATCGCCCTTGATTTTGCACAGGTAAGTAATTATTCAAAGATCATTGCCGTTGGAAGTCCTGATTTTGACAGTTACGGATATGCCATTTATAAAGCTGTATCGGCGGCTGCTAAAACAGGCAACAGTGCCAGCCTCGTTATTAAATATTCAGGTGATTGCCTCACCTGCCAGTTTGCTCACTTAATAGCCAGTGGTACCTACATGATCTATGGTATTCAGTAAGCAGTAAATAAATTCAATACCGGGTAGTAAAAGATTTTTAACTTACCCCTCTTAATAACTGCCTGCAGCAAAAAGAACAGGATGAGAAACCAGGTACAAGCCTTTTTTACTGTATTATTTTCCGCATTGCTGATGCCGGTTCTGTTGCATGCACAAAACTTTCCATCACTGCAGTTTTCGCACCTGGGTACCAAAGACGGGCTTACCAATAACAATTGTACGGCCATTGCGGAAGACCGGCAGGGCTTTATCTGGATTGGCACCTCCAATGGATTGAACCGGTACGATGGCTACCGTTTCCAGCATTATTATCACAACTCCGATAAAAATTCTTTGGTGAGTAACGATATACAAGCTATCCATTGCGACAGCCGTGGCAGGTTGTGGATCTGCACCAGCGATGGGGTAAGCTGTTTTATTCCGGGCAACAACCGCTTTATCAATTATGCCAAACAATTTCAGCCGCCTCATCAGTTAAAAAATAACAGCAGTGTAAGGATCTATGAAGATGAGCAACACAATATCTGGCTTTGCAACCAACTGGATGTGATCTATAAAATAAATGATGCCATGGAAGCGGTTCCATTAAAAATAGACATCGCCCCCTTTCCTTTTTTCCAGGAAATGAAATTTGGATACGATAATATTTTCAGGGATAACAGCGGGAACGAATGGGCATTTACCTCAGGCAGGCTGTACCGTCTCAATAAACAAACAAAGCAACCTGCTGAAACAATTGATCTTTCCGCATTACTCCATACCAATATCATTAAAATGATGCAGGACGAAAAGGGCGGATACCTGCTTGGCACCTGGGGTGCCGGCGTATGGGACTTTGATCCGTCCACCCATTCTGCAATGCCTGTTACACCCTTGCCGAAAAGAATTATCAATGATCTTACCCGGTGGAGCTATGAAAAGAAAAGCTGGCTGCTTTGCCTCGAAGTGAATTGGGGCGTGTATCTGCTTGATCAAACAACCAATGCGACAAAGCACTACGGCGTAACTGCTGCTGACCCGAGTTCTTTGCAGGGAACCGACTTTCACCAGGTATTCAGCGACAGTAAAAAGAACACCTGGATCTGCAGCAATGCCGGCATTAACCTGCTTACCATGGCACAGCACGCAGTGGAAGTAATACCGGTAACAGATCCCGGCACAACCAATTACAGCTCCTATAAAAGTGGCCCGGTATTCAGTTATTTTGAAGCAGACAGCAGCATCTGGATGAGCAAACGGTATGTATCTACGTTTGAATTCGATGAACAGTTTGCTGTTAAGAATTATTATTCCAGTCTCTACCCTTTGTCTGCAACAAAAACTAACACCGGCGGTTATGCGTATTATTTTTATAAGAAAGAAGATGACCTGTACATCAGCACCGACAGCGGACTGGTGATATTGAACCAGGCAAAAAAAACAACAGCAGCATATAATGCACCGCAACTAAAAGGTCCTGCGCAACTGCGAACCATTATCCCCTTTGGTGAAAATGAATTACTGATCCGCTCTTTTTCCGATGGCCTTTTTGTTTTTAATACCACTGAAAAAAAATTTACCCACCAGTTCAGTAACCGGGATATTTGCAGCACCTGCACGGCGCTTAAACTCACCTACCTGTTCCGCTCAACAGGCAATGAAATTTATGTATGCGCTGCTGGGCAGTATCAAAATTTCCTGCGCTACAATGTTTTAACCAACAGCTTTGTGCCGGTGGTGATTGCTAACGGCAGCCAATATCCGCTCCAGGCTGCTGATATTTTTGGAGTAGCGGAAGATGCTGAACACAACTTGTGGCTGGCCAGCGCTGCCGGGGTTTTCGTTTTCAACCCTGCCTCCGGGAACATCCTTAAAAGGCTGCCTGAGAAAAAGGAAATGGGCAGCCTGTTCCGCCTTTGCTTTGACGATGCCGGTAATCTCTGGGGTAACAGTGTGTCGGGTATCTGGTGTTACACAAAGCAATCAGGCAGGTGGATCGGTTTCAACAATGATGATGGTTTACCCGGTAGCAATTTTGAAGGCATCATTACCAAAAGACCAAACGGTGATATTGTTGCCGGGCTGGAGGGCGCTATTGCGATCTTTCATCCCGGCCAGTTGTTTGGGCACAACAGTGAACCACCGGTGGTGATCACGGAAGCTTCCGCCGGCGACAGCCTGGTTTCGTTTCCATTGGTCAGCGGCCAGGAAAAAAAATTATTGCTGCAGCCCGGGCAAAACTCCTTTGTGGTTGATTTTGCGATCCTCAATTATATAAATCCTGCCAGCAGCAGGTATTATTACAAACTGGCTCCGTTGATGAAAGAATTCCAGCTCAACAGCAATGGTCATATCAATTTCAACGGGCTGGCACCAGGCACTTACACGCTGTATGTGAAGGGCGGCAACAAAACCGGTATTATTTTTTCGCAACAGGATACACTCTCCATTTCCGTATTGCCTTTCTGGTACCAGTCGGGATGGTTCCGGATACTTTGTGTATTGGCGATTGCCGCCATCATCAGCGCTTTTGTAAAATGGCGCATCATGGCCGTTAAAAGGCAAGCCCTGTTAAAACAACAAATTGCAGAAACCGAAATGCAGGCGTTGAGGGCACAAATGAATCCGCATTTTATTTTCAACAGCCTCAACAGCATCGAAAATTTTATGATGCAGAATGAAAAGCGGCTGGCAAGCGATTACCTCAATAAGTTTTCCCGGCTCATCAGGAGTATTTTAGACAGCAGCAGGAATGAGATGGTACCGGTAGCAAAAGATATGGAGGCCCTGCAATGGTATGTTGACCTGCAGCAACTCCGGCTGAACAATAAATTCGTTTACCTGACCAATGTAGAACCATTGCTGCTGCAGGGCGATTTTAAAGTACCTTCTTTACTGGTACAGCCCTTTGTGGAAAATGCCATCGAACACGGTCTTTCTCACAGCGACCAAACTGATCTTTATTTAAAAGTAACTGCCGTATTAAACAATGAACATATTGTTTATACGATCGAAGACAATGGCATTGGCAGGCAGCGGTCGGCCGCCTACAACCTTCAAAACAAGCCCCATCATAAAAGTGTAGGACTCAGTATTACAATAGACCGGCTGCGGATATTGAACGAAGAATCGTACAATGAAAACAGTGTGCAGATAACCGATCTTTATGACGCAAACAATCAACCCTGCGGAACAAGGGTAACAGTGAAAATAAAAGCACATTAATGGAAAAGATCAGCGCCATACTGGTAGACGATGAACTGAGCAGCCTGCAAAACCTGCAACAGAAGCTGGAATCATTTTGCCCCGAAGTTCAATTGGTTGCCATGACACAAAAGCCGGAAGAGGCTTTGTTGCTGATTCAGCAACATAAACCGGATGTGATCTTTTTGGATATTGAAATGCCCCGTATGAATGGGTTTCGCATGCTGGACGAATTAGATGCGTATGATTTTGAAATTATTTTTACAACAGCCTATCATCATTATGCCATTGATGCCATCCGCATGAGTGCATTTGATTACCTGATGAAGCCCATTGCCATTGCCGACCTGCAGAACGCCGTACAAAGACTTGCCCAGGCTAAGCAAACCCATACAAAAGAAAAGATTGACATCCTCAAAAATTCATTACAGGACAAAAAAAGCCAGGAGGATAAAATTGCCATTCCCACCTATGAAGGCATTGAGTTTATTGCGATCAAGAACATACTGCACATCGAAAGCAGTTCCAACTACAGCAAACTTTATTTACACGACAATAAAGTAATCACAGTGACAAAACTGCTGAAAGATTTTGAAGACATGCTGCTCCCCTACCGCTTTTACCGCATCCACAATTCACACCTCATCAATCTCAATTATATTCATAAATACCTGAAAGCAGATGGAGGCCAGGTAATGATGCAGGACGGAACTGTGATAGATGTGGCCAGGAGAAAGAAGGAAGAATTTTTAAAATTATTAACCGGTTAGTGGAAACAGGTTGGGAATTATTGGAAAAGCAAAAGGCAACATTCAAAAATCAAAATCGGGCTCGGGTAACTGCCAAATCTTTTTTATGTGCATACTCCCTTTTTACTTTTGAATTTTCATTTTTTACTTTAGTACACTAGCTGGTGCGTTTGCTTAATGATCCCGATCACAAACACACTTTGCACATGGCCCATGTTTTCAACCTGGCTTAATTTATTTACATGAAAATCGTGGTAAGCATTCATATCCTCAGAAACCACTTTGAGCATAAAATCAAATTCGCCTGAGATATTATAGCATTCTATCACCTCCGTCATCGCATTGATGGCTTTGATGAATTTGGTGCCGGCGGTTTTGTTGTGCTCCTTTAAGGATACATAACAAATGGCGATCAATCCCTTTTTTACCTTGGTATGATCTACGAGTGTAGCGTACTGTTTTATCACGCCACTTGATTCCAGCCGTTTAATACGTTCATGTACCGGCGTGGTACTCAGGTGAACTTTATCTGCAATTTCTTTCACCGTCATCCTTGCATTTTGTTGCAATAAAGCCAGTATGGCCAGGTCTTTCGCATCAAGCGAAAGATGGGCAGTAGCGGTTTGTTCTGTTTTAGCAGGTGTTGACATCTCTAAAAAGGATTTTATACTATTAATATTCGATACACAGAATTATCTACCAAATTTAGTCAAATCCTTAGAATATTATTCTATGAACTGTAAATTTGCTGTCTAAACAAAAACAAATATGTCAACTATCACTAATTCCTCCATTGATTTCAGCCTTAAATACAAAGTGGCTGACATGAGCCTTGCCGAATGGGGCCGCAAAGAAATTAAATTGGCCGAAGCAGAAATGCCAGGTCTGATGTCTATCCGTGAAGAATTTGGTCCTAGCCAACCGTTGAAAGGTGCAAGAATTGCAGGTTGCCTGCACATGACCATTCAAACTGCGGTATTGATCGAAACACTCATCGCTTTGGGCGCTGAAGTAAAGTGGAGTTCCTGCAATATCTTCTCTACACAAGACCAGGCTGCTGCTGCCATCGCTGCTGCAGGTATTGGTGTATATGCCTGGAAAGGACAAACACAGGCAGAAGCTGACTGGTGTATTGAACAAACCCTGTTCTTTGGCGGAGCAGACAAGCCATTGAATATGATCCTGGATGATGGTGGTGATTTGACCAACATCGTATTTGATAAATATCCTGAGCTGATCGCCAACATCAAAGGTTTATCTGAAGAAACCACTACCGGTGTTCACCGTTTATACGAAAGAATGGCGAATGGTACTTTACCAATCCCTGCTTTCAACGTAAATGATTCTGTTACCAAATCTAAGTTTGATAACAAATATGGTTGTAAAGAATCTTTGGTTGACTCTATCCGTCGTGCTACTGACGTTATGATGGCTGGTAAAGTTGCGGTTGTAGGTTCTTATGGAGATGTGGGTAAAGGTTCTGCCGCTTCATTGAAAGGTGCAGGTTGCCGTGTGATCGTTACCGAGATCGATCCTATCTGTGCACTGCAGGCTGCGATGGATGGTTTTGAAGTAAAACCAATGATCAAAGCAGTACAGGAAGCTGACATCATCGTTACAGCATCCGGTTGCCGCGACCTGATCACTGAAAAACATTTCCGTTTGATGAAAGATAAAGCGATCGTTTGTAACATCGGTCACTTTGATATCGAGATCGATATGGCATGGTTGAACACCAACTATGGTCATACAAAAGATACCATCAAACCACAGGTTGATATTTACAATATCGAAGGTAAAGATGTGATCATCCTTGCTGAAGGCCGTTTGGTGAATTTAGGTTGTGCTACCGGTCACCCTTCATTTGTAATGAGCAATTCATTCAGCAACCAAACTTTGGCGCAGATCGAATTGTGGACCAACCACAGCAGCTACGAAAACAAAGTATACGTTCTTCCTAAACACCTGGATGAAAAAGTTGCCCGTTTGCACCTTGCAAAAATCGGTGTTGAACTGGATGAACTTACCAATGAGCAGGCCGCTTATTTGGGTATTCCTAAAGAAGGTCCGTTCAAGGCTGAACATTACAGGTATTAATTTACATCAACTGTTTTATTATAAAAACCGGCTGCCAGTGCAGCCGGCTTTTTTGTTGGATGCCTGATAAAAAGGTTAGATTTGATATACAAAACTCTTTTTCGTGAAACCCTTTTTTTCACTGTGCCTGCTCATTTTTTGTAATACGCTCATTGCTCAAACGCCACAGGTGATCTGGCAGAAATGTTACGGAGGCCCCAATGGTGAATATGCGAAAAACATCTGGCCTACCGCCGACGGAGGTTATATTGTGGTTGGAGAAACAGAAGGTGGCAGCGGTATTATTGGCTATCATGGAAATATTGGTATCGGCGATTTTTGGGTGATAAAACTGAATAGCAGTGGCAATGCCGAATGGAAAAAATGCCTCGGTGGCTTTCATGTAGAAACTGCCGGGGATGTAAGGCAAACCGCAGACGGAGGCTATATCATAGCAGGCTCGTCTGGTTCTGCTGCCTGTAATTCAACACTGGTAAACGGCAATCTCAATTTTTGGGCAGTAAAGCTATCTGCCAAAGGAGATATTGAATGGGAAAAAAAATATGGTGGCAGCCAGGTAGAGTATGCCTGGTCTGTTGATATTGCCCCGGATGGCGGATACATCATTGCCGGCGAATCTGAATCAAGTGATGGCGACCTCACTACAAATAAGGGCGGACGGGATATCTGGGTAATAAAGATCAGCAATACCGGAACCTTGCTATGGCAAAAAAGCATGGGCGGCACGAATGATGAATGTGCGTATTCTGTAAAAGCCACAGCCGACGGGGGCTGCATAATGGCAGGTTATACCGCTTCTAACGACGGTGATATTGCCGGCAGTAAAGGGAACTGGGATTACTGCATCATTAAATTGGGAGCCGGTGGAATTGTAGAATGGCAGAAATGCCTGGGTGGATCAATGTTCGAAACTGCATGGTCGGTGCAACTGACGCCTGATGGAGGTTATATCATAAATGGCATGGCTGGTTCGGCAGATGGTGATCTCACAGGAAACCTGACCGTGAACAATCCAAATTACCAGGATTTTTGGGTAGTTAAACTAAGCCAGGCAGGCACGATCGAGTGGCAAAAAAGTTATGGTGGCAGGTACAACGATATCGGCCGTTATATCCAGCTAACACCTGATGGAGGATACATTTTATGCGGATCTTCCGAATCACCTGATGGCGATGCACAATGCAACAGCAGTAGTACTATTATTACAGACGTACTGATCATTAAAATTAGCAGCAGCGGTGCAAAAGAGTGGGTCAAAAGCCTTGGAGGAGACTTGTATGACGATGCCACCTGCATTCAGCCGGTCAGTGACGGAAACTATATATTGTGTGGAAACACTTGTTCACAAAGCGTTTCCGGCTATACGCCGCATGTTGGTTTTGCCGGAAGCTGCGGCGATTTTTGGGTAGTAAAATTAACTCCACCGCCAGCATCAGTTGTCTTACCAACGGTTACGATTACCCCAATACGCAGTAAAGTTTGTGCAGGAAGAACGAATATCTTTTTTGCAAATCCCCAATATGCAGGAACAGGCACCGGTTATAGCTGGCAGAAAAACACCCTGCCTGTTGGTAACAACAGCGCTCTTTATGAAGCAGCCAATTTATCAAATGGCGATATTATAACCTGTACGGTAACAAGCGGAGGCGAATGTGGCATCAGCAGCCTGGCTGGCTCCGGCAGCCTTGTTGTTCAATTCAGCAATCGTATCCTTGACCCGGCAATCACTGTAACTGCATCCACCACTATTATTTGCCCCTGCTCACCGGTGAGCTTTTCTACGCATGTCACCAATGGCGGATCGTCGCCCGTGTACCAATGGTTGGTAAACGGTGTTCCCAATGGCGAAACAAATCCCACTTTCAGCAGCATCAACCTGCAACCGGGAGATAACGTACGATGCATTTTTACCGACACGTCAGGCTGTATGCTGAATGGCGATGTACTCACTGATCCGGTTGCAATGACTGCTCCTGTTGTTAACCCTGCTGCAGTTTCCATCAACGCATCTCCCATCTCCTGTCCGGGCGCTGCCATCACTTTTATTGCTGTTGTAACAAATGGAGGCAGGCATCCATCTTACCAATGGAAAGTAAATGGCACGACGGTGGGAACAGATAATGACAGCCTGATCACATCAGCGCTTAACAGTGGAGACATCGTGAATTGTACTGTAACTCCTGACCCACTGTTCACCTGCACTGCGGCGGCAAGTGTAACTTCAAACAGCATTAACGTAACATTTTCATCACCCACCACTCCATCTGTTACCATTGTTTCAACAGGCGACACAATTTGCCGGAACAGTGCTGCAACCTTTACAGCACAAGCTGTAAATGCCGGTGCCAGCCCATTGTTTCAATGGAAGATCAACGGGGTTACTGTTCCTTTTACCGGCCAGGTTTTTACGCCTGCTTCCTTACAAAACGGTGATCGTGTATCCTGCAGCGTTACAGCCGACCCATCTTTGCCCTGCTCAAACAATACACCTGCAGGTTCCAATACCGTTACAATGACAGTATTGGATCAACAAGCCCCTTCGGTAAAGATATCTGCAAATGTCAATCCTGTCTGTGCCGGCAAGGCGGTAACACTTAAGGCAGCACCAGAAAATGCAGGCAGCAATCCGGGTTACCAGTGGTTTCTAAACGGAACTCCCCTGGTTGAATTTTCACAGGAATTCTCAGCAGCCGGACTTTCAAACGGAGACATCGTGTTTTGCAGATGTGTGCCTTCACCAGGAGCTTGTGTTGATACCATTGTGGAATCAAATTATGTTACCATTACAGTGTACGATACCCCTGTGCTGTATGTATTTCCCAAAGACACTACCATCAAGCCCGGTACTCAAATACAATTATTTGCATCAGGAACCGATATCGGTACATATCTGTGGACACCAGTTGATCAACTTACGAATGCCCAAACACTTAGCCCTTTCTCATTACCCATTTACAAAACGCAAGGGTTTAGCATCACTGCCACATCATCACAGGGCTGTTCTTCCACTGTCAACATCTTCATCAGGGCAGGCTTTCCTTTTGATATGCCCAATGCTTTTACGCCCGATGACAATACCATCAATGATATTTTCAGGATACCGCCGGGAGTGATATTTGATCTCCGTGAGTTTTCGGTTTTCGACCGCTGGGGCAATAAAATATTTTTCACCACAGATATTTCCAAAGGATGGGATGGCAGCTACAAGGGAAAAAAATTGAATACTGGTGCATTTAGCTATTTTATAACCGGCTTCATCAATGGCAGGCAGGTAAGTAAAAAAGGAACCTTTGTGCTTATCCGGTAAAGAAATATTTCAATAATATATTGATGTAATTCTTCTTAAATACTGCGTAGATCAGTGTGCATTTTTCCCAATGCCTGAGTGAAAAGTTGCCTGTTTCACTTTTGTAAAAATCAGGGTTGAAACGGGATGTACACTCAACGAGTATGCTGCCAATTTAGACATTCCTTAGCAACTCATCCTAAAACTGAGTATTGTAAATATAACAATGATACATTGATGATAAAGAAAACCCCACCTGAATGCGGGGGTTTGATTCAACAATTACGTATCGTCTTTTTACGTCCAAATATTTATGTTTAGCTGTAGTATGATTGTGTTTCAGAAAAATATCTATCAATTGATCAGCTTCTTAATGCCAGAAAGCCCCAGGTTAACACCAATGTAGGATGCATAAGTCGGCGTGGTTTTAAATTTTCCTCTTATATCAACTCCCATTACCGCCTGCATATTGGGCGTTATCTGTTGCTTGAGTGCAAATCTTGTAAGGTGACCGAGAAAGCTTGTGGTATCAGATCTGTAGCTTAAACTTTTCCTGTTAACTGCCTGGGGACGTTCGTAGTTAAATGCTTTCCCGATTGTAGGCTGCACAAAAAGCGATCCTCCATCCCAAAGGTTCACATCTACGGTAAAGCCAACGCCAAGGTTAAAATTAACTTGAATTGAACTGGATGTGGATGAAACCCCATCAGCTATAGATTTCTGAAAAGTATTTATGTTGCTCATTGTGTTTCGCAGAGAATTGATATTATCTGCGGCAATGACTGCAGTATCTTGCTGGTAGTTATTGATGGTAGTAGTAGTATTCCATTTGTCAATATAAAATTCTGTATGAAAGTGGAGAAATATTTTACAATTTTTCCGATACATCAGGCTGATCATGGGCTGAAAATAAAAACTCCATGTTACGTTTTTGGATACTGTAGTGAATTTGTTGTATTGCCTTAAATATTGTTTACCAACTACGATACTGTCAAGTGGTTTTATTTTCACATTTTCATTGTAGTTAAAAGTAGTGTTAAGACTATCCTGCCGGGAAAAGTCAACTTTCATAACGCCCAGGTTTAAACCTATCCAGCTATTCTTTCCGATCTTGATCAGATCTGGCTTATAAACATTTAGGTGTCCGACATAACTGGCACCATTGGAACCCTGGAAATCAAAATTCACAGCATTGAGATACGTAAGCCCCGGTGGCGTTTTCGAAATTTCCTCCACTTCGTCTTCCTGAATAACTACACTGGCTCCCCCGCCAACAGAAGCGGATTTACCGGACAGGCCGATTGAAAAAGCTTCTGTCAAGAAAGGCGGTGCCACAGCCTTTAGGATAATTGGCACGGTATATTCAATGGTATCTTTGGATGTTTTGAATTTATCTTTTGTAATAACCGGATCAACCATGGAAATAACGGGATCTGACTTTGGAGCTCCGGCTTTTTCCACCGCAAAGGACACTGTTTGATTAGCTACTGTGGACTTATTATCTGTCCAAAACTCCAGCATTACTTTAATATTTTTAATAATGGTTGCAGATCCTCCAGGTTTATTTTGCAAATACTGTACAGTTGTTTGCTGAGAGATGATGTGAAGATGTTCCTGGCAATAAACTTCCATTTTTGCCAACAATGTAAAGATCACGAGTATAGTAATCTGTTTTTTCATAACCAATATTTTAAAATCGCCTACTCTAAAACTCCCTTTTCGGCTTACGGGATGGATGCGGATATCGATGTATTGATCGTACAGTAAAATTCCAAACGATCATCTCCCTTTACAACCGTGAAAAACTCTTTTCCGGTGCGTTTTTTCACGGTAAGTAAAAATGTGATTTAACGGTGTATACTATAAAATGGGTAGATGAAAACGACCGACACATGACTGTGAAAAAACATGCTGCCGCCATACACCGCGGCCGTGTTAAAAAATCCAATGAGCTGGTATTATCTAAAACTGCAGGTCCCTTGTTTGAAAAGGCCGCTGGGGCTGCTTGCCCAGTATCCTGTATAGCACCGCATTCATGGTAGCAGGGTCATTGTCGAATCCGCCGTGTGTTTCACTGCGGCTGATATCAGGCCTGGGTTTATCGCTGTTGGGCGTAGCGCTGTCTGCGATCACCAGGTTGGGCCAGCCATTTTCAGAAACACCGTTCATCAAACGGGCGATCACCGGGTCAATGATCGTTCTGTCTTCAAGCTTTTTATTTTTTGCATTGATGAAACGTTCCATCCCGAGGATCGGAGTATTGCGCCTTCGTTCAAACGAATTACTTACTAAATAAAGCAGGGATTTGCCATAGGCACTTACCGTATCGCTTTTCTCGGCATCATCACCCAGTATGTACATGGTGGGCTGAGGACATTGTTTGTTTTGTATCGGCGCCAGCAATTTTTCTTTGAACAGTTCAATTGTAATGGCAGGTGCCATAAACTGTACGGTTTTAATGGGTACACCGATACTGAGCAGGGTATCAATGGCATAGGCAGTAAAGATGGAACCGGCACTATGGCCAACAATGTGCAACTCAAAATTGTTTCGGCCTGGTTCTGCCACCTGGCTGAATGCTTTGCAGGCCTCTGTCGCCACAATATCCATTGACCTTCCTTTGGATGAAGAAAGCCGGGCGTTCTCTTTCATCTCGTTCCACAACAGTGTACCGGGCTTTGAAGCGGTGAGTTCAAATGTGCGGTCAATGATCTCCAAAGTACCTTCCCTGAGTTTGCCCAGCCAGTCTGCGCCGGCCTTGTCGTTGTTGGTAAAAAGATCGAACAGGTCATTTTTCAGCGAGGTCCAGAAATCCGTTTCCCACATGATGTGTACGGGATAAATTTCGTTATCAAGACAAACCTGTTTGTAACTGATGATGCGGCGTGCCACTTCTTTTTCTGAATTGAGGCCACCATGGAGATAGAGCAGGATGCGTTTTTTTTTCCAGGTGGCGGCGGTGCTGCCAATGGTTTCAAATAATCTTACGATGTCTTCCCGGGTAGTCCAGTAGTGGCCGGAGTCTGAGAGGTATCCATTGTTGCCGATGTTGATCACATAAGGCCGTATCTGTTCAAGTGGTATCACCTGCGAGGCCCGCTGCTTGCCCGAATCGGTATCAGCATATCCTTTGCTCCAAAGATCAATGTCAACGGGTGCGCCTAACTGCGCTACCCAACAGTCTGAGGCATGCAGTATCCAGTCTTCGTAGGGCAGCACTGCAAAGCCTTTATAACCCCAACCAGTACCCCAGGAGTTCTGTATCACGAAACCTTCTTTTGTATATCCCACAATAGCCACCGCATGACCATCAGAAGCCCTGCCCTTTCGCTGAATAACGGGCAGCTTGATCCGTTTATTCTCACCATTTACAACATAGTCATAAACTTTAAATAACTCTCCCGGTTCATCCCACCCGGCATGCACCATTAAAGTGGCGTATAAAATGCCGGATTCGTTCAGCGCCGCATGCATGTCCCTGATGTTGCGGTGCATGAGCCTGTAATAAGCGCCGGCAGGGATCTCCAGTGCCTCCTTTGCTTTCGCTTCATCAAAATGCTGTACGCCAAAAAGACCGTCTTTCCAGGTATTTCTTTTTACTACACCATGAGCACTCCATCCCTTCATCGTACCTCTTGCGGAAGAACCCTCATAGTTTTCACCCGGCCATTCATCATAGCGCCTGGCCATTTCATAGAGCATCCTGGGGCTGGCACCTGCTTTTGCAACATCTCCCCTGTTGATGCGGCCATTTACTGCAAGGTGATAATTAATATTGGCGGCCAGCGCAAACCCGGTGCAGGCGCCCTCTTCGCCCTGGTTAAGAATGACGGGTACATGATCGCAATTGATCAGTTGATCCGGCAAGGCTGTTAAACCGGGTTGATAAAACCAATCACGGATATCGATCTTGTCAGGAAAGGCATCCAGTTTTCTTTTGATCTTTTTTGCCACTGCTTTTTCTATGGTTGGCTGACGTTCCTGTTTGGGAGAAGGTCTTTCTTTTTTTGAAAAAATGGCTGATAACATGTTGGTAGGTTTTGTTTGAAAGATGAAGGACTTGAAAATTAATTTATGGATAATAATCACTTTGAAGGAATTGACCGGGATTTACAGATGCCATCAATTCCCAGGCATTGCTTTTGCCAGCTGTACAACCGAGCGCATGTTCTTTAAACACTGCATAGTCCTTGCTTTCAGGCATCTCCCGTTCGGTCATAAAAAAATCAGTTCCATACATGATGCGGCCACCAATAGCGGTAACGGCAACATCTTTCAGTACAGTATGATGTGTATCAACATCTGCAACTGCATAGGAGATATCTGTATAAACATTGCTATACTGCAGCATCAGATTTTTGACCTGGCTGTACCAGTTCTCCTGTTTCATACCAAAGAGTTTTTTTGATGGCGCCTTATCACCTTCTTTGATATGATCTGAGCCGCCATAATGTGCCAGGCATATTTTCAAGGGCCTGTCGAGTTTCGAAAAATAACTGATCATGCTTTCGTAGCTGGCCGGTTCTAAAAAATAAGAACAGGTATTTTTATTACTGGCCGTATCAAGCTGGTTGAATAATTTTTTCCAAAAACCGCCACTCTGCTGGTAAGCAGGAGGCGGAAGCGCAGGGAAATTATCGGCATACTTACGGTTGGTATAAGCATCAACTGCATTCAGGTTGCTTTTGACATAAGCAGTTTCATTGGTAAAAATGCCGCCAAGGTAATTGCAATGACTTAACACGGGTACGCCATGTGCTGCAGCCCATTCAAAGGTCTCCTTCAATTTTTCATCAAACACATAAAAGCCGCAACTCGGGTATATCTTTAACCCAACAAAGGGATTTACAGAACGTTGCTCATTGATGTATAGTTTGGTATCAAAATACCCAGCCACAGTATCTTTCAACTCTTTTCCAGTGAGCTTCCAGCGTGGGTCTACGCCTAAAAACACCAGCAGGTTATCAGGATACTGTTGTTTTACCCTGAGTATCTCTTCCAGTTGCCCTTCATAACCGGACTCAGATTCTTCCACACCGCATTTTTCCATGTATTGTGTAAGTGCTACAAACTTCATAGAAGGGTCGTCGTATGAAGCCATCAATTTTTTAAAAACATCCATTTGCCCGCTGCTTTTCCCGATCTCTAAAAAACTGGCATAACGGCGGCCCCAGTTGCCGGGTAATTTTTTAAGAAGGGTCCTTACGAACCAGGAACCTGCATCCGTATTTGTAATGGTATCTACTGCACGGGCGGCAAACTTTGGCAGATAAAGGCTTAAAAAATTCCGTGGCGCATTGCGCATGGTGAATAAATGTGCATGTATATTGTAGAACTGCATGAAATGTTATTTAGATCTTGAATAGATTTTTCTCAACACATCAAACCAAAAAGGGGCACCAAAACTTGCGGTAAATCCGGTGATGACAATGCCCAGCAATTTCCAGAACCAGAAGATAAAGCCATCCGTTTCTTTTTTTTGACCCCACTCCTGCAGGATGCTGTGATCAGTTCCAACAGGAAGCGCCAACGATTTCTGCAGGTTTTTCATTTCTTTTAAAAAGCTGTCTGCCGGTTGTGTTAGTTTGATACTTTCTGCATATTTTTTAACGCTCATGGTTACAGAATCACGTTGCTTTTCATCCACTACAATCACTTTCATTGTATCTGCCCTGGCGGCCAATGCTTCCAGTGATGCCTGGTTCTTTTGATAATAATCGATCATGGCTGTTGCCGCCACGGGGTTGTCGCGGTAAAAGGAAAACACGTTGATGGAGTCAAGATTGATGATGCAGCTTATCACTGCAGCTATTAAGAACAGGCGCTTTCTTGTCTTCTTTTTGTACCAGAGGGTCATCCTGCCGGTAAAATCACTGAACCAGTCTTCCACATTTTGTAAGAGATGGTTGTACACGGCTGCCTCATCAGGCTTACCGTTAAGGCTACCCGCTTTTGCCTCTGCCGACGAGAGGCAATTGCGGAGTAATAAAGTAACATCACTTGGATGAAGTACTGCCAGCGCCATCTTTAAATTATGAAGCACCGGGTTGCTATACCCTGACTGAAAATTAGCGCCCGCCTTCATCTTTACTGCATGTATCTCACCTGCGGTGAGAACAATGCTCTCTGCAAAACGCCGTGGCGAGATGTCGTTGGTGGGCTTGGCAGGATCACGGGTGAGCAGGCTCACCGGGCCGTTCATGTACAATAGCGAAGCCCAGTTAAAACCATTGGGAAGATCCTTTAACTGCTTTGAAAGATACATTTTCATGAACCTTCCTCTTTCGGCCAGCACCTGTACAATGGCCTCATGCACAAAACTGCAAAGAATGGCAAACAATGCCCAGGTAACAATAACAGCAACGGCTGTACTAAAAAATGGGAAAGATGAAAAATTCATGGAAATATTTTATGTATACAAAAAAGAGCAGGTGGATTGTTACAATACTATACCAAGCCTGGCTGCTGTGGTACTGCCCACTTCGCCATCCACCAGTATGCCTTCGTGTTTTTGAAAGGAGATCACTGCATTGGCGGTATCTCTCCCATATATGTCATCAATGCCCTGCGGATCAAAACCCTTGCTCAGCAATGCTCTTTGTATCTCGCCCACTTTGGGTGAAATGGTTAACGGCTTGGTAACCCTGAAAACATTTACTGCCGGCGGTGCCTTTGGACTGATCTTTCCCTGTTGATAATCTACACCGGGAATCAATATGCCGGTATCCCAGCGTCTTCCATCTAATTTGCCATTGATCACCCCATCAATATGACTGTGCGCTTCCACGGTGCCACCTTTGCCGTCGGAGATCACGATATGGCCAATTGCTTTTTTAATGCCGAAGCGCAATAACAAAGCACCGGGAGTAGCCCGGGCTTCTGCCAGCGAAACGGGTATACCCAGTTTCTCAACATCCCTTTTAAAAAAACCAGTGAAAGCATCGGCAGTGGCAGGGTTGCCGCTATTACTATTGCAACCGTATAATTTACCCGTGGTTTGAAATATTACCCAGGATACAAATTCAGCGCAATCCCAGGGGCCTTTAAAATCCTGGTTGTCTTTGGGCGCCAGTGCACCCAGCACATATTTTTGTCCAACACGGGTTTTGCCCAGTGTAATGAATTGTTGACCTGTTGCCATTATACTTAGATGTTGTTGACGGTTGAGAATACCGCAGCGGTGCTGCCTGCAGCCCGTTTTCGGAGGGAACGGTGTTACCTGTTCATCAGGGGCCGATTGCTGCATAAAAATGAAAATAAAAAAACACTTTGTCAAGAGTTAAAACACCATTTCTTTCCTGTGATTTAACGGTACAGCCGTTTCGGTTATCGCCCTGGCGGAAAAATCAGGATGAAGCTATTTGCAATGCCGACCCGGCTATTAATAATATCAACAAAATTTTCAACTTCAACCCGTCGATACAAAAAGCTACCCTGCAATTGATATTTATTTAACAGCAGCAGTAACTTTACCAAAATATAAAGCGGGCAACTATCATGAAAACAGGTTCATTAAAATCAAGTTTTATAACAATCATACTGGCTGCGGCATGCTTACTGGCCTGCAGCTATCAGCCCAACGGCGCTGCAAAAGCATGGAACCCATACCAGGCATTGAACGTACTGATTTTTGAATCTTCACAAAAACAAAGGGATTCGATCTTTATCAACCAGGTAGCGGAATATCGTAATGGCAACAGTGATGTTGTCAGCGTAAATGCTGAATTGGTAAAACGGAGTGCTCCTGCACAACAACATACAGAAGGTCCTTTACTTACTTTGACAAGCACTGAGAGTGGGCCCGTGCTGATGAGTATTTCGCTGCATACAGGTTCGGCTGTTTTCGGCCCTTTTGATGCCAAAAGAATTGGCTGGCTTGATTCTTTACCAAAAGAAAACGCTGTGGTAAACGATATTGAATATAAAGATGTGTTGATACTGCAACCCGACAGCAATGCCGCAGGATACCAGCAGGCATCCGCCACAAACAGCTTTGTAAAAAAAATATGGTGGAGTAAAACCAAGGGGCTGATTCAATACGAGATGAAAGACAGTATTACCTGGAAACTGGTAAAGAAATATATGTTGTAAATAATTTTGAACATTCGCTTCCTGGTATAGTTATCACAATAAAAGACTGCATGCCATGCGCAATGCAGTCAGCATTTTAAACCTATCAACCTTTTGAAAATGAAATTCAATAATGCTCTTCCCGTTACCACGCTCTTATTGATTTTGGTAATGTTTGTGCTGACCAATGGATGCTCACATCGCTTACAAAATGGAATTTATAAAGGTACCGGATCCATCACGGTTTCGCCGGACAGTCAGTACTGGCCGGGTATTTTTAAGAACTGGATCTCCATAAACGATTCCATTAACCCACGATGGTATCACGAGGTAAGTATTACTCTGAAAGATGGCAAAGCTATCCTCACCAAAAAACCATTTTACATAAAGGACGGAACCAGGAAATATTCTGATTCTACCGGAGGATTTTATTATTATAAAGCTGATGCAGATTATGATAAAAAAGACAAAACTACTATGCTCTTCTTCCGGTTAGACAGTTGTCAATTTTGCCCCAAACTTCTTACCGCAACACCTCTGTACATATATGAAAGTTATGAAACCAGGCAACAGGGTAAGAACCTTGTAGTAGATACCGACTCTGAAAAAGGCCTCTTGTTCACCAGGCAGTAGTCGCCATAAGCCAATTTCAATGACACCGGAACCAGTATATTTTGCATTTTATTAGCAGAAAAAAATCTCGTGCAGTTTATAAATACTGATTAACCCCTTACATTGCAACACACTTAAAAAACTTGAAACATGAAACGCAACAGTTCTACATTTTCTGCCCTAAAAAACATGCTGGTGCTTTGCCTGCTGCTGGTAAGCACAGGCGGTTTGTATGCCCAGGACAAAGGAATGGAGTTTGAACATGGCAGCACCTGGAAAGCGATCCTTTCCAAAGCAAAGAAGGAGAAGAAATTTATTTTTGTTGATTGCTTTACCACCTGGTGCGGCCCCTGCAAATACATGAGTTCAAAAGTTTTTCCGCAGGAAGAAGTGGGCGCTTTTTACAATAAAAATTTCATCAATACCAAATTCCAGCTGGACACAACGGCCAAAGACAATGAAGCGGTAAAAGCGCAGTACGCAGATGCTGCCTACATCATGAAAACCTACAAGATCAAGGCCTATCCTACCTACCTGTTCTTTAACCCGGATGGCGAACTGGTGCACCAGGCCTTGGGCAGCAGTGAAGCCGCTGCATTTATTTCAAAAGGGAAAAATGCGCTTGACCCGGAGCAACAATATTTTACCCAGGTAAAAAGATACGATGCCGGTGAACGTGATCCTGCATTTTTAAAAAGAA
>APMI01018458.1_pt1 | contig 28159 bp, 23 predicted proteins | sample 667938 | NCBI WGS metagenome assembly APMI01 (sample SAMN01084076, study PRJNA167559) | wastewater metagenome | biome: Wastewater | place: Denmark: Ejby Moelle, Odense | collected 2011-11-28
GAACAACCGCCACTTTTTACTCCTACTCTGATATAATCAGTTTCTGGATTGAAGCCGTCTTCTTTCATTAATTGAGATGCTTTTTCTCTTGCTAAGTCTGTTACTTTAATCATTATTTTTATTTAGAATGATTTTTGATTGCAAATTTACGAACTATTAATTTCAAAAAAAAATCGAAGATGTCTATTACCTTCATTTTAATATTTCTTATTCTAGCTATAATATTGATAACTGTTAAAAGAATGATAAATTTATAAAAAATTGATTTTATTGTAAAAAACCGCTTTAACTTTGTTACTGTTTTTGAATCAAAGAAAAAAAATTAAAATGAAACACCTTTTTAAAATAACGTTTATTGCTTTATTTTTAGCACAACTTTCTATGGCGCAGACCTCACGTTTTATTTATCAAGTGACAATGAAATCTGACTCTACAGACAAAGCCAATGTAACTACAGAAACCGCTAGATTAGACATTTCTCCAGAAAAATCACTTTTCTATGGTGAAGGAAGAATCAAAAGAGATTCTGTAATGCAAAGAATGCGTGAAACTAGAAATTTTGATAGAAATGCTATGCAAAACCTTCGTTCTAGTATAGATTATATTGTGGAGAAAGATTTAGTAAAAAATATCACTTATTTTAAAACCAGACTAGGAAGAGACCAATATACCTATGAAGAAGATCGCAAAATGGATTGGAAAATCTTACCAGAAATGGTAAAAATTGGAGATTATGAAACCCAAAAAGCAGAAACTACTTTTGCTGGCAGAAAATGGTACGCATGGTTTACTCAGGATATCCCATTTCAAGACGGTCCTTACAAATTTAAAGGTTTACCTGGGCTTATTATAAAAGTAGAAGATGCAAAAGGTGATTATTCTTTTGATTTGCAACAATCTAAGAAAATTACAGAATTTCCAAATTTTGACAACAGAGGCGGAAATCCTATCAAAGTGAAAAGAACAGATTTTGAGAAACAAGAAAAACTTTATAGAAAAGACCCTGTAAGTTTTGTCACCAATTCTTTTTCGCAGGGTGGTGCTCCTGCTCCACCACAAAGTATGGGCGGTGGTAACAGAGGAGGCGGTGGCGGTGGTTTCCGTATGGATTCTGATTTTAGAAAACAAATGGAAGACCGTTTAAAAGAGGAAGTTGCTAAAAACAATAATCCGATAGAGGTCTCATCTAAATAATTTTTTATAATTTTGCCTTATCAATGGCAAAAAAAATCCAAATATTGATGATGATTTTTTGTTTAGGAATTTTTATTTTTCCTAAACAAAATTTCATTTCTACCTCTGAAACCTCAGACTGCTGCAAAACAGAAAAAAAGTGCTGTGCCAAATCTGAGAAAAAATCTTGCCACGGTAAAGAAAATAACAAAAAATCTTGTGAAGGAAATTGTACAAATTGTCATTCTTGCTGCTCTACAGTAGTCATCAACCTTGATAATAAAAACACTCTTGAGTGCATTCCTAATCAAAAATTTACTGCTAAAAAGGTAGCAATATTCTACTTACAACCTCATCTTTCTTCACTTTTTATTTCGATATGGCAACCGCCAAAAATAGGTTAATTATTTTTTTGACAGCTATAAGTGTGTCTTAAAACCATTTATTGTTTTATAAAATTTTAATTTAACTTATTAAAAATGAAATCATTACATAAAACTTTGCTATTTCTAGCAATCATATTTTCCTCTATAATTTATGCCCAACAATCCCACGTAGAAGCCAAAGTAAACGGCGCATGCGGAATGTGTAAAGACAGAATTGAAAAAATTTCTAAAAAATCTGGCGCTACTTCAGCAGAATGGGATGCCGAAACACTCGTATTAAAACTAGAATTCGATCAAAGTAAAACTTCTTTAGACCAAATTTTAAAAAAAATAGCAGAAGTAGGTCACGACAACGAAAAATACAAAACAACTCAAGACGTTTATGATAAACTTCCTGCTTGTTGTCATTATGATAGAACGATAACTTTTGAGAAAAAAGAAGAGAAAGCGATTTCTCAACATATTCAAACAGAAGCCAAAGTAAATGGTGCGTGTGGACAATGCAAAGACAGAATCGAAAAAGCTTCAAAAGATGCTGGTGCTTCTATGGCAGATTGGGATGCAGATACGATGATTCTAAAATTAGAATTTGACAATACAAAAACGTCTTTAGACCAAATTTTGAAAAAAGTAGCAGAAGTAGGTCACGACAACGAAAAATACAAAACAACTCAAGAAGTTTATGATAAACTTCCCGCTTGTTGTCATTATGACAGAAGTGTTACTTTCGATAAAAAAGAAGAAAAAAACACTTCTGAAGAGATGAAAATGGATGGAAATTCTACAAAAAAAGAAGAACACAATCATTCTGAAATTATCGACAAAGCAATACAAGAAGTAAAATTAACCAAAGTACAAGACGCAACTGCTCTTAATGGAAAATCGGCAGATTTAACCTTTAATATTGGCAAAAAAGAATTGTTGAAAGCAGCGTGTTGTAATTTATCTGAAAGTTTTGAGACCAATGCAACGGTAGATGTAAGTTTTTCTAACGCTGTTACTGGCGCTAAACAACTAAAAATGTTGGGTTTAGACCAAAAATACACAGCACTTACCAAAGAACTTTTGCCAGAAATTAGAGGTTTAGCTTCGGCGTACGGACTTAATTTTATTCCTGGAAGATGGATTTCGGGAATTCAATTGACCAAAGGTGGTAGCACAGTTGTAAATGGTTTTGAAAGCATTACCGGACAAATTAATACTGAATTTGTAAAATTCAATAAAAACCCAGAAAATACACTCAATCTTTTTGCAGATTTTAATGGAAGATACGAAGCGAATGTAACTTCTACTTCTTCACTTTCAGACCATTGGAGCAATAGTATTTTGCTTCACGGTAACACAACCATAGGTGAAATGGATAGTAATAATGACAGTTTTCTAGACAGACCTAAAGGCAACCAAATAAATGCAGCTTATTTACTGGATTACAATGACTTAGAGCACTCTGGTTTTGGCTCGCATTTCGGAATTCAATATTTGGTGGATAAAAGAATTGCTGGTCAAGTTGGTTTTGATGATAAACTTCCACAAGCTGCTCAAAACAAATATGGCGTAAATATTGACATTAATCGTTTTCAGGTTTGGAATAAAACAGGCTATGTTTTTAAAGGAAAACCTTATCAAAGTATTGGTCTGATGAACCAATTTACGTATCACAAACAAAATAGTTTTTTTGGTTATAGAAATTATTTCGGAGAACAAAAAACGTATTATTCTAACTTAATTTTCGAAAGCATTATTGGAAATACAAACAATAAATATAAAGTTGGCGGAAGTTTCTTATATGACGATTACAACGAAGATTATTTGGTTCAAAACTACAAAAGAACAGAAAAAGTTCCTGGGATTTTTGCAGAATATACTTTAACCGGAACAAAGTTTACCTTAGTAGCAGGTGCCAGAACAGATTTTCATAATTTGGCAGGAACTCAATTTTCGCCAAGAATTAATTTTAAATACGATTTTTCTCCGAAAACCGTTGTAAGACTTTCCGCTGGGAAAGGTTTTAGAACAGCAAATGTATTTGCAGAAAGCCAACAGTTTTTCGCATCCAACAGAACCTTGCAAATAATTGACAATCAAGGAAAAATATACGGTTTGAAACCAGAAATTGCTTGGAATTATGGGATAAGTCTTCAACAAGAATTTAAACTTTTCGGAAGAAAAGCGAGTTGGGTTACTGATTTTTTTAGAACAGATTTTCAAAACCAAGTTTTGGCAGATTTAGAAAACCCTCAAAAAATCATTTTTTATAATCTTAACGGAAAATCATTTGCCAATTCACTTCAGACACAGTTAGATTTCAGTCCTGCAAAAAATCTGGATTTAAGATTGGCTTACAAATATTATAATGTGGAAGCAGACTTCCAAAGCGGAAGAAAAGAAGTTCCTTTTATGGCAAAGAACAGAAGTTTCTTTAATGCAGCTTATTCTACAAAAAAAGAAGGAAAAGACAATTTTTGGACTTTCGATACAACGTTGCAATTTGTTGGTAAACAGAGAATTCCCTACACACAATCTAATCCACAAAACTTGCAACTGCCAGAATTTTCTAATTCTTATATGACACTTAATGCACAAGTTGCTTATCAATTCAACAAACATTTACGAGCGTATTTCGGCGGTGAAAACCTAACTGGTTATCAACAAACTAACCCAATTTTAGATGCTCAAAATCCTTTTGGAAATTATTTTGATGGAGGAATGGTTTATGCGCCAATTATGCCAGCCAATTTATATGTAGGATTAGATGTTAATTTTTAATTTTTTTGCCACAAATACACAAATTATAGAAAATATTTGTTCATTTGTGGCAAATAATTTATTTATCTCTTTCAAAATCAAGACTTACGGAATTCATACAATAGCGAGTTCCAGTTGGTGGCGGTCCGTCATTAAAAACGTGCCCAAGGTGAGAATCACAACGTTTGCAAAGCACTTCTATGCGCTCCATTCCGTGTGAAGAATCTCTTTTATAAGAAACGCCATCTTTGTCGGCTTCAAAAAAGCTTGGCCAACCGCAAGTGGAAGCAAATTTAGATGAACTTCTGAATAAATGATTGCCACAAACGGCACAATAATATTCTCCAATTTCATCAAAATCATTGTATTTTCCTGTAAAAGGTCTTTCTGTATCTGCTTCTCTTGCAACGTAATACAAATCTGTAGGCAAGATTTTTTTCCATTCAGAGTTAGGCACATTTAGTTTGGTTTTATCCGTTCTGGAATAATATGGATTGTTTTTTGCTGTGTTTTCCATAGATTTTGGTTTTTTTGTCTGTGAACAAAATTGTAAAGAAATTAAACTTAATATGAATATAAAATTTTTCATCCTGAAATGTTATAAAAAATAATGGTAAAATTAGAAATTAAAGAATTATGCCATTTCGTATCTTTATGAAAATTTTCAATTTTAATTATTGAGAAATGAGTGATGAACTAAAAAAGAAACAACTCCGAAATCACAAATTATTAGCGACAGGACTTTTCCTCTTGATGGCGGTAATTTTTATTACAACCACTATTTTAGAAAAAAGAAATCCTGCGCATTGGTTAGGCTACATTCGGGCGTTTTCCGAAGCTGCAATGGTAGGTGCTTTGGCAGATTGGTTTGCCGTAACCGCGCTTTTTCACCATCCTTTAGGATTAAAAATTCCGCACACCAATTTAATTGAAAAGTCTAAAGCAAAAATTGGAGATAATTTGGGGAGTTTTGTGGTTTCTAATTTTCTTTCACCTCAAAATATTAGACCTTATATTCAGAAACTCAAAGTTTCAAATTTTCTGGGAGATTGGCTTCAGAAAGAGAAAAACGCCGAAGTTTTGGTTCAAAATTTATCCGAAATTATTCTTGATATCGTCAATAAATTAGAAGATGAATCTGTAGTGAAATTTATTGCCAATAAAGCCAAAGAAATGTCTGATGATTTGAAAATCAATCAAATTTTAGGAAATGGCATTGAATATATTTTACAAAAAAACGATCACCAAAAATTGATTACCAACCTATCGTCACAAATCAAAAATTACGTTCTGGAAAATCACGAAATGGTTCGTGATAGAGTAAAAAAAGAAAGTTATAGGCTAATCCCGAGTTTTGTCGATGAAAAAATTGCCGAAAAAATCACTTCTGGGCTATCTAGCTATTTCGAGGAAGTAGAAAATGACCAAAACCATTCGCTAAGAAACGAAATAACGCTAAAAATTCTAGATTTTTCTAAAGATTTAAAAGAAAATCCTAAATATGAAGTTGAGTTTAATGCTTTGAAAGATGACTTTTTGAAACCAGAAAAAATGCAACAATATGCTCAAGACATTTGGAATTCTTTGAAAAAAACTTTAACAGAAGAGCTTTCGTCTGAACAATCTTCATTAAAAAATTATGTGAGAAAAAACTTGTCTGAATTTTCTGAAAACCTGCGCACAGACGAGAAACTTCAGTACAAAATAGACCATTGGATAAGAGTTACGGCTTATAAATACATTTTGAGAAACACCAATAAATTCGGGGAATTGATTTCTGAAACGGTAGGAAACTGGCAAGGAAAGGAACTGAGCCAAAAACTAGAATTAGAAGTTGGTAAAGATTTGCAATTTATTAGAATTAACGGAACTTTGGTTGGTGGTTTGGTAGGATTATTAATTTATACAATGGCTCATTTTTTCTTGTAATTTTTATATATTTGTTTTTCAATGAAAAAAAATTAATTTATGAAAAATGAAAATCCTTTAAATTGGTACAAAAAAGTTGTATTTGAAAATTACGCTAACTTTAATGGAAGAGCTAGAAGAGCAGAATATTGGTGGTTCTTTTTATTTAATTTAATCATTACCTATGGCTTAATAATTTTGGGGTCAGTGTTGGAAATTTCTGCTTTGGTTGTTTTATCTCAGATTTATTCTCTTGCGGTTCTTATTCCTTCTCTTGCAGTAGCAGTAAGGAGAGTACATGATGTAGGTAAAAGCGGATGGTTCATCCTAATTCCTATTTACAGTTTAATTTTAGTTTTAACAGAAGGAAATAGAGGAACTAATGAATACGGATCCGACCCTAAAAATTCTAGTCTAGATGAGATAAACGAAATTGGAAAAGAATAATTTTAAGTAAAAAGAGGATATTAAAATTCCTCTTTTTTTATATCATATAAAACCCAAAACCATGAACCACCTTTTAAAAATTTGTTTTTTAATTCTTTTTCAAATTTCTTTTGGTCAAAAATCTAAAGTTGATCTTAAAATTGATCAAAAAATAGACTCCCTAAAGGAAAACAAGGTAGAAAATTTCGTTGTATTTTCTCAAAATTGTATAGGTTGTCACCCCAAAATAATAATAAAAGATAAATGTAATTCTGATGAAACTCAATATTTATTTTGGAAAAAAGATTTGATTTCTTATCAACAAAAATTTGATGAATGCTCTGATTATAAAGCTATTAAATTAGAAAACTCTAAATTAATTGATCTCATAACAACAAATTACAAACAAATAAAATCAGAAGAAATAAAACCTATAGAATACAAAAAAGGGAAACATATAATTAGCCAAATTGTAGATCATTATAGTTATACTATTTTAAAATTCATTTATAAAAATGATTCTTTCCAAAAACAAATAATTGATTACCAAATAGAAACAAAAATGATTGATAATAAAATACCAAACCAAAATTATCTTTACAATCAAAAAACCAGTCTAAAAAAAGTTTTAGATTTGGTGAAAAAGGAAATTAATTAAGTATTTGTTTTTTTAAATGGATTGCTTCGTCATTTCGTTTCACTTCATTCCTCGCAAAGACGGTGCGCAAAAATCTTGGAACTTCATACTTTAAACTTTGGACTCTAGAATTTTTCTATTAATTTGATTTACCAAATCTGGTCCTTCATAGATAAAACCAGTGTAGATTTGCACCAAACTTGCGCCAGCGTTCAATTTTTCTAAAGCATCTTCGGCAGAGTGAATTCCGCCTACGCCAATAATTGGGAAGGCTTTTCCGCTTTTTTCCGAAAGATATTTTATCATTGCAGTGCTGCGTTCTCTGATGGGTTTTCCGCTCAGTCCGCCATTTCCTATTTTTTCTAAAATTTCTTTTGAAGTTCTTAGACCCTCTCTGTTTATCGAAGTGTTAGAAACAATTACGCCATCTATTTTAGTTTCGGCTACCAATGCTATGATTTCATCTAATTGACCGTGATTAAGATCTGGCGCTATTTTAAGTAAAACTGGTTTTTGTTTTTCTTTAGAATTATTGATTTTTTGAACTTCTGTAATCAGTTCTCTCAGGTAATCTACATCTTCTAATTTGGCATGACTGCTTACATTCGGGCAACTTACATTCAGTGCAAAATAATCTACAAAATTGTGCAAACCTTCAAAACATTTTAGATAATCTTCGGTGTAATTTTCTGGTAATGTGTCTGTATTTTTACCAATATTTCCTCCGATGATTACTTTTCCTTTATTCTCTTTAAGCTTCTGAATGGCAGCTTCTAAGCCATCATTATTAAAACCCATTCTATTGATAATTCCACCATCTTCTATTAATCTGAACAAACGCTTTTTAGGATTTCCTGCTTGTGCTTTTGGAGTTACGGTTCCTATTTCTACAAAACCGAAGCCTAAATCTGCTAATTCATTATACAAAACTGCATTTTTATCAAAACCGGCGGCTAAACCTACAGGATTCTTGAATTTTAAGCCAAAAACTTCACGTTCGAGACGTTGGTCTTCAATAGGTTTTGGAAAAAATAATCGGTTTAAAAAGCCAAAATTCTTTAACATGAAAAAAGTAAAATGGTGAATTTTTTCGGGATCAAATAAGAAGAAAATTGGGCGAAGGAATGATTTGTACATTTTTCTAAAAGTTTTACAAATTTACAACTTTTTTAAATGCCAAGAGCGCAAAGATTTTTTAAAATTCTAGCGTTTTTTTGTCAATCCGCAGGAATCTCCACAATGAATCAGTAAAAATTTAATTGGCTTATTGCTTTTATTAATAATTATCATGTATTGATTAGAATGATTTATATTAATGTGCTCTTTTATTGATTCCGCCCTTGCAGGGCTCTTCTTTATGTTTCATTTCTTTCCATAGGACTTTGCCCTATGCTGTTGATTTCGTCGCTTCGCGACTTCCAAACTTTTGTCCTAATTAAATTAATAAGCCAAAAATTTAACTTAGATTAACTTCGTTAGGTTTACTTAGAAATGCCAAGTTCTTTCTGTGAAAGAAAAACCGAAAAGTGATTTATAGCCCCGATTGTAGCGGAAATCCTGTCATTGCACCTGCGAAGAACGAAGCAGGAAGCAAACTGTTTGTGTTTTCAGATTGCTTCAAACGTTTTACAAACGTTTTCGCAATGACAGATTGCAGCAGAAAGCGGGACTGTGCCTCGAAAGATGCTCTGGATATATTGCTCTTTAAAATTTTATAAAATTTGCAATAAAATCCCTATTTTTGCACATTAAATCAAGAATTTATGGCAAAGCAGGAAGATCTTTTTAAAAACGTGGTTTCTCACGCAAAAGAATATGGTTTTATTTTCCCTAGTTCCGAAATCTATGATGGACTTTCGGCGGTATATGATTATGGACAAAACGGTGCAGAACTGAAAAATAACATTAAGCAGTATTGGTGGAAAGCGATGGTACAGCTTAACGAAAATATTGTGGGGTTAGACGCTGCTATTCTGATGCACCCAACCACTTGGAAGGCTTCAGGACACGTAGATGCATTCAATGATCCTTTGATTGACAATAAGGATTCTAAAAAAAGATTCAGAGCAGATGTATTGATTGAAGACTACTGCGCAAAATTAGAAGATAAAGCGCAAAAAGAAATTGACAAGGCTGCTAAAAGATTCGGAGATGCTTTTGATAAAGACCAATTTATAGCTACTAATCCAAAAGTAAAAGAATATTACGAAAGAAAAGATGCGATTCTTAGCAGAATGGCAAAATCTCTGGAAACAGAAAATCTAGCAGATGTAAAAGCACTAATAGAAGAATTAGAAATTGCTGATCCTGATACTGGTTCTAGAAACTGGACGGATGTGAGACAATTTAATCTCATGTTTGGAACTAAATTAGGTGCTTCCGCAGATAATGCAATGGATCTATACCTAAGACCAGAAACGGCACAAGGTATTTTTGTGAATTTCTTAAACGTACAAAAAACATCTAGACATAAATTGCCTTTCGGGATTGCCCAAATTGGCAAAGCATTTAGAAATGAGATTGTTGCAAGACAATTTATCTTCCGAATGAGAGAATTCGAACAGATGGAAATGCAATTCTTTGTACCACCAGGAACAGAACTAGATTTCTATGAAAACTGGAAACAAAAACGTCTGAACTGGCATTTGGCTCTTGGTTTAGGGCAAGAAAACTATCGTTTCCACGACCACGAAAAACTGGCGCATTATGCTAATGCTGCTGCTGATATAGAATTTAAATTCCCATTTGGGTTTAAAGAATTAGAAGGAATACACTCTAGAACAGATTTTGACTTAGGTGCACACGAAAAATATTCAGGTAGAAAATTGCAGTATTTCGATCCTGAGAGAAATGAAACCTATGTTCCTTATGTGGTAGAAACGTCTATTGGTCTAGACAGAATGTTTTTGGCATTATTCTCTCATTGTCTAAAAAATGAGGTTTTAGAAGATGGTTCAGAAAGAGTAGTTTTGGCACTTCCACCAGCTTTAGCACCAGTGAAGGCTGCTATTTTACCTTTGGTAAAAAAAGATGGATTACCAGAATTGGCAGAAAAAATCTTCAATGATTTGAAATATGATTTCAATATTATTTCGGAAGAAAAAGATAGCATCGGTAAACGTTACAGAAGACAAGACGCTATAGGAACTCCGTTTTGTATTACAGTAGATCACGATTCTCTAGCTGATGGTACAGTAACTCTAAGAGAAAGAGATACCATGAAACAAGAAAGAGTGAAAATAGAAGATTTAAGAAAAATCATAGATGATAAAGTAAACTTTAGAACGCTACTTTCTAAAATTTAATACACTTACCTATCTCATAAACAAAATCCCACGAAAATAATTTCCGTGGGATTTCTTTAATAATTTAGTTTATGGGTAAAAATTAGAATTTCATACCAATACCAAATCCTATTAAAAGAGGATCGATATTTACTTTTGCTGGAACACTGTTAGCTCCAGGTACAACATTAGAAGCATCTACATCTACGTCTGTTTTTAAGAATACTTTTTTAATGTCAAAATTTAAAAAATACTTGTCATTTAACATATAATCTACACCGCCTTGTAATGCAAATCCTACGTTATTTTTGTATTCTACATCTTTAACTACGCCAGATTTTACTCCGTAAAAAATAGTGTAATTAAGACCTGCTCCTACATATGGTTTTAATGTTTTAGTAGGATAAAAATGATATTGTAAAGTAAGTGTAGGAGGTAATAACCATACGCTTCCTAAATCTACATCACCAAGAGCTGATTTTTCATCTACCTCTTTGTGCTTAGTAGTTCCTAAAATTAATTCTGCAGCTACATTTTTGTTAAAGAAATAAGTAAAGTCTAATTCTGGGATAAAAGAGTTAGAAATGTTTACATCTCCACCAATTGCGCTTACATCAGATTTTTCATTTGGTTGTACACTTACACCTCTTAATCTTACCTGCCAAGTCTGAGCATTGATAGTTAAGGCAAACAACATGCTGCCTAAAAATAGTAGTTTTTTCATAGGGTTTTTATTTTTGTTTTTTACATCGGCAAGATATGTTTTTATGGCATTTACCCCAATATGATTTATTTCATTGACATTTATCAGTTTTTTACTTAAATTTATGAAATAGAAAAAAGTAGTAATTTTGGTAAAATCATCTTTTATGAAAATCATCAAAAAAATAATTAAAGGTTTTTTTATGTTCATCGCATTGCTCATTGTACTAGCCTATGCATTTAATTATCAACATTTATTTAATGCGATTAGACTTACCTATCTAAAAGGTGAAACCAGCGCCACCATAGATGATGGAGTAGATTTCCCTTCGCGAAACATTAATAAAGGAACACCACAGCCTTGGCAAAAAGATAGTCTTTACAACCAAACCATTTTACCGAAAAATGTAGTAGAAAATCTAAAAAACACCAATTCTGCTTCATTTCTGGTCATTAAAAACGGAAAATTATTGTACGAAGAATATTTCGGAGAATACAATGCTAAAAGTAAAACCAATTCTTTTTCTATGGCGAAAGCCTTCACGGTAATGTTGATGGGAGCTGCCATAAAAGATAAATTAATAAAATCTGAAAACGAACTCTATTCTGATTTTTTTCCTCAATTTGAAAATGACGAATTAGGAAAATATCTCACACTTCGTGATTTAGCAGCCATGGAAGCAGGATATTATTGGGACGAAAACTATAAAAATCCTTTCCTACAAAACCCTAGAATTTACTACGGAAAAAACATGGCAGAAGCGCTACTCTACCCAAAATTTGAAGCCAAACCCGGCACCAGATTTGAGTACCAAAGTGGCGCTACTCAATTGCTTGGCTTTGCAATCAGAAAAGCGGTGAAAGTACCACTTTCTTTTTATGCTTCAGAGAAATTTTGGAAACCTCTAGGTATGGAATCTGATGCCTATTGGAATACCGATGAACCGGGAATGGAAAAAACGTTTTGCTGTATTAATGCCATTGCAAGAGACTATGCCAAACTTGGGCAATTGCTTTTGCAAGAAGGCAACTGGAATGGAAAACAAATTATTGATTCTTCTTATATTAAAAAAATGATTACACCTAGCCAACTTTCTGGTGGAGTTTACGGTTTGGGAATTTGGGTAAATCAAGATGCTCCTCATCCATATTATCATTTTTGGGGCTTTACCAGCCAATTGATTATTGTAATTCCAGAAAAAAATATGGTCGTAGTAAGAACTGGGAAGTTTAACAACGAAGCAAAAGACGAAAAAGGAAGGTCTGCACAAGCCGCATTTTTAGCAGAAAATGCCGTGAAAACTTTTGCCAATTAAAGCAATAGAAGAAATTATTATAAAAATACATTATAATTCCGTAATTTTGAACCATTCTAAACAATTTTTAGGGTGGTTTTTAATTATTAAGAAAGAATAAATATGTTTGATATAAAAGAAATTCGCAGTCAGTTTCCTATTCTTAATCAGCAAGTTAATGGCAAGCCATTAATTTATTTAGACAATGCAGCTTCCTCTCAAAAACCAATTTCTGTTTTAGAAACCTGGCAAAAATATTATGAAGAAATCAATGCCAATGTGCACCGAGGAATTCACACTTTGTCTCAATTGGCAACAGAAGAAATGGAGAATTCTAGAAAAAAAGTTCAACATTTTATCAATGCAAAACACGATTACGAAGTCATCTTCACGCGTGGAACCACCGAAGGAATTAATCTGATTGCTTATTCTTTGGGAAACTCTGATTTCATAAAAAAAGATGATGAAATCATTATTTCTTATTTAGAGCATCATTCTAATATTGTTCCTTGGCAGATGCTTTGCGAGAGAACTGGTGCCAAGCTGAAAGTAATTCCGATAGATGAAAACGGAATTTTACAACTTGATTTTCTTGACCAAAATCTTTCAGAAAAAACCAAAATAGTTTCTGTAAATCAGGTTTCTAATGCTTTAGGCGTTATTAATCCGATTGAAGAAATTATTGCAAAAGTAAGAGCCCATTCTTCTGCATTGATGGTAATAGATGGAGCGCAATCTGTACCTCATTTCGAGATTGATGTACAAAAAATTGATTGTGATTTTTTTGTGTTTTCTGGGCACAAAATGTATGCACCAATGGGCGTAGGAATTCTCTACGGAAAAGAAGAAATTTTAGAAAAAATGCAACCATTCCACGGTGGTGGAGAGATGATTGCAACTTGCAGTTTTGAGAAGACTACTTACGCTGGTTTGCCCTTTAAATTGGAAGCAGGAACGCCTAATGTAGGTGGAAATATCGCTCTAGGTGCTGCGGTAGATTTTATGAAAAAAGTAGGAATAGAAAACATTAGAAACCACGAAAACGCACTTCTAGAATATGCTCAGAAAAGACTTTTAGAAATAGACGGACTGAAAATCTATGGCGAAAAAGCAAAAAGAGCGGGTGTAGTTTCTTTTAATATAGAAGGTGTAGGTATTGCTTCGGATGTAGGAATGATTCTGGATAAACTAGGAATTGCGGTGAGAACAGGGCATCATTGTACACAACCTATTATGGATTTTTTCAATGTAGCTGGAACGGTGAGAGCTAGTTTTGCGGTTTTTAACACGCTAGAAGAAATAGACGCTCTGGCAGAAGGTGTAAAAAAAGCACAAAGAATGCTAATGTAATTTTTCTGAAAAATAAACCTCAAATAAATTGAAACCCTGAAAATTAATTTTCAGGGTTTTCTATTAGTTCACCAACTTTTTTCTCTTGTTGCTGTTTTTCTTTTTCGGATTTATCTTTGGCTGATTGCTCTTCTAGTTTCTTGTCCTTTTCTATTTTTTTCTTAGCTTCTTCCAGTTTCTTTTTGGCATCTGCTATTTTTTGTTCTGTTGTTTTTGCAGAATCCTTTTTGGGCTTTTTTACAGAATCTTTTTTAGCATTTTCTATTCTTGAATTAATGGCATCAAAAGACGCTTTGCCTACTACAGAATCTATCACCGTTGTGTCTATTGGTGTATTATCTTCTTTGTAATACATGGCTTCCTCTTGCGAAATCTCTTTCTTACAAGAAGCTAATGCAACTAAAATTATAAGGTAAAAAAACTGCTTCATCTTTTCTTAATTTTTAAAACTAAATTCTGCTAAAACAGGATAATGATCAGACATTTTTTCGGTTCTGTCTATAGAATATTTTTGGCAAATTATTTCTTTAGAAGTAAAGAGATAGTCTATTCTGATGGGGAATTTATAATCGTGGAAACTAGTTCCGTTGCCAGAACCTCCTTCTAAAAAGGCATCATTCAAAAGGCTGTTTATGGTATAATATTCATAAGAATTAGGAACAGAATTAAAATCACCACCCAAAATTACAGGATATGGAGATTGTTGTATAAACTCCTTCAAAATATCTACTTGCTCACTATGAATTTTAAAAACAGGAATAAATCTCCTTACCAAACCTTTTGCTTTCACCTCATTCACTTCAATGCTAGAAGATGGCTTTACCATACTTTTATGAAGCTGAAACGGTTCTAAATAAATATTGATAAATCTAATTTTTTCACCCTCAATTTCTACGTCTAGATATTTTGCCTCACCGTTACTTAAAAAGTCTATATCTCCTTGTTTTAGAACCTTATGATTGGTATAGAAACTCACAATAGACCCATGAATCTGATGTTCATAATGATTGAGTTTCGGTTCATTATTATTACCATAGCCTGCTTCTTGCAGCATAATGACATCTGCATTTTTAGAATCCAAAAAACTTTCTATACGAGCTTTTCCGTAATCATTATTCTTATTATTAAAAGTAATTACGTTGATTATTTTTTCTTTAGCTTCAGTATTTGAAGAGTAATTAATCCATCTTCTGATAGGGGTTAAAAAGAACACTGTAATGATTATAAAGACAATTGCTCTTTTTTTGAAAGAAAAAACCCAAAAAATAATAAGTAAAACATTAGAAATCATCAAGAAAGGAAAACCTAATGATAAAAAATTAAAATAAGGAAAACTTTTGGGCGAAATATATGCATTAAGTATTGTTCCTGCTAAGAGCGAGAGAATACCTAAATGTACAATCAATAAAACAATCTTTACTAATTTCATTCTTAATTAATTCTGTATCTGTTTCTTCCCCAAAATTTAATTAAGATATAACCAACCAAAGCACCACCAATGTGAGCGAAATAAGCAGTATTTCCTCCTGTTCCTGAAACTCCAGAGTAAAGCGAGCCTAGCATAGTGATAATGAATAAAACTTTTGCTTTTAATGGAAATGGAACAAATAGCATTCGAATTTCTACATCAGGATATAACGCAGTAAAAGCAGCAACTACACCGAAAATTGCACCAGATGCCCCTAGCAGAACAATATTTACATTTTCACCAGAAGAAATATATTTATAATAAATCCATAAATTCTGTAATAAAAAAGCTCCAATTCCTGATAAAAAATATAACAAAATATACTTCTTATCTCCTAAAAATCTTTCTAAAAGAGGGCCAAAGCTTGCGAGAACAAACATATTAAAAACAATGTGCAAAATACCGTCATGCATAAACATATGAGTGATTATTTGCCAAGATTTAAATTCTGGAGCTAAAGGAAAATAAGCAACCAAATACTCATAAGCCTGAGGAAAAACAGTATTGGCAAGAATAAACACGATTACATTCAAAATAATAATATTTTTCGTAATGGGTGTAATGTTTCTAAAAAGATTATCAAACATAAATTATAAAAATTTGAAGTTATTTAAAACTTATTAATTAATTCGTTTACAGGGATTTCTAAAAAGGTTTTATTTCCTTTCGGGGTGTATTCTGGGAAACCTAATTTTATAAATTCCTTGAGTAATTCTTCTACTTCTGGCTTGTACAGAAAATCATATTTTGATTTTGCATTGACTTTAATCCATTGATTATCATAATTTTCCAAGAACTCTTCTTCGGTTTTATAATCTAAAATTTCAAAAAGGTTTTCTAAAAATTTAATCACTTGAGACTCTTTCAAATCTTCTGGTACTGCATTTATTCTCAATACATTGTCTTCTGCCAAAACCATATCAAATCCCAAATCTGGGAGATATTTTTTAATAGAACGGTATTTATTTTTTTCTATTTCATTCAAATGGTATTCCAAAGAGAAAAGTAAACTTTGGCTATTTCTACTTTTTGTTTTGATTTTTCTTTTTTCAGACAAAACAATCTGATGAATTCTACCCAAATCCAGCAATAGTGTTTTATCTTCTTTATTAAAAATCCAATAACCGTTTGGCAACCTTAATAAATCTTCTTCTAGTTCATCTTCTTCATCTTCGAAAAGATTAATTTTGGATGGTGCTGCTGAAATATTTTGTCCATACATTTCGGTAAGATTCACCATTGCCGTTTCATTAATTCTAGAAGGAGTAGCTTCTGTAAAAGGATTGTAATTTCTATCTACATTAATGCTAGAGGCGTTATAATTTCTGGCAGCATCTGGTTTCGACGGAAAGAAAGAATCCATTTTTTCGTTTCTATCAAAATCCAAACTTGGTGCTACATTATAAATTCCTAGAGATTTTTTGATGGTAGAACGCACCAAAGCAAAAATAAGATTTTCGTCTTCGAATTTTACTTCTGTTTTCTGAGGGTGAATATTGACATCTATTTTTTCTGGGTCTAAATCTAAATACAAGAAAAAACTAGGCGTATAATTCGCCATCAAAAGACCTTCAAAAGCTTCCTGAACTGCTCTGCTAAGGTATGGGCTTCTAAAAAATCTCCCATTAACAAAGAAAAATTGTTCGCCTCTGGTTTTTTTTGCTGCTTCTGGTTTGCCTACGAAACCGTGCAATTGTACCCAACCTAGATCTTCTTTAATAGGAACCAAAAGCGGTTGCAGTTTTCTGCCAAAAATATCAACTATACGCTGCATTTGGCTTCCTTTTCTAAGGTTAAAAATCACCTCATCATTATGATATAGAGAAAACTCTAAGGCTTCGTGCGCCAATGCAACTCTCTGAAATTCATCAATAATATGGCGAAATTCGATATTATTAGATTTCAGAAATTTTCTTCTGGCAGGAACGTTGTAAAACAAATTTTTCACCGAAAAAACAGAACCTTCAGCAGTTTGTACAGGTTCTTGAAATTGTAATTCACCACCTTCTATATAAATTACAGAGCCTACATCGGTGTCTTTTTTCTTGGTTTTAAGTTCTACTTGTGCTACCGCAGCTATGGAAGCCAACGCTTCACCACGGAAACCCTTGGTTGCAATATGGAAAATATCTTCGGTGCTTCTAATTTTAGAAGTAGCGTGTCTTTCGAAAGCCATTCTAGCGTCTGTTTCAGACATTCCGCTTCCGTTGTCTACCACTCTCACAAGATTTCTGCCTGCTTCTTCTACAATCAATTCTATTTTGGTAGCTCCTGCATCTATAGCATTTTCTAGCAATTCCTTAACAATAGAAGCTGGTCTTTGCACCACTTCTCCTGCAGCAATCTGATTAGCAACGTGATCCGGTAAAAGTTGAATAATATCTGACATTCCTAGAATTAAACTTCAAAAATACAGTTTTGTTTTTAAAAAATAAAGCATCCTAAGAAAGCTTAGGATTTATTTAACTATAAATATTCTTTTTAAAAATTAGGAATAAAAAAAGCGGCGCATCTAAGATGCGCCGCTCCCGTGAAAAACGAACTTAAAAAACTACAGTTTGTATTGAATTTGCGGGTGATACAACCTGTAAAGATTTTCCCTCTATCCAGAGATTATATTTTGTTTCTTCGCTAGAAGTATTCATCACTACTACTACAGTTTCTCCGTTTTGATTAACAAAAGAAGTAGAAGAGATAAAATCTCTATTGGTGGTAGTGCCTAATCTTCTGGCATTATTTTTTACAAATTTTGAAATGTGACCTATGTAATAATATTCTGGAGTGTAATGCAGCTCACCTGTTCGGGTATCTGCAATAATGGGAGCATAGCAGAAATTACCCACATGATTAGGTCCACCTGTTTCGTCTAAGAGAATGTTCCAATCCGTCCAAGCTGATAAGCCATTGTTAAAATCATTAATCATGTTTTTTCCGTAGAATTCTCCTAATCTCCACTCGTAAATTTGATCAAATTTAAAATTCTCAATACAGCCTTCTGTGAAAATTAAAAATTTATCTGCAAAAGCTTTTTTAGTTTCTGCAACATTGTTGAACATTGGCTGAGACTTCGTCCAAGTTTCATACCAGTGAAAGCCAATTCCTGTAGCATACTTATTTGCCAAACTATTATTTAATGTAGTAGTTGCTCTTTGATAAAGCAAGTCTCTGTTATGATCCCAAATAATGACTTGCTTGTCTTTATAACCATTTTTCCAAAGGGTAGGGCCAAGGTTTTTTCCTAAAAATTCTGCTTCTTCTTCGGCGGTGTAGATACAAGATTCCCAAGTCTGAATTGCCATTGGTTCATTTTGTACAGTTAATCCCCAAACAGGAATTCCTCTTTTCTCGTATTCTTTTATAAATTTCACATAATAATTAGCCCAAGATTGATAGTATTCTTTTTTGAGCTTACCTCCGTGCAGCATATCATTGTTATCCTTCATCCAAGCAGGTGGAGACCACGGACTGAAATAAAATTTAAAATCTTTGCCAATCGTTTTTTGAGCCCATTTAATCATCGGGATTTTATACTTTTCATCGTGCTGAATATTGAACGTTTTCAGTTCTTTATCATTTTCTTGAACATAGGTATAAGAATCGCTACTGAAATCACAAGAATTCATATTGGTTCTCACCAAATTATAGTTCAACCCATTTTTGCCAAAATAAGCATTAATGATTTCTTGCTGTTTATCTTTTGGGAGTTTATAGAATGTTTCTGCGGCGGCATCCGTAATGGCGCCACCAATTCCAGAAATTTTTTGATATTTAAAATCCGGATCTACAAAAACACAAATGTCTCTTTCTGTAGGTTGAGGAAAATTCTGAAAACTTGCTTTCGTGAGCGCAAATTTTTCGGTTTGATTTTTTGCAGTAGTGTAAATTCTTGCTTCTTTCGCCATGTTTTTTTGCTGTGCGAAGCCTACGCTAAATGCAAATAATGAAAGCATTATTGCAGTTTTCGTTTTCATAATAATAGTTTTTGGATCGTTTATTTTAGTTCTATTTTGGCAATAATTGGTAAATGGTCTGAAGGATATTTAAAATCATAAAAATCAGTAATTGTTCTAAACTTTTTTACCATTGTATTGTTTTTTGACCCGAAGATAAAATCTATCTGTTCGGTTGGTTTCTCGTTGAATTTGAAGCCGTTCCAAGTGGCGATTCCACCGTAAGGTTTGGTAAGACTATTGCTGCTAGCTTCTTGAAGATTTTCAAAAAGAGGCTGCATCCAAGGATCTTTTTTCTGAGAATTGAAATCTCCGGTTAGAATTGCAGGATAGTTCTTTTTACGCTGTAATTCTTTCATTTTTTTGAGAATAATTTCCGCAGATTTTTGTCTTGCAACAATTCCTACGTGGTCAAAATGGGTATTAAACACCCATACTTTTTTCTTGGTTTTAAGATTTTCAAAAAGTGCGTAGGTTACAATTCTAGGATAGGCTGCATCCCAAGATTTGGTAGATTTTTCTGGAGTTTCGGAGAGCCAAAACGTGTTTTGTTCTAGAACTTTGTATTTATTTTTGAGATAAAAAATACAAGAGAACTCAGAATTTTCTCCATCATCTCTAGGTTTACCTAAGAAACTGTACAATGAATTATTTTCTAGCAAATAATTAATCTGAGGTCTTTGCGCTTCTTGCAATCCTACGAAATCTGCCTCGTAGTAATTGATAAGGTCTTTTACTTTATCTTTTCTGATATTCCAATGGTTTTCTCCATCATCTACACTACCTAATCTGATGTTAAAACTCATCACCTCAATGGTATTTTGTGCAAAATAAGATGCAAAAAACAATAGTAAAACCGCTGAAAGTAAGTTTTTAATTTTCATTTAGTCTTTATTTATTGATAAATTCTAACGTAATCTATATAAAATTTCTGAGGAAAAATACTTTCATCAATTCCTTTTGCTCCACCCCAATTTCCACCAACTGCTAGGTTCAAAATCAAGTACATTTTTTGGTCAAAAGGCCAAGCTTCATAAGTTTTTTCGGAATTGATGTAGGTAAAATATTTTTGATTATCTACGTAAACATCTATTTTATCTGGTGTCCAGTCTGCTCTATAAATATGGAATTTTTCGCTGGCGTCTTTAACCACCAAAGTGTCTGTTTTCTGAGTTCCAATAACATGATTGTACTTTTTGGTGTGCACAGAAGCATGTATAAAGCCCTGGTTGTAGCCTACGTGTTCCATAATGTCTAGTTCGCCATCATCTGGCCATTTCTTCATATCTTCACTCATCATCCAGATGGCAGGCCAGGTTCCTCTGCCTTTTGGGAGTTTTGCCCTTACTTCTACAGAACCGTATTTTAGACCAAAAATTCCTTTGGTGTATAATTTTGCAGAAGTATATTGATTCTTTTCCCAATTCTCTTTTTTGGCTTCTATTACTAGATTACCATCTTCTACTCTAGCATTGGCTGTTCTATTTTTAGTATAAAACTGCGCTTCATTATTTCCGTAACCATCTCCACCTACAGCATAATTCCATTTAGAGGCGTCTGGTAAACCTTTGTAATTAAATTCATCACTAAAAACCAATTTCTTGAATTGAGATTTCGATGGGTGATTGGCACAATTCATCACAGAAATCAATAGAACTCCAGAGAATAAAGCCCAACCTAGTTTAAGAAAATTAATTTTCATAAAATTTTATTTTTCCCAATTAATACGTTTTGTTTGTACATCTGCAGAGCTGGTTCCTACCATAATGTCAAATTCTCCAGATTCCCAATCGTAATTCAAATCTTCGTCGTAGAATTTTAAATCTTCTGGAGTTAATTTGAAGTTTATGGTTTTGGTTTCTCCTTTTTTCAAGTAGAGTTTTTGGAAACCTTTCAGTTCTTTTACAGGACGAACTACTTTTCCTACCAAATCTCTGATGTACAATTGCACCACTTCATCTCCGTCATAATTCCCTGAATTGGTAATATTTACATTGATATCAAGCGTTTGATTTCCTTTAAGATTTGTAGAACTTACATTAAAATCAGAATATTTAAAAGTGGTATAACTCAATCCAAAACCGAACGGATAAGCAGGATCGTTATCTAAATCGATGTAAGCTGAAACGTAGTTTCTGTCTTTATCATCTTTTGCAGGTCTTCCTGTATTGTAATGATTGTAATAAATCGGGATTTGACCTTCAGTTCTTGGGAAAGTCATTGGTAATTTACCTCCAGGATTTACTTTACCAAAAATTACATCTGCGATAGAATTTCCTGCTTCGGTTCCTAACCACCAAGTGTATACAATAGTAGGAATATTTTCTGAAGCCCAATCAAAAACCAAAGGACGACCAGCGTTAATCAATAAAACAATAGGTTTCCCTGTTTTTGCAATTTCTTTTAATAAATCTTCTTGAACTCCCGAAAAATGGATATTGCTTCGAGATTTTGCTTCGCCACTCATTGCGTGACCTTCACCTAAAGTCATAATCACCACATCTGCTTTTTTAGCAGTTTCTACCGCTTCTGCAAACATAGAAGTATCTTTATCATTTACATTACAACCTTGAGCGTATAATAATTCTGAATTTTTATCTAATTGCGCTTTAATTCCGTCAAATTGAGTAATAATTCTTTGGTTATCATCAGGAAAAGCGATAGACCAGAATCCGTGATTATCTACCGTAGCTTTCGCAAAAGGACCAATAATCGCCACTTTTTTAGTGGTTTTAGAAAGCGGAAGTAATTGTGTTTGATTTTTTAATAAAACAATACTTTTAGCACCAATTTCTCTAGCGAATTTTCTGTGTTCGAGGTTGTTGGTTTGTTCTTTTTCGCGTTTTTCGTCGCAGAATTTATACGGATTATCAAATAAACCGAGTTCGTATTTTTTGGTTAAAATTCTACGAACGGCATCATCAATTAATTTAATATCTACTTTTCCTTCTTTTACTAAATCTGCTAAATGATTGATGTAAGAACGGCTTTCCATATCCATATCACTTCCCGCAATAATCGCTTTCAAAGCTGCATCTTTATTGTCTTTAGCAAAACCGTGAGGAATCATTTCACCGATGCTTCCCCAGTCAGAAACTACAAATCCTTTGAAATTCCAAGCGCCTTTTAATAAGTCTCTTTGGATGTATTTATTTCCAGTTGCAGGAATTCCGTTAATATCATTGAAAGAATTCATAAAAGTAGCAACGCCTGCATCTACAGTAGCTTTGTAAGGAGGCAAATATGTTTCGTTTAATTGGCGAAGACTCATATCTACAGAATTATAATCTCTACCGCCAACTCCAGCTCCATACGCAGCGAAGTGTTTGGTACAAGCCATTACTGCATCTAAATTTCCTAAACCATTGCCTTGGAAACCTTTTACTCTGGCTTTTGCCACCAAACTTCCGAGATAAGTATCTTCACCTGCACCTTCCATTACTCTGCCCCATCTTGGATCTCTGCCAATGTCCACCATTGGTGCAAAAGTCCAATGAATACCATAAGCCGAAGCCTCTGTAGCGGCAATTCTTGCAGATTTTTCAATTAAATTCATATCCCAAGTTGCAGTTTCTCCTAATGGAATTGGGAAGGTAGTTCTAAAACCGTGAATTACATCTTGTCCGAAAAGTAAAGGAATTTTAAGACGAGATTGCATGGCTTGATCTTGCCAATTTCTGGTATTTTTTACACCAACTGCATTAAGTATAGAACCTAATTTACCAGCACGAACTTGTCCTGCTTTGTCGGCATCTTTGGTAACAGGACCAGTAGCGGTGATGTCATCATTATATTGATTAAGTTGCCCAATTTTTTCTTCCAAAGTCATTTTTGCCATTAAATCAGTGACTTTTTGATCGATGGATTTTTGAGCAGAAACAGAAATTATCCCTAATCCTGCGATGAATATTGAAAGAAATATCTTTTTCATAAATTACCTTTTATTATTCTAGAATATATAAGTTGCCACAGAATTTGCAGATAAAGTTGTTGTAGCAATTTTATCATTATATTTTATATTAAATGTTTCAGTATTTGTTCCATCATTTAATATGATAAGTGCTATTTTTCCCGTTGGTGTTTTGAATGCAACTGAACTTAGATTTCCTACTTCCGTGGAGCTTATTCTTACAGAATTTTGAGGGATAAATTTAGAAGCCTGTGCAATAATGTAGTAGCCTACATTTCTAGTAAATGTTTCACTATTGTTAATTGTTATTGCACCTTTACATTCGGTACAACCACCTGGAGTGTGAGGACCAAAAGAAGCATCATTGGCAAGATTCCATTCTAGGGCAATTTTACTCCAGTTTCTCATAGAACCTATCACTACATTTTTTGTATGCCACAGTAAATCTCCTGAGAAAGCCCCTGTAGAACCTGTCCATTGTTCTGTGAAATACACATTTTTGTTTGGATAAGCATTGTGCACATTATTAAGAACTAAAATATTCCCAACATATAAATGAAAAGCTGAACCATCAACAAATTTAGAAGCTTCAGTATCCGCTAAAATAGTTAAAGGGTACTCTGGTTTGTCACAGTTATGATCATAAGCTATTATTTTCGTAGAAAGATTTGCAGTTTGGAAAGCTGGACCTAAATTATTTTTAATAAAATCTCTTTGTTGCTCAGCGGTCATATACATACTTGGGTTATTTCCTGGATGCAAAGGTTCATTTTGAGGTGTAATAGCATCGATTGTGATCCCATTTTTCTTCATTTCTTGAATGTACTTCACAAAATACTGGGCATATACTCCATAATATTCTGGTTTTAAGCTTCCACCTTTAGAACTACCATTATCTTTCATCCAAACTGGTGGAGACCAAGGTGTAGCAATGATTTTAATATTTGGGTTAATCGTTAATATTTTCTTTAGCATATCAACCAACGCTTGGTCTTTTGATAAGCTGAATTGTGACAAAGTAATATCTGTTTGTCCTGCAGGAAGATCGTCATAAGAGAAAACAGAACTATTTAAATCTGAAGCTCCAATACTTAACCTAAGATAACTTATCCCGATCGAATTGTCTCCGTTTCCAAATAATTCTTGAAGCAACGCCTCCTTTTTTGATGCTGACAATTGGTTAATAACCTCTACGCTTCCTCCTGTAAGAGTATAGCCAAAACCGTCTATATTTTGATATGTTTTAGATGGATCTATTTCTATATTTTGAAAAGAATTAGAAGCCGTAGTAAAGGCTAAAATAGATGTTTGCTTTTGTAACTTTATTGTTTCATCTGCTTTTGTAATCCAAACGTCCACCTCATTTTTTACAATTGGAGGATCTACAGGAGGGTCTGGCTTTTTATTCTCTTCAGTGGCTCTAGAACAGCATGATACTGTAAATAACGCAAAACCTGCAAGTGCAGCTCTGCTAAAATTAAATATATTCATTGTTTATTTTTTGAATGTTATTGATACACACGTATATAATCTATTTCCATGGTAGAAGAAGTAAAATTAGGATCTACTGCCCCTCCGAAATTTCCTCCCATGGCAATATTCATTATAAAGAAAAAATTTTGATTAAAAGGTAAGTTTGAGTTATTAGCGAATGTATAAAACAGTTGATTATCTACATAAAACTTAATTTGAGAAGGCCCCCAATCTAGAGAATAAAGATGAAACTCTGAAGTTACATTGGGAATGTTTACAGTGGCTCCATCTCCATTTGCCCCGGAATGACCAGGATGATGAAGTGTTCCAAATATTTTATTCAATTGATTACCTACGTGTTCCATAATATCTATTTCGCCACAAGCAGGCCAATTGACCGTTGAAATATTATCTCCTAGCATCCAAAGAGCTGGCCAAGTTCCTCCTCCTGCTGGTAGTTTTGCTCTGATATCAACTTTACCATATTTAAAAGAAAATTTTCCTTTTGAAAGTAATCTGGCTGATGTATAATTAAATCCTTGATATGCTTCCTTTTTAAGAACAATTTTTAAAGTTCCATTGCTTACATATGCGTTCTCTTGCCTATTTGTATAATACTCAAGTTCATTATTTCCCCAACCGTTATTATTCCCTGTGTCATAACCCCAGTTATTAGGATTAGGCACACCATCTGTGTTGAATTCATCTGACCAGAGTTGTGCAGGTAATTTATAAACTGTTACGGTTGTGCTAGATGAGATGGATTTATCACCATTGTATGCCGTTACATATACTGTATATGAATTCGTACCGGATATATTTGCGGTATAATTAAATATTCCATCTTTAGATGAAAAAACGTCAGCTCCAATTCTCATACTATACGATGTAGCATTATTAGCCTTTGCTGTAATTTTAAACGCTCCTGTACCATCTCCATTAGGATTTGATGTAGAGGCTCCAATAATATCAACATTAATTGTTAATGATGACAAAGTATTGTTTGAATTCGAATCGTCATTTGATCTACTACAAGAAATAGAGAATATCAAAGAAAACATCCCAAGTATTAAAATGTTTCTTGTAATATGAGATTTTAGGATTTTCATAGAATGGAAATTTAATTAAAAATACAATAATCTTGATTAAAATATTTAATAAAAAGGGAGATTAAAATCTCCCTTTTTAAATAAAATCTTTAAATTTTAATTAGATCCTCTAAATTCTACATTAGTTATTGAAATTCCTGATTTCAAATCATTCCCTCCACTTCTAATTGCAAAATAAGCGGTACCTGTTTTAGTAGCTTTAAAGGTTCCTGTTGTATTGTTTGAGTTTACTGAACCTACATTTGATATCTTACCTGAAAATGGAGAACTTCCACTACCAGCCCAAGTGTTAATCCCTCTAAGCCAAGTATTATCAGCTCCGTCTCCTGTGTAATCTGTATTTGGTGTTGGTTTAGTATAACCTACATAAATTTCAAACCATGTATCCGCAACTCCAGAAGTAGAACTTACAACGGCATCTGCTTTATAAGTACGTCCTGCTACTACTTCTACTGCTTGATATAATACGTTTCTATCCCAACCACTGGCAACAAAAGTAGCTTTACCATCTGTAAAACTCCATAGCGCATTACCACTAGGGTTAGAAAAATTCATAGTCCATTTACTCCACTCTGTGGCATTTGCAAACTTACCTCCTTGAATTAGATTTCCTGCTACAGGATCAGATTTTGTTACAGTTATTGTCTGAGAAGATGTAGCTCCAACAATACCTCCTTGTCCTACTGCTTGATGTTGTACTTTATAGACACCAGCATCTGGAAGAAAAATATCTTCTATCATTTTCCCTTTGTAGAACCCTGCTCCATCTCCTAAATCCCATTTAGAAAATAAATATGATTGATCTTTAGAAGTAAGTTTATAATGATTAGCGGATTTCTTTTCATAGGTTGTAAATTAATAATTTGGATTTTGTTTTAAGGCAGTTCCTGTCATTTGAGTAAAAGGAATTGGCAAAATTTCATTTTTACCTGCTTTGAAACCCCTTGCTGCTAAAGCACTTGTGGCATCTCCCCATCTTACTAAATCAAACCAACGGTGTCCTTCGCCTCCTAATTCTCTTCTTCTTTCATTCTTAATAGCCTGCATGTTTACTGGAACAGAAGCTAACCCAACTCTAGCTCTTACAGCATCTAGAAGGGCTTGAGCTCTAGCTCCTGTACCTCCTAAAGCCTCTGCTTCCATTAAATAAGTATCTGCAAGTCTAATTACTATGTAATTTTGTCTAAAGTTAAGTTCTGTAGAACCTGGTAAATTTGATTTATCCGCTGTTTTTGGCATATATTTATTCAAAAAGTAACCAGTATCTAAATAACCTGCAGTATATGAAATATCTCCATTGTCAGATAGTTGTTTAGCATTGAAAATTGTAGCATTGAAACGTGGGTCTCCTTGCATGAAATTTGCGTAATCATCAGTTACTGTATTAAATGACCAACCAGCCACTAAATCTGGTGCATTTGCAGTTTTCTTATTATAAGATCTTAATCCTACCATGATACATATAGAGTTCCCTTCGTCTCTTCCAGAGCCCCAGAATCCCCAATCAGAATTTGATTTATTAGTGTGCATAACTTCTAATATTGATTCTGATGTAAATTTATTATCTACTAACCATAAATCATTATAGTTACCTACTAATTTATATCCATATTGGCTTGCTTGACCTGGCGTTCCATTTACTTGTGCCAACTGTGCTGCTGCTTCAGTTTTTTTATTATCATATAAATAAATTTTCCCAAGTAAAGCTCTAGCAGAACCTTGAGTTAACCTTCCTCTATCATCACCCGAAACTGTCATTGGTAAATCTGCAATTGACGATGATAAATCAGTTTCAATTTGCTTATATACTTCTGCAGGATCTGCTTGAGGAATATTATAGAAATCACTACCAGCATCTATTGGTTCAAGAATTAAAGGAATATTTTTGAACATTCTAACTAATTCAAAGTAATATAAAGCTCTAAGAGATTTTGCTTCTGCTGTAAATCTTTTTTTAGTAGCATCGCTCATTGATGCACCAGGTATTTTTTGAATCAAAAGATTTGCTCTTGCTATGCCTTGGTAGTAATCTCCGAAATAACTTCCTGGCATTGTTATAGGATTGATGGTATAATTTGAGAAACCTTGTATTCCTGCTCCATCAGTGGAACTACCACCTCCAGAGTAAAAATCATCAGAAGCTGCATTGAAAAATGTTACCATATTCTCAAAACCTCCTGAATATTTTCTCATTAAATCATAAACTCCTATTAATGCACTATGACATTGGTCTTCATTTTTGAAATAACCGTCCATATCAAATGCTCCCAAATTTTTAGTATCTTCAAGATTATTGTCGCTACATGAAATAGGAACTTGTATGAAACTTGTAGCTGCTAAAAG
>APMI01013171.1_pt1 | contig 28130 bp, 37 predicted proteins | sample 667938 | NCBI WGS metagenome assembly APMI01 (sample SAMN01084076, study PRJNA167559) | wastewater metagenome | biome: Wastewater | place: Denmark: Ejby Moelle, Odense | collected 2011-11-28
GCGCGCTGTTCGATGGCCAGCCCGGCGTTCAGAACGCCCTGTTCGTCGAGCGCCTTGCCGATAATCTGCAAGCCCAACGGCAGCCCAGCGCCATCGAGACCACCGGGTACGGACATGGCCGGCAAACCCGCAAGCGACGATGGCACGGTGAAGACGTCGTTGAGATACATCGCCAGCGGGTCGGCGCTCTTTTCGCCCAGCGCGAACGCCGCACTGGGCGCTGTCGGGGTGAGCAGCAGGTCGCATGACTTCCACGCGTCATCGAAATCGCGCGCGATCAGGCTGCGCACCTTCGAAGCCTGTGTGAAATACGCGTCGTAAAACCCTGCCGAAAGGACGTAAGTTCCGATCATGATACGCCGGCGGACCTCGGCGCCGAATCCGGCGGCACGGGTCGCGGCGTACATATCCTGCAGCCCTGCGCCTTCGGGCAAATCGCGCAGGCCGTAACGCACGCCGTCATACCGTGCGAGGTTCGACGAGGCTTCCGCAGGCGCGATGATATAATAGGCGGGCAGCGCGTATTTCGTATGGGGCAACGAGACTTCGACGACCTCGGCCCCCGCGTCCTTCACCCAGGCAATACCGCGTTCCCACAATGCGTCGATCTCGGCAGGCATGCCATCGACGCGATATTCCCTGGGAATACCGATCTTCTTGCCGCGCAGGTCGCCCGAAAGCGCGCCCTCCCAGTTCGGGACCGGCAGATCGAGCGAGGTCGAATCCTTCGGATCGAACCCGGACATAGCCTCCAGCATGATCGCACAGTCGCGCACGTCGCGGGCCATTGCGCCCGCCTGGTCGAGCGAACTGGCGAAGGAGACCACGCCCCAACGTGAGCAGCGGCCATAGGTTGGCTTGATGCCCGAAATACCGACGAACGATGCGGGCTGACGGATCGAGCCGCCGGTATCGGTGCCGGTCGCTGCCGGACACAAACGTGCAGAGATCGCAGCGGACGATCCGCCAGACGACCCGCCCGGGGCAAGCGCGGCATTGCCGCCGTCCTTGCGCCGCCAGGGCGAGATCACATTGCCGAACGCGCTGGTTTCGTTCGACGATCCCATCGCGAACTGGTCCATGTTCAGCTTGCCCAGCATCCCCGCGCCTGCTGCCCAAAGCTTGCCCGAGACGGTCGATTCATAGGTGGGTGTAAAGCCATCGAGAATGTGGCTCGCCGCAGTCGTCCTCACACCTTCGGTGCAGAACAGGTCCTTCATGCCGATCGGGACGCCCGACATCGGCTTCAGGTCGCCCGATGCGCGCGCCTTGTCGGCGGTATCGGCGGCGGCAAGCGCATGGTCGGGTGTTTCGACAAGGAACGCGTTCAGCGCCTTGGCGGCGGCGACGCGATCAATGAACGCGGTCGCGACTTCGCGCGCGGAAAAGCTGCCGTCGCGCACACCGTCGCGGATTCCGGCGATTCCAAGATCAGTGAGTTCGGACACTATTCGATCACCTTCGGCACGCCGAAAAAGCCGTGTTCCGGCGCAGGCGCGTTGGCCAGTACCTTTTCGCGGACATTGCCGTCGGTGACGACGTCGTCGCGCAAGCGCAGCGTATTGGGGATGACGGCGGTCATCGGCTGCACCGACGACGTGTCGACTTCGCCCAGCTGCTCGATCCAGCCCAGGATGTTATTGAGTTCGGGAACCATCGCCTCGATCTCGTCATCGCGCGTGGCGATGCGCGCGAGCGACGCGATCTTTCTCACGGTTGCACTATCGACTGACATGGAGGGGGCGGCTAGCAGCTAGCCTCCTGCCCTTCAACCACCGGAAACTCCGTGGCCCGCAAGTTCCTCTACCTCGTCGCGTTCTTTATCGTCTTGGCCATCTTGGCAGTATTCGCCTGGGTTTTGTTTCCGGGCCAAATTTCGCGGATCGCATTCGTACCCTCGGCGGGCTTCATCGAGCAAAAGCCGATGGCGCCCAACATCTATGCCGACAAGGCAATGTGGTATGCACGACCCGACCTGCCGGGCAATCCTGCCGAGTGGCGCCCCGAGAGTTATGTCGAGGCGAAGCGGGAGCGCACCGCCGCCGTCTTCTTCATCCACCCGACCAGCTATCTCGACCGTGCGGCGTGGAACGCGCCGCTGGATGACAAGGCATCGCAAGACCTCGCCCGAACATTCATTCGCGGTCAGGCGAGCGTGTTCAACGGCGTCGGCGAAATCTGGGCGCCGCGATACCGGCAGGCGACGTTCGGATCGTTCCTGACGACGCAGGCCGAATCGGCGAAGGCGCAGGACGCCGCCTATCGCGACGTGGCTCAGGCGTTCGACGAATTCGTCGCCAACATCGGCCCCGATCGCCCGATCATCCTCGCCGGGCACAGCCAGGGCGCGCTGCACCTGACCCGACTGCTGCGTGAAAAGATCGCGGGCAAGGCGATCGCCGGGCGCGTCGTCGCGGCATACGTCGTCGGCTGGCCCGTATCGGTGGAAACCGACCTGAAGGCGCTGGGCCTCCCCGCTTGCGCACGTCCTGATCAGGCGCGCTGCGTCCTGTCGTGGCAAAGCTTCGCCGAGCCCGCCGACACCAGTATGGTAACCGAAGCCTATGACGCGACCACCGGCTTCGACGGAAAGCCGCGCATGGGCACGGCAGCACTGTGCACCAACCCCATCACCGGCACGCCGAACGGCACAGCAACGGCCGCGCAGAACCTCGGCACGCTCTTTCCCTCGGACGACCTGAAATCGGCGAAACTCGAGGCGGGCCGCATATCCGCCCGCTGCGATGCCCGCGGGTTCCTGTTGATCGGGCCGCCGCCCAAGGACATCAAGAACTACGTGCTGCCCGGCAACAACTTCCACGTGTTCGATTACAGCCTGTTCTGGTCGAACCTGCGTGCGGATGCCGCGCGGCGGCTGGCGGCATTCGGCGTGAAATCTTGACGCTGCAGCAGCGAAGCGCGTAGGGCGCGGCCCTCGCTTCGACGGCCCCTTCGTCTAGCGGTTAGGACGCGGCCCTCTCACGGCTGAAACACGGGTTCGATTCCCGTAGGGGTCACCAGAGTCAAGGTAAACACCGCAGAAATCTGCGATTTTAATGGCGTTGACAATATTCAGTCCCCCACTTCGTCGCCCAGTGTTTCTAAGCTTAAATCGAGCAATCTGACACCTCTTGGCCGTCCGTTGGTCAGGGGCAAGACCTGACACGTGGCATTAAGCGTCCGCCAAGCGAATTCTCGGTAACGGCCGATTCGGGGCCGCTAGCGGACTGACGGCTACTGGCGACTTGAACACGAAACCAGCTATCGCCGATGCGGCTTAGATCCGCTAATATCTTAATCTGCGTTCGCAAATGCGGTCACAAAGTCGGCAATCTGGTTGAATGAATTGTGTGTGACAGGGATCACTGTCTGTGCGAGCGCGTCTTTCAGCATCGGAGCAATGTTTAGACAGGGATCGCGCGGCCAGCGTGCGGCAAAAAGTGCTCTTGATTTAAGCTTGCCTTTCTTGGGCGGAGTCCAGTCGTCACCAATTGCAACCTGATCCGCAAAGTGATCGACATGAGCCGCGATATCCATGCGTTGAGAAGCCGCTGCTTCCCACAGGAAGCACTCAAGATTACCGGGTCCCTGGAATGGGATGGTTGCTACACAAACGCGCTTTTGTCCCAAAGCAGTTGTAAATGGCGCAGCAGGGCAAGGATATCCTATAGCCTCTAATTGCGCCCGAACATTTTCGAAGGCTGCTGTCTGATCTTCGTCACTATCGGTAAAAATAAGAACTCGATCGATAATGCTCCGGAAAGTCCGGTTCATTTTTAGAGAACTGAGTTTTTTGCCAAATTTTCCGTTACCACCGGCGCTCCATCGTTCTTCCCCAGTATGATCGATATGAACATGTGGAAGGTTTCTTTGAGACTTAAGCGCTCGAAAAAATGCCACGTCCTCAGGGCCTTCACACAGAATTAGCGTTCTGTGACTGTACACCTTGGGGGCGCTTGGCACCTAGCGAACTTCCTCGTGGTATTCGAGAGCGAGCGTAAGATCATCACCCGTGAACTGAGTTACAGCGTTGTCGCCGCTCCTACGTTCAACCTGCCACAAGGAAACGTTCGACATGCTTTTCCCGACCGCTTTAGAAAGCGCCATCAAACATTCTTGGCTATGGGTAGTTACAAAAATCTGACAATCGTATTCTTCGGCAAACGCCAACAGAACGCGCCAAATTCCTGCTAGGTGCGAATAATGTATGCCGTTTTCGATTTCGTCGATCAAGATCACGCCGTCTTTTGCAGACGCAATCGCCAGTAAAATACCTACCGCTCGATTGATCCCTGTCGACACATTTGGAAGAGGAAGTTTTCGGTTTTCACCCCTTATCGTGGCGAACAAAACAGGAGAACCGCCATAAACTTCGACGTTTAGGTCAGTAATCCAATCATATTCTTTCGAGAATAGTTCAATAAAGCGGCGATGCTTATTGCTTTGACTGAGTTCTGAATATCGACTTGCGGTGTCGACCGAGCCGACGTTCTGGTTGGCAGCAAAATAGTAAAAAGAATTAAGTTCTTCGCCAGTCGACGGAAAAGTTAATCCTTTGTCAGAGATGCGGGGAGAGACACTCAAAATCTGACCCGTATGATCTCGCCACGTAAGTTTGAGAGAGGATTCAAGAGCGTCGATCGACGTGTCGACTTGCCGATAAAGCGTTTCTTGCGTCGAATCCCGGGAAATACTGAGCGATCTGGATTCTGCGCCATCCCCCTCAAGCGTGATGGAGATCGTTTGCGACATATCGTTGTCAGTAAAGTATCCACCCCATAGCGCCGCTTCGATTTTCGATGCCTGCCCCTGAAAAGCGCCATCTAGTCCGCGCTGTTGTCGAAACCTGAGCCCAAGTTCCGTGGTACAGCCGAGAGCCAAAAACACCGATTCTAGCAGTGCTGTTTTACCAGCTCCGTTGTCTCCCACGATCACATTAAGGCGGGCACAGTCCTCAATCTTGAGGCGGCCAAAGCACCTGAAGTTGCGAATATCAATCGAGCGTATCATGCGTGGCCTCAAAAGGGCGCGGTGCGGAACTTAAGTTGTATCCCAGCTACTCCGCGGGCGCCAGAGTAGGTGCGCCGGTGCCCATCTCTTAGCGTCACCGAGTGCCGCGTATTAGGGCGGCAATTAGATAGATGGAATAAACGACATGGGCGCGTCCAACCGTCCGTCAGGTTCTGGGTGGGTTCTCGACCGGCGACTTTGCACCTGACATTTGCGATCGGGTGGGCCCGACCTTTGATAAAGTGACTAAGAGGTGGTTGTGACCATCGGCCTCTAGTGCATACGGGCCTAGGCGACAGCAAAACGCGGTCGCCGATAAGCAGGCGTGAGCGAGGAAAAATGACTGAGGATAAGCGCCACCGAAATGGGCGCTTTGCGAGCAGAGCCGCGGTAAATCCGGGTAAAGGTCATCCCGGCGCGGTCGACGGCGTCTTTACGCTCAAGCGGATTATAGTATTAGGTGCCGCCAAGCTCGAGATCACTTACATCGCAACAACGACCGGTCAGCCCTCGAAAGCCAATCAGAGTGTCGAGCCGTTGCCGATCGCCGATGGCGAGACGCCAAAATCAGAAATTCTGATAATGCCGCTCTTACGCCTTACTCAAGTAAGTGAAACGGAATAAACATACCGATTGATGCGGTCGCCCCCTTCAGACTTGCTGTGACATGCCAAGACGAAACCAGATGCACAGGGCGTCGCTCTTAAACTGCAGATACCTTGCATCTCTCCAAGCTTTCAGGGGTTCCAGTCAGAAATTGCAGAATCCCAGCCCTTATGTCTCACCCATCGAAAATTCCGATCGGTAGTTATGACAGCCAATTCGATCGGTCCGCCGCAGTCCTTGTCTCGCGTGGAAAATTTTGTCGCTTTCACCGTCGAGTAAATGGTGAAATGCACATAATCTATGGCGTCTCGAATGGTCATGTCGGGGCGTTCAAGCTTTACCGTCGCCAGCAGGTTATCCAAATCGTCGCTGTCGCCCTTCCAATAATTTGAGGCAAGAATTGCTCGCTTAATATCGCCATCGAAGGCACCGATTATCCGTGATACGATGCTGTCGCGCCCAAAATGTTTTACTTTGTTGATTTCGCTCGGAAACGGTTGCGACCTCAAATTTGGAGTGAGTTCGATTTCGTAAGCGTGCGGCATCCTGTCTCGTACGACGTAGCCCGCCAGGCAAAATCCGCAACGTATCTCGTTGTAAATCTTATTAAGCTCGTCCCGTTCTGCATCGTCTGCTTTTTTCTCAGTTTCTGGAACAGGCTCCGCCCGATTTCGGATCGATGTTTCGAGCTGCTGGTAACGATCAATCTTTTCTGCAAAGCATGCCCGATAGGCACTCCAGGCAATCGAGCTCCAGATGTTGGCTGCATCCAGCACCGACTGAGGCGCGGCCGTCCGGAAGCGGTCACCCAACAGAGCTATTAGGGATCGATAACTAACGTTTCCAAATGACGTCAGTCCCCAAGTTACAATTCCAAAAGTGCTGTCGGCGCCGACCTCGAAAATCTTCTGATTATGATTGAGATAGTGAAGAGCGTTGTCGACTTCTGTGGTGATCGTGCTGTCAGATCCGAGAACAATGCCCTCGGGAACAACGTAACAACATGCGATCGTCATCAGGTAATCCTATTCAGATTTGAGTCTGTTATACGCGCTTTTCACTATATCTTCTACAATACGCGCGCTGCTGTGTGAAAGCGTGTTATCCATCCGAATAATGCGCGTGATCTCAGCAAGCGGTTCCACGCCGCCGTCGACCGCATCTGCGATAAACATTTCTGCCTTTAGGTTTGACCACACCAAAAGGGCTGACAGTCCATCCACATCAGGTTTCTTTCCTTGCCCAATGCGGGAAAGCGTCGACGCATTGACACCGGATTGCTGAGCGACGTCCTTCCAATTCTGGCCGCGCGCATCGCGCACGGCATCGAGCGCGGAGTAAAATGCTACGACGTTAAAGCGATGTGCCATATCATCCTATTTGATTTATCGAACCGATTACACTCTTGCAATTCGCCATAGCCTATGCGAAATATCGAATCAATTGCAAATATGAAACCAATGGAGTTGAGCTATGAACGATGACAAAAAGGGTAAGACCACGGACATCATCGTAAACGGTCGTCAGAAGACGATTGAAGGCGATGAACTGACGTTTGACGACGTCGTCAAACTCGCTTTCGACAATGCGCCGCACGGTGATGAGACGATCTTTTCGGTGACGTATCGAAAAGGCGGAAATGAGCACCGGCCAGAGGGCGTGATGGTCGCGGGTGACGTCATCAAGGTGAAGAAAGGTACGACCTTCAATGTCTCAGCGACTAATCGATCATAGCGCCGATCTTAGACGCCTTCGAGACGAGGGCTACGCGGTGGAAGTGAGGGGGGCATTCCTTCTTGTTCACCACGTCCCCTATGTAGCGGAAACGGGCGCGGTTGAGACTGGCACGCTCGTCTCGACGTTGAGCCTGAGTGGCGACACGGTGCTAAGGCCGGATGACCACGTCGCACAGTTCATTGGCGGTCAGCCATGCCACAAAACTGGACAGCATATTCAGCAAATCGTCCATCAGATTACCGACATTGCGCTTGCTCCGGGCTTGGTCGCTAACCGCTCATTCTCGAATAAGCCGCCCGAGGGCTATCGAGATTACCATCACAAGATGACCACTTATGCGAACATCATATCGGGACCGGCACAATCGCTCGATCCAGCGAATGACCCCCGGAAATTCATCGCAATTCAATCGTCAGAAGATGATTCCGTTTTCGCGTACGTCGACACGGCGTCTAGCCGGGCAGGCATATCGACTCTCGCCAAAAAACTGGACGTTCCCAGGGTCGCGATAATCGGATTGGGCGGTACAGGATCGTACATCCTCGATCTGATCTCAAAAACCCCCGTGGGAGAGATACACCTCTTTGATGCAGACCGGTACTATTCACATAACGCATTCCGGAGCCCTGGAGCTCCTTCTTTGGAAGAGCTGAGGAAACAGGAAACCAAGGTCGAACGATTTACGAACATATACGCAAATATGCGTCGAGGAGTCGTCCCCCACTGCGTTTTTATAAACCCTGATACGATCCACTTACTTGATGGATCCAGTTTCGCATTCGTCGCAATTGATGGGGGATCTGGCAAGAAATTTGTACTGGAAGGCCTGGAGCAACGCGGTATCCCATATATCGACTGTGGAATGGGAATCGAAGAAGTTGATGGCAAGCTGACCGGTCAGGTCAGAATTACAACTAGCCCAGGCGGATATGCAGATCACATCTGGAAAAAGGGGGCGATCTCATTTGCGGAAGAAGATATCGGAAATGAGTATAGTCGAAACATTCAAATCGCCGACTTAAACATGCTGAATGCTTCGCTCGCTGTGATCAAATGGAAGAAGTTAATGGGCTTCTACCTTGATTTGGAATGCGAACAGCACAGCATTTATCCGATCGATGGCAACGTGGTCATCAATGCATATAGCGCCCAGTCATCGGACGGCAGCCAACCTGCCGGTCTGTCGGAGGAGCTCGCTTAAAATGAAGCATGAGTTCGTAACTCATATCCCCGATCAAATCGACGATGGAACGCTTTATGTCTCGATTGAATTCGACACGGCCATCCATCGGTGCGCTTGCGGTTGTGGGCAAGAAGTGGTGACCCCATTGTCGCCCGCCGAATGGTCTTTAACGTACGATGGGCGCTCGGTTTCGCTCTCGCCATCGATCGGCAATTGGGCTTTCCCTTGCAAATCCCATTACTGGATTCGGCGGGGCAAGGTGGAATGGGGCACCAAGTTCTCCCGCGAAAAAATCGAGGCCGTTCGAGCAAGAGACAAGGTGGATCGGGAACGTCTGTACTCGCTGGAACCCGAAATCCTGCTGTCCAACCGCAAACCTGACGAACCCGCGGCCGCGACCACCGAAAAACAAGACAAAAGCAATCGCCGCGGTCTTCTTGCTCGAATTTTCGATTATTTCTCCTAGTTCATTAGACTGAATTCATTACGTGGAAGGCCGACACGCTGTGGAACGCGCCCGCCCTCGCGCGTCGTGTTTCAATTAGATTAAGCCCCCACGGATCGATCATTGGATCGTAACGCCCAAAATACTCGTCCGCTGTGTGAATGCCGTGCTCGTCGTAGACCATGGTCCCGTAGCCGTAGTTGTAGAACACGATCGGCCCAGCCAGAGGCGTCGGCTTCCACGAATTTCGGGACACCTAGGTTATGAGATGTGACAGGGCGTCTACCTGATCGGCAGACGCGACGACGGAAACGCCAGCAGCTCTTTCAGGAATTCGCCCTTCCACGGCGCGTCCTCGGGCAGGAAAAGTTGCCCCGCCTCTATCATCGGGCTGATCCCGGCAAGCCGCGTTTTCTTATCGCCTTCGGGCTGGCGCGCGATCGGCGCCGGGACTTGACGCGGTTCCTCATCACGCAGGCGCTGGATCAGCTGCTGACCGCTCGCCTGATCTTCGATCAACAGGACGCGAAAAATGAGCGTCGTGCTGAGTCATTTTGATTACTCTTGCACCCGTTTATACTTCATTGCCTTACTAAATGCCCAGAAACCGGACGGGCCGCAATCTACCCCATAGCGGTCATTCGAAGTCGGTACGCTTGAATGGCAGCTTCCGGGTTGGCTCGTCACATCGCGCAACGACAACAATGAAGGCGCTTTGCTGTCATGCTTGCATGACGTTTATACGCCATCGCAGTTTTTCTAATTCGCATGTCACATTAGCGCCGGTTGCCTCGTCAGGATCACGAGACCCTGATGGAAGGACGATGATCATGACCACCCGCGCCAATCCCTACGCCGCCGCACCCGAGCTGCTAAAGCTGTTCCTGAACTTTTCCAATCAGGTCGCGGCAAGTGGCCTTGAGAAGCCCCTGCTCGAGCTCGTGAAAATCCGGGCATCGCAGATCAATGGCTGCGCCAATTGCCTGAACATGCATACATATGAAGCGCGCCGGGCCGGGGAAACTGAGCAGCGCATCGCGGTGCTGTCAGCATGGCAGGAGGCGCCGCTGTACTCAGATCGCGAGCGGGCCGCACTTGCCTGGACTGAGCATCTGACGCTGGTTGCTGACAGGCGCGCGCCGCAACATGTATATGATGCGCTCAACGCGCAGTTCGATGCGGAAGAACAGGTGAAGCTGACAATGATGATCAATGTCATCAACAGCTGGAACCGACTGGCAGTCGGCTTTGGTCTGTTTGCTCCGGAACTCGGCTGGAAAGCGTGAACGACGCGGCTGCCGCGTTCGACGTTCTGCGACCCCGGCTTACGCGCGTCGCTTACCGGATGCTCGGATCAGTGGCGGATGCCGAGGACGTTGTACAGGACGCCTGACTGCGGTGGGCAGACACGGACCGGGACACTGTTCATGTACCGGAGGCGTTTCTGCGTCGTGTCATTACCCGGTTGTGTCTGGACCACCTCAAGTCGGCGCGGGTTCGGCATGAGGAATACATCGGACCTTGGTTGCCCGACCCTGTCGTCGAGATGGATGCGATAGAAGACGTTACCTTGCCATTGATGCTGGCGCTCGAACGACTGTCTCCGCTCGAGCGGGCAGCGTTCCTATTGCACGACGTGTTCGGCGAAAGCTTCGACGATATCGCCGACAGCCTGGGACGTGACGCTGCCGCATGTCGCCAGCTCGCAAGCCGCGCCCGGGAACATGTCCGGGCTGAAAAGCTGCGCTTTCCGATCGAGCGAGCGCACGGCCTTGAGATTGCGCAGGCTTTCTTCGCCGCTTCGCGCGGCGGCGAGATCGGCCGCTTGAGCCACATGCTAGCGACCGATGTCAGTCTCTATTCTGATGGCGGCGGCAAGCGGCCTGCCGCGGCGCGTGTCATGCTCGGGTCCGACGAAGTTACGCGCACGTTCGCAGCGATCGCCCGCTTGGCGCGGAGTGGAGCAGCGGAGTTGATCCGATACGCTTATGTGAATGGGCTACCGGGTTTCATAACGCGTGAAGCCGATGGCATTCTCCAAACCACGGCGCTGCTGATCGAGGCAGGCCGCGTCAAAGCGATCTACGTGATGCGCAATCCTGATTAGCTGCACCACCTCGAGGGGCGATTGAACTAATGCCCGCTCCGCAATCCGGCTCGCTAGTTTTCCGAACGCTGGCCTCTCAACGAAGAAGATGGCGGCTTTCGGGAACGCCTCGCGTTCAGCAGAACGGCCACTATGGCGGCGCGAAGCGGGCGTTTGGTACTGAGATTTCCGAATCTCCAATTAGACAAAGTGAGACAACACCAGGAGAGCAAGCCTCGACGGTTTGAGGTGCGCTGGTTCAACCTATCCGCCGCTCATTGAGCGTTCAGCTTCCATGGCTATATTTTCCGAGCAATTATCATTCTCGATGGAGGACGCAGATGCGACACGTTCGTATGGCCGTCTTTGCCGGGATCGCGACTCTCGGGGTCGCAGGTGCGGCGTTGGCGGCGAACAATAAATTTCATGTCATGAGCGTCGATTTGCCTGATGGCTCGGTCGCAAGGATCGCGTACGCTGGGGACGTCGCCCCAAGGGTAAAAATCGATCGGGGCATTCAGTTCGTGCCGGTCGGCTTTGAAGACGTTTGGGACGAGCCAGAACTGAATGGCACCGCCGATCGTGTTTTCGCGAACATGGATCGACAACTCGCGACAATGATGCAGCAATTGCGGTCGGCGCAAACCCGTCTCGACGCTCAACTTGGCCCCGGCGTCGCGGCGTTCGGGAATGGGCCAGCCACAATGGTCAGCTATCGCTTCGTATCGACCGGCGACGGGCACCGTGCTTGCACGCAAAGCTGGCAGTGGACATCGCAAGGTGCTGGCGCGCAGCCGAAACTCGTTTCCGCCAAATCCGGTGACTGCGCGGAAAACGGGACGCGTCCACCAGCGCCTGCAAAAGCGGTCGCGCCGCACGCCCCTGCGACGACGGTCTGAACCGCAGAGGGGAGCGATTTATCGCTCCCCTCTTTCGATTGCTTTTCAGGACAATCGCTTACGTGATGAGCTCTCGATCAGGCGTTCCGAGCAGCGCAGCATGGGCCGCGCGGTAAATCGACGAGCCGAATAAGGCCCCACTCCCCTCGTTGCGCTGACCTTTCTGGCATCCGGACTTCAAATCCGATCGGATGTGGTCGGCCACCGTGCAAAGGTCGTGCACGGTTGGCGGCTTACCAAGGTTGATGCAGCGCAAGACAGCTGGCGGAATGGTGGTCCGACCATCAACGGCGCCTTTCATCGGCTCCCTCCGCGCTGTTGTCATTGCTTCCATTTCGGTGCCCTGGTTCGGCGTTATCAAGCCGAGCCAGTGCATCGAGCACGTCCCGCACCGCAACCGGGTGCCGCGCGCCGGGTGGACGACGGAGCGCCGGACGCGACCTTATCGCGAAAGCATCCGACGCCCAAGAAGCAAGGATTGCACGCTTAACTTCGGGTTCCAGTTGCGGATGGCCAACAACGCCATCGATGTACGAGCAGAACTGCCCGGCCGACATGGTTCACTCCTTTCTTAGTCGATCAAATTGATGAAATGCCCGCCCTGCTCGGCGCAGGGCGGGCAACGCCTCAAGCCGCTTCCCGATCGGACTGCGGATCGTCCGCACGATCATTTGCGATCTGACCGATCGTACCTGCGCCAATCGGGATACGGCGAGGTTTCATGGCCTCTGGGACCTCGTGCCGTAGCGCAACCCGCAGCAGACCATGCTCGATGTCCGCACGCTCCACGACAACGAAATCGGCAAGCTGAAAACGCCGTTCGAACGCGTCTCTCGAGATGCCCCGATGCAGGTAGTGGGCATCGTCGTCGACGGCGTCTGGCTTGCGGCCCGTAACCGTCAGCAGGTTATTCTGCGCAACGATCTCGATGTCGCCAGGCCGAAAGCCCGGTACTGCAAGACTGATCGTATAACGATCTTCACTCGCTCGTTCGATATCGAACGCTGGGTACCCATCCTCGGGACGTGCCCCGGTCTCGAGCAGGTCGAAGAAACGATCGAAGCCGATCGTCGAACGCCTGTAGGGCGCAAGATCAAAACTGTTCCTCATATCCGAATCCTCCATTGAGCAATTTGAGCACAAGGAGCACCGGGAGAGAGCCGGTGCCCTCAACTCTGCCGCGCAAAACCGTCGCGCAGCGACAAAAAACTAGGAAGCAGGCGGCTGCTTTCAAGATGTCCCGCTGCGTGAATTTAGAAGGCTCACGCCCGGTTAAATCCGCCTGAAGACCAGGCGCAAATTGCTGGCGCGGCGATAACTAGCGCTTGCACAGGAACTAGCCCTAGTCAGTGATTTCCACGGGTGCTGTCATGTGTGGACGGCCCCGTTTCTGCAAGGGGTGATGGTTCGTGCGGCTGCGTTTGCGGGAGCGGTCATGTGTCCGGCCTGTTGACGCGGCGGTGACCGCTGGCCCTGATGAAGTCCGCTAGCCAGGTTCCAATCAGTCTATCGAGCTATGACGCCCTGACAACACCTCGGAGTGTCCCGGCAGCGGTTCCCATTTGCATCATCACTTACATCTGCCCTCGCATTCTCAGACGGCTATGCGCCGATAAACTGCCTCGTGACTGAGCAAAGCCCATGCGGTTCGTGCGGTCTTGTTGGCGATCGCGACGGTGACCACCTGGGCAGGCTTACGCTCGAGCAGTGCATGCACCCATGGGATCTGGCTGGCATCGCTGGCCCGCGCGCGGCGCAGCACCGAGGTTGCGCCCACGACCAGCAGCTTACGCAGATCGCCGTTGCCCATCTTGGAGATGTGTCCGAGCCGGCTTTTGCCGCCCGATGAGTTCTGCCTTGGCACAAGCCCCAGGAACGCCGCGAACTGCCGCCCGGATTTAAACACGCCAGCATCGGGAACACTCGCGGCCAGCGCAGTAGCGGTGATGATCCCGATCCCGGGTATGGTCGCAAGCCGCTGGCTTGCGGCGCTTGTGCGGTGCCAGATCAGCAGATCACACTCGAGCGCACGGATCTGCTGAACGATGCTGGCCAGTTGAGCCGCGAGCGCCATGATCGCTCGCTTGGCGACAACGGGAAGGGTCGAGCTGGCGGCGCCCTGTAGCTGAGTGAGAAGCTCGACGACATGGCGCGGTCCTTGCGGCGCGACGATGCCGAACTCGGCCAGATGCGCCCGGATCGCGTTGAGGATCATGGTCCTCTGTCGCGTCAGCAGGTCACGGGCACGGTGCAGGACAAGAGCACCTTGCTGCTCTTCGGTCTTGATCGGCACGTTACGCATATGGGGTCGGCTGACCGCTTCGCAGATCGCGGCGGCATCGGCGGCGTCATTCTTTTGCCGCTGAACATATGGCTTCACATAGGCGGGTGGAATCAGGCGAACATCGTGACCAAGCTCCCGGATCTGCCGCGCCCAATAGTGCGACGTCGCGCACGCTTCCAGATGCCGTTGGGTGGAGCCGTCCACACCATCAGTTCTCTGCGAACCGATCTCTCCACGATGCAGGCCGGCTTTTTAGGTTAGCGGCCTAGCTGGCCAGTTGCCGCCACTGGGCGAGTTCCGCTGAGCGGCGCTGCTTGAAGGTCTGGCGGTCGACGAGATGGCGTTCGAGGTTGAGCTGGTTGTGGACGTTGGCCTGGACCGCGGCGAACTTCTGGAGCGACTTCATTCCTCGGAACCTCAGCATCGCCCGCTCACGCCTGCGCAGCGGTATATGACTGTTCTCGACGAGGTTATTGGCGTGCCGGCAGTACGAACGAAATGAACCGCCGGTCCGTAATCTACCCAACATATGTAGTTCCCGGCGAGCTTCACGCATGACCGCTTTTCGGAATGGAGAACGTTTGACTTGAATATCTGAAACGAGCGCACAAAGCGGCCCAGACGCGGAGACATTGGTGGTGGGATGAAGTTTCAGATCTCGGGCTTACGAAGTGATGCCCCATCACTTGGGCGATATCAATGTTGCAACCCGGAAAAGGTCCTAAAGCGAAGCTAGCTATCACCATTTACGGATGGCGCATTTGGCCTGACAGCGCCTGCTGGCACTGATCGGGCCGGGCGCCAATAGGTTTCTCATGGCGCGAGCAACACGCTTAACACCTTTTTTAAATGTTCAAGTTTGAGACATGCAGCTGGCATGTCGATTTTGTACAATCCATATGAAAGTGCGCCGTTTATCCGCGGCCGCGCGACCCGAAATCACATCTTGTGATTTTCCTGGCCCGGCGGAAACGCCGGGCCGCTTTTACATCTGCGGCGAAGTCATATGTCATTGCCAACGATACGCAGAGACAGCTCGTCATCGAATGAGGCCAACAGCGCTTCGTGCGTCACGCGGACGTCGTCATCAACCGCCGTCGCCGCTCACTCTTTTTTCTCTGTAATGCGGTTCTGATAATGACCGCGATCGGCTGGTCGCATTATCCCGCCCCCCTTCCGGACTACCGTATCAGAACGCGACGCTGCATGCGTTGATCGAGAATTTACTGGTGTTGCACTCCGTTAAGCGTCGGCTCGATGGGTTTGATCCAATACACGACATGACCGGCGAAAGTGCAGCGGTGTCATGCCCGTCTCGGCTTTGAACGCACGATTGAATGGTCCAATCGATCCGAAGCCGCAATCGAGCGCGATGGTCAGCACGGGCAGTCGGTCGAACGCGGCGTCCGCGAACATCCGCCTCGCTGCCGCAACACGGGCATGGTTTACCAAATGGTTGAAGTTGCGGAATCCCAGTGTTCCAGTGATGCACTGCGTTACCTTATACTCGGCTTCGCCTAAGCGACGCGCGACGTCGGCGACCCGAAGATCGGGCAGCGTATAGACGGCAGCGTCACAGATCACCGCCGCTAGCCGCTCGCCCAGATCACCATTGGCGATTGTAACGCGTCGCTGGTGCGGGCGTCCCGACGGCAAGGGATTGGCGCCGCGATATCGCACCGCCAGCGCCGTCCCTGCTAGGGCCAGTGCCGCGCACGCCGTCTTGATCGGGCCACCCCATGTGGCCGCGGCACTCCCGGGCTTCGCCCCGTCGATCCCGATCACCGCGATGATAAGTAAAAGCCCGTAGCCTGCGGCGAAAGCGACGCGGAACTGCCGTTCAGAGCGCGCGATCTCCCCTCGATATCCTGTCAGCGGTTCGGCCATTGCCAGCAGGAGCAGCGTCGAACTCACGAGCGTTTCCACATTACCGATTATTCGCGCTAGCAGTGATGCGCGATCGCCGAAACGCAGGAACGTTTCGACGGCGATCAGTCCCAACACCAACACCAGCGGCCAGAACTGGCGCCGAATGTCGGGCGCACGAAATAGGGCGCGCGATACAAGCCACGACCAGCCGCAGGTCGCACTGCCCGCGATAGCAAGCGGTTCAGCGGCTAGTCCGATCCGGTCACCCAGCGTCCGAACTAGGCAGAACGACAGCACAGCTCCGGCGAACAGTGCGGCGTAGAGATATAATCCATGACGCCTGGAATCGATCGCCCCTAACCAAGGCCCCGCCGACATCATACCCGCCATCATTGGCCGTCCCATCTGAACAACGAAATCAAAAATCCATGGCCGATTTCCAAATCGGCGAGACCGCCATCGCCACGTGCATCACCCGATTGCCGAAGAGAGATTGCGCAAGGAGTGAACAGAGTGACGATCGAATCAGAGACACATATCGAACGCGGTCCGGTGGGGGACATGGCGCTGCGGCGCGCAGCAATCGCATGGTTTGCCGTCGCAGCCACGGGCCAGATCGCGTTTGTTATCATGATCCTGGTGCATTACGGCACTAACACAGTGTCAGGCAATATCGCTGCTTGGAACGACAAGCCGCTTATCAAAGGCTATGTCCCAGGCGACACCGGCGGCAATGTGATGTTCGGCGTCCATGTTCTCCTCGCCGCAGTGATAACGCTTGGCGGGCTGGCCCAACTGGTGCCAACGATTCGCGAACGCGCTCCGCAGTTCCACCGCTGGAACGGCCGTCTGTTTCTCGTTCTCGCAGTGATAATGGCGATAGGCGGGCTTTGGCTGACCTGGATTCGTCGGACCTGGCTGTCGCCGGTGTCAGCGATCGCCGTGTCGATCGACGGCTTTTTGATCCTGGTCTTCACCGCAGTGGCGTGGCGGCTGGCCGTTCGCCGCCGGTTTGCCGCGCATCGCCGCTGGGCGATGCGCACATTCATGGTGGTTAGCGGCGTATGGTTCTTGCGCGTCGGCATCATGGCCTGGATGCTTACGGCCGGGCGTCTGGGCATGAACACCACCATGTCCGGTCCAGCTGACATCACGCTTGAATTTGGGTCCTACCTCATTCCGCTAGCAGCGCTGGAAGCATATTTCTGGGCGCAGCGAAGCCGTCGAACGGCGATCAAGCGACTGGCTGCTGGAATGATCGCCGCGCTAACGGTGATCACCGCGATCGGCGTTTTCGGCACCGTCGCGTTCATGTGGTGGCCCTACATGACATAGAATCGCCAAAGATGTTTACGTTGCACCGACAGCTTGAAATGCGAACTCTGGGGTGCGGCACACTTCGGCCGTTTTGGGGGCCGAGCGGCGGTGCACGCCCTTGCGCCGTTAGCATCACGCGCTCAACCGGGTATGATCGCCTTGATCAGTTCCTGGATCGTATATTGTCGTGACGCGCCTTCTCGCGCTTGATGCGATCGAGTAGGGTTTGATAATGGTAGGGTTTCTCGAGGATCAGCCCCTTTTCGCACAGGTCGCCCGCTTGTTCGGTCATCCGCTCGATCGAGCCCGCCAAAATAACCCGTAAGCCCGGCTGGTGTTCGCGTACCCACCGCGACAGGCCGAACCCGTCGATCGAACCAGGACTGTTCACGTCGCAGAGCAGGACGTCGATTTCAAAGCCGCGATCAGCGGATTTCAGAATGATCAACGCCTCGTCGGTCGTGCCCGCCTCCAGCACTTTGTACCCACACGTGCGCAGATACTCCGAGAGCGGATGGCGTACTGCCAAATCGGCCTCGATCAGCAATATGAAGGGGTCATTCCTTGCCACCTTGATTCAATCCCTCACCGATCGCAGCCGTTACCAAGGCGACGATGTCGTAAAGCCCGTAAGGCTTGCTGACGAGGGGGATATCAGGGTGCAGTTCAGAGCGGGTCAGGTGACCCGAGGTCACGACGATCGGAAGGCGAGGAAACTCCCGCTTGAGCATGTGGGCAAGTTGCACACCGTCCATGCTTCCCGGCATCCGCACATCGGTAAAAACGAAGTCGACCGGCCTCGCCCTCGCATAGAGCAGTGCCTCGTCCGCTGTTATGGCCTCCACAACCGAATATCCGGCGTCACGCAAAGCGTCTGCGACCATCCACCGAACCAGGGGCTCGTCCTCGACGACGAGGACCGTCTTGGATGTGGGGCTTAACTCCACATCGTGCGCGGTCACGGCCTCGCAGGAACAGCAATGACAACCCTATGCAATTCCTCCGATCCCGCCGTGTGGTGCAGGCAGATGTACGTCATGGTGTTTCCCCCGTGCGGCATGTGGGCGCCAAATGTGTAGAATGCAAAAGGCCGGAGCGTCCCATTGACCGGGTCGTAATATAATCCAGATCAAGTCCGAATGTTCCGCTCATCCCGGATTTTGTGCACCTTACCGCGCGACTATTAAGGCGCGTCCGAGCATGCACGGCTATCACGTGCCCATCGTAGCCGTTCAACGCGGTATCTCTGCTAGCGCACAAGAGCGACCAAATGGGCGCTGAAAACTAGCACCGTCGTCAGCGCCAAAGTCCGCGTCCCCTCCCGATGTCGATACCGTGATTGAACGCCAACTCAGCGCCTAACCGGCGACCGCTGTCGATCATGATGCCCAGCTGTGCCTTCCGGGCTGCGAGGATCGACTCCGTTTGCGGGTCTCGTTCAAGGCTCATGGCCATGCCTGCCATTTCGTTTCGGGTCGCTTTGTGACCGGCCGTATCGCCAGCAACATAGGCTCGCTCGGATTGCTTCTGCAGTTTGTCCCAACGCGCAACGAACTGGTCGGCGCGCCGGGTCGGGTCGGCCTGTAGTTCGGCTTCCAGTGCCATCGCGCGGATTGCCTGGATCGCACGTTGCGGCCGACCGGCCGCAGCCTCCTCGATCATTGTGGGGTCGGCGTTGAACACGGTCTGCAAGTCGCGCTTAACGCCGGGACGAAGCTCTTCCATCGCAGCGACTGCCTTGTCGAGCGCGGCACGGTGATGCGGCAGCTCGGCGTAGCCCTCCGTTCGGCCGCGCAGGATGTCGGCCGCCGCGCGTGCGACGCGCACCACGGCGCGTTCGAACGGGCTTAGCTCCGGCACATCCGGCGTAACGTTGAGCTTCAGGCCAGCAAAGGGGTTGCGCGCCGGCTGCGGTACCTGAATCTTTTCGGGGGCCGGATAATCGGCGGCCATGTCTTTGCCGCGCTCGCGCGACAGCGCTTTGGTCAGCGCTTGCTGGTCAGCAAAATCGTCCCGCCCATAGTGAAGATCGACCCGGTCGCGATGTCGCGACAGGGCGACATAGGCGGCATGCCGGTCGAGCCCCGGCGTCGCGAGCACATGCACCCGGTCGACCGTCACGCCCTGCGCTTTGTGAACCGTCGCCGCATAGCCATGGTCGATGTTCGCGTAATCCTTCACATCGAACGCGATCGATCGTCCGTCGTCGAGAATTACCGCCATGCGCGCCTGGGTGATCGACTCCACCTGACCGAGGGTTCCGTTCTTCACGCCCATGCTGCGCTCGTTGCGCAGGAACATCACCCGGTCTCCCGCTGCAAATTTCCGCTGCCCGCGCTCGGTGGCAATAGTCATGTCCTCGCCCAATGCGCCGCTCGCCAGCAGCCTAGCGCGTGCGGCGCTATTGAGCGCACGCACTTCGTCATTGGTGTGCGTCAGGATGATCCGCGAGGCGCCTGATGCTTCGGAACGATCACGATCCCAGCGATCGATCAAATCGGCGCGGGCATGGTCGCGGGTCTCGGCGATATGGATGCGGTCATGGCGGCCATAGGCGCTGACGGCTTCTGCGGTTCGCTCGGTGGCAAGATAGCGTGTAGCGTCACGTTGCCAGTCTTCGCGCTGCCGGCGGATCTCGGTGATCTCGACACTGCCATGCCGCTCGGCCGTCGCCCGGAATGCGGCACCAGCCTCGATCGCCTGCAGTTGCTCTGGATCGCCGACCAGTACGACCTTGGCACCACGCTTCTCGGCTTCGGACAGAACACGTTCCATCTGACGCGTCCCGATCATCCCGGCCTCATCAATCACCAGGACATCGCGATTGCTGAGCAACGCCCGGCCTTCGGCCCATTGATGCTCCATGCTGGCGATCGTCCGCGACGCGATGCCCGATCCACTTTCGAGATTCTCAGCGGCGATGCCGGAGAGCGCCACCCCGCGGACTGTGTATCCGGCACCTTCCCATGCCTCGCGCGCGACACCCAGCATCGCGGATTTGCCGGTCCCGGCATAGCCGATGACGACGCCAAGCCCTTGGCCCTTCGTCACATGATCGAAAGCACTGCGCTGTTCGGTCGACAGCACGAGCCCGCGCATTTCGGCACGCGTGAGCGCGAGCTTGCGATGTTGCTCGTCCATGCCGTGCCGCCGCCCCGCCTCGAGCCGAACGGTGGCACGCTCGAGCCGCGTTTCCGTCTCGATCATGTCGCGGCTGGTGAAGCGATCGTACCCGCGCCCATCTTTGCCGAGCGTCACCAGTTCCGGCGACGCGCGTACCGCCGCCATCACCCGCTCGAACTGGTCCTTCCCCTCGCTATGCCGATGCACAAACTTGGCGAGGTCGCGCGCCGTGAACGTGGCTTGGTTGTGTGTGATCGCGTCGAGCGCGATCCGTGGCGCGGCGATGATCTTCGCGCCGTTGGATCGCGCGATCTCGCGGTGCTCGTCGACGCGTTCAGGCTCGAGCCCATTCGCGGCCATGCGTGATGCGGCAGGACCGATCTTGTGCTGGGGCTCAAGGTCGATGCCCTGCGCTTCGAGCGAGCGGTGATCGACGCGGACATCGATATCGAGCTCGGCGAGCCGCGTGTTCACATGCTCGCCCCAACTCCCGCGCCAGTGCTGCAAAAGATCAGTGCGGTTCCAGTCGCGGACCTTGGCGCCGAAACCCTCTTCGCCGACTTCGCGCGTGGTCAGCATCACATGGGCGTGTGGTTTGGGTTCCGTATCGGCGCCGATGTCCCAATGAACATTGAGATCCGCGATCATACCGCGTGCGACGAACTCGCGACTGACAAAGTCGCGGGCGAGCCGAATGCCCTCGGCCTGATCAAGCTCGCGCGGAATCGCGAACTCGATCTCGCGCGCCAGCTGTGCATCGATCCTCCTTTCTGCGGCTTCGACCGCATTCCACAGGGTCGATCGGTCGCGCAGCGCATCCGGCGAGCCGTCCGGCAGCACCACTTCGGAATGGACGACACCCGCCTTGTTCGAGAAGTCGTGATGCCGGTCGATCCGCGCATCGTGCAGCCGCGACGCTGAGCGGTATGCCGCAGACGCCACCGCGCTGCTGCCGGTCGCGCGGCTGATCATCTTCGCCGAGAAATGGTAGATCGCCATGGCGGCAATCCATCTACACTTCAGCAAGCACGTCGGCACGACGTATAAGCGCGCCCTTGCACGAATTTTTCGCGCTCGGGACCACAAAATCCCAAGAGATTGCAGCAGCTTGAGCGCGGGATGCGTGCGCACTACCGCTGTGGCATCGACTCCACAAACGGGGATGCCGCCGATGCGCCGACCACGCGATTACGATGCCGAACTGAAAGCGCTGACCGACAAGGCCAAGCTGCTGAAGGATCGCAAGATCCTACAGCTGGGCGAAGTCGTTATCGCCACCGGGGCCGATCTGGTGCCGGTCGAAGTGCTTGCTGGAGCACTGCTCGCGGTGGCCGAGACAAAAGACAAAGCAAGGATGGAGGTGTGGCGCGAGCGGGGCGCGGCATTCTTTCAGGGGACATCATCCAGGGCTCGCAGCGGATCTCGCCGTGATGATCAAAGCGGTCAACAGATTGACAGCGGCGCGCCATCGTCATGACGCTGCCCGCGCCCGAACCGGTACGCGAGCTTGGCAAGTGAAGCGTCGCGAACGAACGCGTCAGCTGATCGAGCTTGGCGGCCTAATCGCCAAGGCGGGTCTGGTCACACTGACCGATGACAATCGGGCAGTAATTTTCGGTCTTCTACTAGAAAGCGCAGGCAGGCTCCGTGGCGAGAACGGCGACAGCTACTTGAAAATTTGGAAGCGGCGCGGGCAGCGAGAGTTCAACACTGAATCGTCGCCGGAAGACTGGAGACCGAATGAACGCAGCGCCTGAGTCAACCGCTGACAGCAAATGCAACGCTATGCGTTATAGTGCGATGCGTCATGGTTACATCCTCGTAATTTCGCGTTCAAATTTCTTGAAAATTTGGTCAGATCGCAATTTAAGATCATTTCCGATAATCATTTGTGGCCGGTTGATTAACCGGTAGCTCGGCTCTTTTGAGACATCGCGATCGATGATGGTCTCACTCTTTCGTCCGAAAACCAAATAAGTGATTTCTACACGGAGCCTCTGACGATGCGGGTCAAGCCCGTAGCGGATGATAGCCTTTGGGATGCGAGCAAGATTGCATTGACCCGTGTCTTTAATGCGCACAATTCTGAACTGCGTTGGGAAATTTGGCCTCCTTTTCGAGTATAGTTCTGTAATTTGCTGTACAAGACCTATACTTAAATTGTCACTGTCCGTTGTATCTTGCTCATTTGACCAAATTCCCTTTGGAATGTCTACCGACACGCAGAGTCGAATGTCTGGATCTGCAATTCGGCTACGTGCTTCAGCTTGGGGAAAGCAAAAGGATTGAGCGCTTATAATCAGCATAATATGTTGGTATTTTCTATTCACCTTAGCATCTTTCTTCCGAAGCGATTTAAGCCATTCGTCGCCTTTCTTGCTCTCCGTGACGCTAACTTGGGTATTTTAGATATTTGCGAAACTGGCGGTATATAATCGTAGAGCGCTTTTCTAGGTCGTCAGAAATTGCTTTCTGAACGGGTCTTTGTTGAACCATCGCACCATTGTTGGAATAATCAACATTATACGAGGCGTTCGACTCTGCCGTTCCGTCGCGCGTAATCACGGTGATGTGCATGATATTCCTGGAAGTGTCGTGGCGGTAATACAGTCTAACTGATGGCAGTTTTCGTAATTTGCATTCGGGAAAACTGTCGTATCCAACGATCATGAATTGTGTTTTCTTAAATTTGTTGACGGTTACGTCTCTCATTCTATGAGTCAGAAGGCGACTAATTAATGCGGTCGTCAGGTTTTTATTGTCATTCGCATTGGACAATGACCACATTCCCGGCGTCGCGTGGACAGAGATGCACAACTTAATCGCTGGGTCATCAGTGCCCGGCACAGCGTTGGCTTCTGTTGGGCTGCATAAGAGGCACAACGGTATTGCCGCGATACATCGGCTAACCATACAATCGTTCCCTCCCTGCCGTGAAACAAGTTTCCTTAATCGGACTGACGAGATAGCTCAGCAGTGGCCTCTCGCCGTTACGGATATCAGCCGTTGCGATCATGCATACTGCCGGTTGAATGCCACTCGGAGCCGACGCCAGTTTGACGCGCACAGCATAAATCAGCCCAAGTTTCTCGTCTTCCATAGCGGCACCGCGCCAACTCGGCCGATCACAACCTATGGAGCAGCTTTTGATTCTCCAAATTGAATCGGCTTTGACCGGTCTAATTATCACATTAACATGCGATCAGATGAGTAGATAGAAAGTCGATTACTTTCTGCAAATGAACTGTCATTTTGCAGAGCTAAGTGATGTTGGGACATCGCTATCATCAGCGCGATTGCCGCATGCGTCTGGTAAGTGGGCCCGCAACCGTTCGGTTGCGAGCCCGCGTGTTCAATCGGCAGGGTTCCAGATAATGGCGTACCGATCGTTATTGTCGGTGCCAGCCGCGCGACCGAGGTTAGCGTAGAGTCGACGCGGCCCGAACTCGGGCGCTGCAAGGCTGAGTGAGATATACTCATTGCCTGAGGCCTCGGAGCGGTTGACGTGCTCCCCTGAAACTCCGCCAGTCTGAGCTAGAGTCCTTCATTGAGGAGGACGGAGATGAAGCGCAGCAGGTTTAGCGAGGAGCAGATCATAGCGATATTGCGTGAGCAGGAAGCTGGATCGTCGACGGCGGATGTGTGCCGCAAGCACGGCGTGAGCAGTGCGACGTTCTACAAGTGGAAGGCTAGCTATGGCGGCATGGACGTGTCGCAGGCGCGCAAGCTGAAGGTGCTGGAGGACGAGAACGCGCGACTGAAGCGGCTGCTGGCCGATGCGATGCTCGACAATGCGGTGCTGAAGGAGGTTGCCTCAAAAAACTGGTAGGGCCTGCCGTTCGTCGAAGGGCTGTCGAGGATGTTCGGCAGCTCTTTGGCATCAGCGAGCGTCGGGCCTGTACCATCCTTGGCGTGGATCGATCGTCGATGCGCTATGCGCATCGGCGTGGTGATGATGGCGACCTGCGGTCGCGTCTTCGCGAGATCGCACTTGAGCGTCGCCGGTTCGGTTACCGGCGGCTGGGGATCATGCTGGCGCGCGAGGGGCTGGTCATGAACCACAAGAAGCTGCTGCGGCTGTATCGCGAGGAGAACTTGCGCGTGCGGCGTCGCCGAGGCCGGAAGCGAGCAATGGGAACGCGAGCACCGATGACGCTGCCGCAAGGGCCGAACCAGCGCTGGAGCCTAGACTTCGTCAGCGATACGCTGGTCTGCAGCCGGCGTATCCGCATCCTTGCTGTCGTCGATGACTTCACGCGCGAGAACCTCGCGCTGGTGGCCGACACGTCGCTATCGGGCGCTCGTGTTGCGCGCGAGCTCGATGCGATCATCGCCGTTCGCGGCAAGCCGCTGATGATCGTGAGCGACAACGGGACCGAGCTGACCAGCCTGGCGATCCTGCGCTGGTCGCAGGACCGGCAGATCGAGTGGCATTACATCGCTCCCGGCAAGCCGCAGCAGAACGGCTACGTCGAGAGCTTTAATGGTCGCTTGCGCGACGAATGCCTGAACGAGACGCTGTTCGCGTCGTTGAGCCATGCCCGCTCAGTGCTGAGCGGCTGGCGCTACGATTACAACCATGTGCGACCGCACAGCGGGATAGGCGGGCTGACGCCCGCCGATACTGCCAGGCGGGTTGTGCAACACCGCCCACATGGGCACGATGACAACCCCGGACCCCAGTTATGACTGGAGGAGAAATGGGGAGCACCTCACGGCGGATCCATCCTGCACCGATCTCGACGTCCCCGGAGAACACCTTGTAGTCTGGTTGTGCGGCGCTGGTCTTGGTCTTGCTGGGCATGATGGTGATCTCAGCCCGGATGCTGAGCGTCTTGAGCTGGCCTTTGAGCGATCCGTCGTCGGCCTTTGCGACATATCCGATGGCAGGCATTGCAGTTACTCCTGATGCGAAGCGGGACCTGTTCCCGTCGACAGCCGACCATCAGGATCGGGTATCAGGTGGCTTGCGCACCGCATGCGGCCGCAGCGTCAGCGCAGGACTGGCGTTGCCGCTATTTTTGATGCCGCGAGGAGCCGCGCAGACGGCGGGGAAAAATGGCGGCAACGCCGGTTTCGTAAGGCACCGCCCGATCCTAGGTCACGGCGATCCGTGACGGGATCAGTCCTGCTTTGCTGGGAGAGCCCCCTCAACTGCCCGAACTGTCTCAGGCGGCGCGCACTGTTCGTTGCAATGCTTCGATCCGCTCGTTGCAGATGAGCTCTACCACTTTGCCCAATGCCTCAACGCGCTCGCCCAACCAGGCAAGTTCGTCCTCGGTGATGCGATAGTGTTTGGAGTAACGCGCCTTCACATAGGCTTCCTTGAGCTTCTCGAACCGTGCGCGGTCCGCTTTCGTCTCACGGGGCCAGACGTCTATCAGTCGTGTTTCGATCCGTTCGGCCTGGGTGCGCAGGAAACCGAGATTGTGCACGTGAGGAGTGTAGAACGTGCAGACCAGCAGAACACAGTGGTAATATCGCTCGGTCGCTTGGTGCGTGAGGAATGCAGCGTCCTTCAATCTTCCCTGCGACAAGCTGAACTGCGCCGTTTCAAGCATGCCCTGAGCAGCGGGCAACCACTCATTAAAATACTCCTGAGCCATAGCGAGCGCTTGCGCGGGTGTCTTGGGCTGCGGCTCGGGAAGATCGGTGTCGTCGCTCTGGTAAAGCGCGATGCCATCGTTCGCGATGTCGATGAAGAAGTAGCGACCTTCGAGCAGACCTGCGTTCACTTCCTGCTGAGTATGCACAATGAAGTTGACCGGCGTGCGCACGGTCCTGGTGATCGCCAGTTCCTGATTGAGCTTGTCTTCCGCACTACTCCAGAATTCGACGCGGTCGGTCAGCTTCTCGTGGTTGACGATGATCAGCAGGTCGAAATCTGACTGATAGCCTTTTGCCGTGTGCGGCTCGTCGACCCAGCCACCGCGTGCATAGCTGCCGTAGAGAATGACCTTCAGGATGCGCGCCTGCTTCTTCCAGTCCGACGTCGCGATCGCCGTCGCATCGCCGAACTGCTCGAACAGAATCCGGACGACGCGTTCCAGCTCGCGCTGCTTGGCGGGCGGCAGGTGATCGAGGTCCGTGCGCATGGTGGATCGACCTTAGACGCTGACGAAACGATTGCCAGTGCGGCGCGAAATCGGGGTGCTCGCGTCGAGGGCCGAGGTGCCTTTGTGACGCACCATACGGCTACACGCGGCCAAGTGAGGCCCCTCGCGCCCAGTGCTCTTGCGGCAGCGCTCGCGGCCCACAATCGTGGTCGAACGCGAGGCATTCGGCCTCACCCGCCACAAGGACATGTCATGGCCTCTCATCCTCCGCTCGACCGTATCCTTCGTCTCAAAGCCGTTCTCGAGACGACCGGCCTCAGCCGGTCGACGCTCTACCGGAAGATCCAGGCGGGCACCTTCCCGCCGCAGATCCGGATTGCGACGCGCTGCACCGGCTGGCGCGAGTCCGCCATCGCTGCATGGCAGCGCAATCCGATTTTCTACAGCGTCGATGATGTCTAAGGGGCGACCGACACAGGGCATGGGGTGGGCGTGACAGAGACCAAGGATGAGTTTGCATATCACCGGAGCGTCCTGCCCAATCTGGGCGTATTGCTGACACTGGCACTCATCGAGACAGTCGTCGTCCACCTTCTCGCGGTTGCGCTGTGGGGATGGACCGTCGCCATCGTGCTGGGTATCATCGACGTGTCGGCGGTGTTCGCGTTGCTCAGCCTTTTGCGCGCGATCAAGCGCCAGCCGGTGACGATCCGCAATCGCATCCTGACGATGCGCGTCGGCAATCTCAAAGTGCTTCCGATTCCGGTCAGTCATGTCGCGGGCTTGCGCGAGCATTGGGATGGGGCCGCGCTCAAGAAGCGCGGCGTCCTCAATCTCGCGCTAGCAACGTGGCCGAATATCATGATCGAACTCGATCCGCCTGTCGCATATCGCCGTCGCAAGATCAGGGCGGTCGCCCACAAGCTGGACGATGCGCCCGCGTTTGCAAAGGCGATCAAGGCGGTCATGGCTGAGGAAGCAGGTACGCTGCCCACTCGTTCATGAGCGCGCGACGCTTCTCAAAGAAGTCGGTCCGGCGATACGCCGCTTCGACCTCGTCGGGCACGCAATGCGCCAGTGCCTTGTCGGCGACTTCCTTGGGATAATCGGTGCGTTCCGCCGTCCAGTCGGTGAAGCTGCTCCGGAAGCCATGGACGGTCAGCGTCATGATGTCGGCATTGCGCAAGGCACCAAGGACGCTGGTCGTGCTGATTGGTGTTTTCTCATCATAGCTGAACAGCAGCCGATCCGCGCGCACGACGCCGTCGAGCGCTTCATGCTCGGCACGCACGCGCCGCAGCAGCGCGACCGCTGGCGGCGACAGCGGGATGATATGCGGCAGCTTCATCTTCATGCGCTTGGCCGGGATGGACCAGACAGCTGCATCGAGATCGAACTCGCCCCAGGTCGCGCAGCGCGCTTCGTTCGACCGCACGGCGGTCAGGATGATCAGCTGCAGCGTGTCGCGCGCAACCGTGATCTCCTGCGACCGGAGCTTGATCAGGAACGCCGGGA
>APMI01039195.1_pt1 | contig 28123 bp, 27 predicted proteins | sample 667938 | NCBI WGS metagenome assembly APMI01 (sample SAMN01084076, study PRJNA167559) | wastewater metagenome | biome: Wastewater | place: Denmark: Ejby Moelle, Odense | collected 2011-11-28
CCGCTAATTAAACCATCGTAAATTTAATTAACTCAATTCAGATAAGTATTACTAAGATTTAATAAGCATTTTAGCAAATCGCTAAATATTGAAAATCTTTATGTTCTTGATGGGTATAAAATTTTATTTCTTGTTCATTAAGCTGGATTCAAAGGTGGAGGGTTTTATGCAGCCAAAATTATGATATAAAAACTTTAATAATATGGAAAAATTAAGCCTAATTCAATTGAAGAGCATATTTAACTCGGCAAAAATTATGAGACCCTGAGAATAATTGAAACTGTAAGATTTATCATGGACACTCTTGGATAAGCATCGCTTAAGTTATAGAAGGTGTTTTAAGTCGGTGCAAAATAGAGCATAAAAAACAACATTAAAAATTGTCTATTTAGATTTCCATTTATGCTCCATAAACTTACATAAATAAATTTAAAGACCCAACTTCCTCGAAAAGTTATCTTGGACTTACTCAGCTATATTCAAAATTAGAGAGAGCTTGAAATTCGTAAAAATGTGGCTAATTATATTAGCTAGCTATTATTTTATCAAAGTCTACATATCGCTGGCAATCGTATAAGTTTCGAAGATATCAAATATATTCATCGCTAAATTTGCTCTAAATTTTCTATTAAAGACACAAAAGATCCAAAAATTGCCGTATTTATAGGCATTATCGAGGCAATTTACATCGGTAAATGGACTTAAAAAATTGATGTTAAATAATTAGTAAATCAATGCATGTAAAACTTAAATTACCCCCAAATAAATCAACTATAATATAAAAGCAATTAATGCAAACAACAAACAATGTAGCGTAGAAATTTAATATTGATATGTTTCGGAATGTAAAATTTAGCTTCATTTCAAATAATTTCTATTTTTCAAATACAAATCAGTAAAATGTTGCCAGATTTCTAAAGCTATGAAAATCCTGATCGTTAACTTACAATACGAACACGTCGATATTCTAGATATTATACTTACTTCAACGAATAGAACAAATACTTACCAAAATTATATGCTGCAGTTTAATTTAAAATGAACAAAAAAATAAAAAAAATGTGTTAAAAAAATTAAATGAAAGCGAATATATTGGGTATCATAAAATAGCGAATATTATATAAAATAGAAGCAATACAAAGCAATATTCAGTTATAACTGCCAAAGTGATTAACATAGCGTCATAAAATATAATAAATGATATATGTAATATAAATTGAAATAAAAACTCTTTATGCCCCATTATTGATAAATAATAATATTAGAGTTAACTCATAGTAATCTGGCACAATTTTTATACTTATTAGTGCCATATTTAATAGAATTACGGATACTATCCCTGTTGACTGGTTCCATATTCATATTCATATTCAAATTAAGATGAGCATTCTGCCGATTATTACTATTATTACTATTTTTGTTGTAATTGTTATACTGATGATGCTGCAAGTGCTATGATAATAGTATTGATTTTATGTATGTCGCCTGTTTTGGGTTTCTGCTGTCCAAGTCCTGCGATGAACTGCTTATGAATGAACCTATGCTTTGAATATTTTATGTCTGATTGAATTTATTGTATTTTTAACTGTTTATTGAACTTACAATGCTTGCTCTTGTTTTGTAGTTTGACGGGAAGTTTTATTTTGATGATACGCTTATCCCACGGCCTTTAGAGCTTGATCTTCTAGCTTTTGATGCATGCATTTCGATGCTTTGGTTTATGAACTTTAGTACCTGTTTGTAAGTTTATTTCTTCCTAGGTTTATTATGATCTTCATCTATTTATATTTCGACTGCATTCTTCTGACAATGTCGACCTATTTCTTTAGAGTGCGAGAAATTGACAATACTATCATCTTTACTGTAAATTAGCATAACTTTAGTTTATATTTTAGAAACAGCCCCACATATATCTAGTTAAAATGGATTTAAATGCCTGTATTCTTGACTCATGACTTACTTAATCGGCTCCAATACTAGATTTATCATAATTTCAGGAATACTAGTGGAACGAGAAGCTACCTCAATTGCAGCCTTCTAGAATGAACTAAAAGGACTATCCAAAACGATACATTGTACTTTTTTATTAATATTTCTGGACTGACTGAGAATAATAGAAGCGCCGCCCATCGATCTGCCCCATAGAACATACCGACTATACTGCCGACTGACATCCAGCCATGCAAGTATGGCATTGATATCGTCTTGCTCCCTCAACCCATAAGTCGTATGTTTGCCTTAGCTGCGTCCACTACCCGAAAAATCAAACGCACACACATGAAAATTGCACTCTGATTTTATTACTACATCGACTATGGGCAAGACTTATATTTTGTTTGACCCTAAACCATGAGCGTATATTATGCACGTGTCGCACGGAGGATTACTTGGGGGTTTTATTATGATTGTGTCTAAGTTCTCGCCTCGCTTGTTTTTTATGTACGATCGCTGCATTTTGAGACTCGGATGCTGTTCTAAGTAGTTTAGCAATGTGTCCTCGCAGTAATTGTACCTTCTATCCTTTATCAACTCCGAAGCTACTTCTCTGATTTTAGAGCTTATATAATTCATTTGAAACTTTATATTTAACGTTCATATCACCATACCCTTATGGAGGGTAAAGCAAGTAAAGATATGTGTGAAAGTACAATAGAAATATATGCACAAATCATCAGTTGAAGCAAGCTGGAATACTTTTAACTTATCTTATTTTGCAGCCTGCGCAGTGCAGAAGTGAAACTGCAGGGTAAAATGTTCCTGATTTTAACTTTTAGTCATTGTAAGCTACACCCATGTTTTATCCATTGAGTGAGAAGCTGAGTGTGCCTTTGTTCATGTCAAGACAGATACCTAAAACTCCTTCTTTTTTGAATCTTTTGCCGTAAGCTGGACCAGTTGCATTGGATCCATGTCTTAATTGTCCAAGACCTAAATTAGAATTAATATGTACCGTAGTAAGCCCAACCAAATGGATGGTCGCAGAATGCGCTATTAAAATCAAATGCTTTTGATGAAGTGACACCAATTTTGATTTAATTTTAAGTTCTAGAATCAGCAACGATTTCCCAATAATGCACACCACTACTGAACCCATTATTGGCCACAATAGTTCTAAAAACATATGCTTGTTATTTCAAAAACACATGGGTATTACCTTACGAAAGCACAATGCCAGTGCCGAAAGCATTGGAATCCCATGCCAAAATATCCCCACTACCAATATTCGAACTAGAACCCCCTGTAGCCACAATACTAACTCCTCCTTGACTGCCAGTTTTAATAGCACCGACTTGTCCATTCTGCTGCATGAATTATGTTAAAATTTAATATAATTTTTTACGATTTGTCATATTGCTGCTTATCTGCTGCACTGTGTTACATAATTTTGAACAGCAAGGTTTCTAGAATTTTAGAGATTCATTTTATGGATTATTGCACACTTCGTAATTCCAGCACTTTATTTTAAGACAGATTTATTAGTGCTGTTTTAGATCACCTAGTTTCACCACTGATGTGCATTTAGAGTTACAGCATCTTATTTGCAAGTTGTTGTAAGTTCGCAGAAGTGCTTTACTTTTTACTGGTGTGAAGTTACTATTAGCGCATCTATTGGGGCACTTACTCAGTGGGTTTTTATTAATCCAATCATTAATGCAGATCTTGCAGAACAATTTACCACACATATCGCATTAAATGGGATCCATGACAACTTAGGAACAGATGATGCAGTCGAACTCGTCGAAAGTTAGGTTCACAAACCGATCCTTTTAGTAGCCTGAGTGAGCCATTTTTGTTGGCTTTTCTTATATTATATACTAATACTATATAAAGTACAAATTTAATGATCTTTATACAATTCTAATGCTATGATTTAAATTCTGATTGCATTATCGGATTATTTGGTAGATGAGGATTTCAATATTTTAAGCGGACATTCTAGTGCATAATGCTAATAATAAGAGAGGAATCTTTGAATGTTTTTCAAAGGATGAAAGTTTAAATTATTGCATGTTAATTTTTATTAATTATTCTGTCTCAATTAGTCCTCTACTTTAAACATAAATAAAATTATGGACCCTCGCCCTGTTGATTTCTCATATCGAAGACCTCGTCACGACAACCTCACATAGTATTGTTAAGTCTATTCAGCCAATCGTACAATCTTTCTGAAAGTTTGTTCCACGTCAATGCATACGGCAAAAAATACGAGATACCAAAACCAAAACCTCAATTGCCTACTGATTTTACACTAAGAACAAACCCTTAGCAATTGATTCACAATCCGCAGAGTCGATGGCAAATAAAAGAGTCACAATTGAACAAATCATACCTTTATGAAAATCCTAGCACTTTCAGCAACGTATACGCAAGACAAAATTTATCCAAGTCCATGGTGTTGCCAAAAGACTCAATTTCTCTTGGGAAATAGACTCAACAGTTAAAAATGGCATCATCTTTTTAAAATCTAACTCCCATCTCCAAATAGAACATTAAAAACTAGGCTGATTCCCTCAGTAATTGGACGTACTCCTTAATGAAGCCCAGCAAAAAAGGTGAAATGCAGGACAGAGTGTACGAGTACCAACAGAAGCCATACAACATTATTAATTTCAAAGCTAAAGAACAGCCTGATTAGCATCGACAGTACCCTCGATTCAGTTTATAGCATAAAGTTGGCTAAAATTATATGAAAACGGGTTTAAAGAAATGAAATGATAATAACAACATTTTAGTATAATATAATCGTTGTAGTTAAGTTGATTGTAAAATAAATGATTGCATGGCGTGCTTCTCAATCTTCATAATCGACCCCTGTTCAACAGCCAACCACCATAATAAAAACATCTCAATCACCCCTTATAGTTCCAGTTGTATCTCCAATAGTAAACGCAAACAGTAATACTCACCAAGCATATCCATCTTCTCCGATTAATTATACACATCATCGAAAACTGAAACCTCAAAACTAGAATATAAAAATATTGTAGTTCCAACACAGAGGTACTTATATTGATTTTGATCCACTGTATATACTGAAGAAGGAAGATAATTGATATTTATATTACTACCATCAATAATAATCACATATACACATTTATACACATATATATAGAATGGCCAACATCGATGAAGCTGAGATACAAAACAACCGCATTGTTATCATAAACTTAAATAAATAATTAGTATAGAAGATTGGAGTGTTGATCTCGATGCATAGTAAATTGGCATCTAAACTAAAGTCATAAGCTGACCCATAATACATGTCACTGTATGAGAAATGTAAAAATAATATCATAATTAATAGATCAATAGATAATTGGAGATATACATGGGAAAATAGAAGAGTGTTTGTATTTAGTAACTAAACATAAGAAAGATTTAGCATTTTTGTGTTAAAACAAATAAATTGAACGAAGAGAATAAATTAGTCTAAATTAGTAATAATAACATGATAAAATGACTGCGATCGAAGATGTATTAAGAATGTAAAAAATGTACTCTTTTATTGGCAAACTCATTAAATAAAAATAGGTAAATTAGTCGCTCTTTATTGAGATCCGAGCACTCATGTATATTTTTTCAATATTTAGAAAACATTGTGGTAAATTTAGAGAACTATCATGAAGTTGAACAATAAATAATCTAGATAACTTATTGATAATTTTATATTTATTTTGTTGTTTTAATCATTTCCATGCTCTTCTGATAGCCAAATTGCTTTCCACATCTTTCTTCATAACCTTTGCCACTGCCATTTCGAAATCTTCTTGTGTAACGTGAATTCTTCGCTCTCTCAAAGCAAACATACCAGCTTCAGTACATACTGCTTTGGTCTCTGCTCCAGAAGCTCCAGGCATTTGTTCGGCAATTTTTCTCAAATCAATACCTCTCATCAAGTTCATTTTTCTCGAGTGGATTTTCAAGATTTCAATTCTTGACTCAATTTTTGGGTTAGGGAACTCAATTTTACGATCGATTCTGCCTGGACGTAATAAAGCAGGATCCAAAATATCGATTCTGTTAGTAGCCATGATAATCTTAATAGTCTGAGTAGTCTCGAAACCGTCAAGCTGATTCAGCAATTACAACATTGTCCTTTGCACTTCTGAGTCTCCTCGTTGTCCCTCCATTCTTGACCCACCGATGGAGTCGACCTCGTCGATAAAGATAATACAAGGAGCATGCTGTCTAGCCATTACGAACAGTTATCGTACCATTCTAGCACCCTCACCAATATACTTTTGCACCAGTTACGAACCACTCACTCTGATGAAAGTACAGTCAGTATGATGAGCAATGGCTCGGGCAAGTAGTGTCTTGCCGGTTCCTGGAGGTCCGTACATAAGGACACCCTTGGGTTGAGCAATACCCAAAGATTCGAAGATTTCAGGGTGCTTAATAGGAAGTTCAATGACTTCTTTCACCTACTTGATCTGCTGATCGAGACCACCAACCATGTCATAAGTAGAGTCTGGGACTTTCTCAACCTTCATCAAAGAGACCAAAGGATCAACTTTAGTTGGTAACACTTTGTGTAGTAAATAAGTATCAGATCTGACAGCTACTCTTAAGTTAGGTGTGATTTCTTCAATCTTGAGAGATTTATCGACGTTGACAACATACTTACCTTCATGTGAGAGTTTAACTAGAACTCTATTCTTGCCCATTACCTTGACAACTTCACCCACGTAAGAGAACACTTCTTGCATAGCATGTAGTTCCTCTTTAAGTCTTGAGACTATAATGAGATTGAGAGTTACCATTGCTGTTCAGTTCAAATCTTTGAGCTTATAATCTCTTGATGTTTTGAATCTTCTCGTTGATTTCAGCTTATCTCTTTTGGATCTGGCTGAGATAGAACTTCTTAAGACTTGCAGCTTCAGTCATTTTAAATATTTTTTAAATTATATCAAAATTATAAATATCAAATGCCTGCTTTTTCGAAAATGAGCATACTAGATTCAATCTTATCGGCTTTCTTTATTTCCGATATAATATACAAATTTTTTGAATGAATGGACCAAATAGAACCATTGGTGAGCATATTTATAAATTCTCCATCTTTATAAATGCACTCTTCGTCTTCTTTCTCATTTGGGATTTCCATCTCGTTGTTTCCATTTATAGGTTTCTCTTTCTCAATGAAACAAATATTGAAGTAAAATATATGCCATAGAAACTTTACATCTCCTTTACAATTTAAATTGGTTACCTAAATGTCTCCATTTGCTTTAAAGTTTATTGTGTAATTATTGAACACTCTCGTTGTGTTCAGATGTGAGGTAACAATTGTTTGATTCCATTTACCTAAGAGTTGATCTGTGGTGCCACCTAATGGTGGAAATACTCCTCTTATACCTTTATCTAATAGAATATCATTCGATGCTACAATCCCATTTGAAAGTTCGCTAGCTTTTTCTGATGTAACTTTTGAGGAAAGGACAAGCCCGATAAAAATACAACAGCTGAAGCGAATGATAGTGACAACATGCTTGCTGAGTTTCTATGAAATTTTTATTATCCATGACTATTTGATCCTACGCATGTTCTAATTTTTTGAAGCAGCTTATAATCCCTACTGGCTTTCGTTACTACCAAAAGTGCTTATTCTTTAGTTCTCGATCATTTGAAGCAGTTCCAAATTGTATATAAATAAATAATAATGAATAAAACTGGCACTTCGTTGTACAAACAGAGTCCTAAATTCAGTGCGGAAAAATTAGAGACAACCTATATAGAGAGTCTCGAAGAAATAGTTAAACTCCTTGCTGGAATGGTCACTTTGCTTTGCGATGATGGTATAACATATTCTATCATAGCTTAGACTCTATTGAAAACGCATCAATAAACGAATTAAATCAACTCTGTGTAGAGCTAAAATACACATAAAAAATGAAACATTAAGACGAAACTTCAAAATAATTAAATAAATATGTTGAGCAAGCAATTAATTCATTGAAAGCAAAAAATGAATAATTCCCTCGTATAAAGCAAATGAAGTCCCAGAATAACAGTTAACTGGCAACTATCGTAGAAAAGTACTCAGAATAGAACATTTTATCGAATTATTTGAGAAAAAATAGCAACCATCGATCAAGTAAGAAAAATCATCATTCTGAGCTATAACATTATAGCGATACGTTACATTTTGGGTCTGAGGTCTATCGTGAAGACACTAGAAGGTCGTTAGATGTTTCAAGATAATCTGAGAAAAAACCATTGTATAAAGAGCTTGAAAAAATAAAAGCAAAATAACCAGGTTTAGGAGCATATCGAGTGTATCATGAACCAAAAAAATATGTAGTCAAGAGTAAATTGCCAAATTATAACATTTCCAAGCTAATCTGATTCTTATCCCTAATTTTCGGTTCCTTTAATACTTCAGTCTTCGATATACTTTTTGATCTGTGAATATTGACTATAATACAATTCATGCTCATAAATCATTCAAGATGCCATCCAGCCAGATCATCATCATCGGAGTCTTCCTAACCTTTCTTCAGAGCAGCGCCTACTTTTCTTTTGTTCTCTTCGATAACTCTCTTGTTAGCAAGTTTGCGTTCATCTGCGACAAGTTTAGCATCTCTCCATTCTCTAGGCAGTGTCCACAATTTGATTGATTTTCCTTTTGAACTTGCTATTAGTGTTTCTTTCTACTCGATGTATGTTAAACTAGTGATGTCATTATCAAAAGACTGAAGAACGTCTAGAATAAACATATAAATTACATATTGCTTTTCCTTCGGTTGTGTTCCAGAAGGTTATTGCACCGTCTTCAGTTCCTGTGATAATTTATGATCTCTTGGGAGCCCATGTAATTGCTCTAACTTTTTATTTTCCTTTCAAAGTAGCAATCATTTTTGCATATTTTTCTCTGCCTGGTTTATCGAGATCAAAAACGTTGAGCTCACCATCATCATAACTGCCACAGAAAAGATAGTTCCTGTTTGTATCCAAATAAAGACATCTAATTGATCCCTTTTTATTGTTTTGGAGGACTGTCAATATTTTTGGCTTTTCAGCTTGAGAGATATCGTAAATATAGATCTCGCCTGTTTTTGTTCCAAAAATAATGCGCTTGTTAAGAGTGTCTCTGATCATTGAAAAGATAGCTTATTTGTGGGGCACTCCTACAATTAAAGCAATACTGCTGCCGTGACTGACTCTGAATACTTTGTCTTGTGAAACTGAGTAGATAACATTACTCATTGCATCATAGGCGACTCCTGAAACTCTGTTCTGATGGGCTTTAACACAGGCGACATCTTCGTAACCGTTATTGGTAACTTGAATGACATCGATAACACCATCGTCAAGTCCGACTAAAATTCTATTTGAAGCTTTATCATGACTGAGAGTCATTGCTTACTTGGGATAACCTTTCGACCAAACTTTCATGAACTTGGAGCTATCTTCGCCATAGGCCCAAGCTTAGACACTGCCGACTTCCATGAAGCTCTTTCCTGATTAGTTTTCCCATGGAAGCTTAGCATTTGATACCTTAGCATTGAGTTTGGAGATTGGGTTCATATCTCCTGTTACAATGTAGAACACCTTTTGATCTTCAGCGTAAATAAAATCTCTGACTCCTTTACTCTGGCCATCAATCACATACTCAAGGGCAAGCTTGGGAGGGTTAACCATGATTTCAGATGCATTTTTATCGAGTTGCAGGAACACTTTGACAGCTTAGGAGTTCATTAAGTCATTTCTGATGACAATTTTTTGCAAAAACTCCTCAAGTCCTTTTCTTCTTTGATCGAGCTCGTTCTCAGTCATTTTGAATATGAAACTTTTGCTAGGCAGGATCGGACAGTTGTGATAAGTATTTTTAAGAGATTTAAACAATGCATCGAATTAAGAGAATCTCTTTTCGACAAACCATTTATTTTCATTGCTTTACAGCTCGATGTTAAAGTACACAGCACTGGAATCTGTTCTATTTTATTTGAAAGATGGGACAGTGACCCGAATTGGAGAAACAAGATAATCGTAGTTCATAATAGATATTATTGCAAATATTGTAATCAGTCAAAAATAATACATTAAAAGTGCCAACTTAATGCAAAATTAGGGCAAATATTAAGTAAAACTAGAAGCTGATGTTTAAAATAAGTGAATATTTTATTAATCAAATATAAAGTTAGCCATTTTAGTCGCCTCTGATCTTCACATTGAATGGAGTAGAGTTAAAAATTGTCAGTTGCAAATTTGTTGACTTTTGATCAACTGTCTGGAATAATTCTCTATTTTTATTATGATCCGATTCTATTTACTATAATTCTCTTTTAGTTTTTAGCTTCTTTTATTGTTGATTAATTTAGTTTTTCCTTAAGATAGATCTTATACTGGCAAAACTGTCTCTACCAATTCTTTCTATTTCCGCCAGTTATTTCAATTTTGTTTATTTTACATGTCTAAGCCCACACCTAATCTACTAACATGTATTTTTTTGAGCTTTTAATTAATTCTGACAATTTGATATCATTAACTGAGTTATAAGTAAATATTACCTTAACATGGCTGTACGGTTTTACGAACGGAGTCAGCAGTGAATGCTCAGATTATTCTACTTATTTTTAGTTCTTTTAGAACTCTGGCAATAAGATTCTAGCCTCATCGGTCATACTGATATCTTTAACCCTTTCTTTAACCGAAGCTTGTCTAAGTCTTATTCTCGAAGTTCCTTCCATTAGCGAGTTAAACGACTGCAAATAATCTTTTCTCATATATTATTTAACATCCTCAGCATCGAGCCTAGAACCGAAGCCTGAATCGATTGTTTGCGCCATTGTAACTTCCATGCAACTATTTTTCTTTATTCGAAAGTAACAGCTTGAGGGATCTGCGGTTCGAGTTTGCTAGTCACGGCTTATTCGGTAACGAACTGATCGATAAAGCGATCGTGAATCGAGCCGGTTTCTTTATAACATGGGTAATAAAATTATTAAGGAAATTTAACTTGTTTCGTGACAAATTTATTTAAGATCTATCCATACATTTGCTTAGAATATCTATAAACAAAAAATCATAGTCTAGCTGTTTCATATTCTACTAAATATTTTATACAAATCTATTTGATCAAAGAAATTATGAACTACTATTTAGAGGTGTTTCATTAGTTGTACCAAAATAAAATGAGCAAATAATCATGAACATCGATCATTTCTTTTCCTTCTTGCCAGTGTAGAGAGCGACGAGAGAGATGCCCTTGACGGCAATAACTTTGAAACGGATACCCGGAATATCACCCTTGGATTTACCCTTCTTACCGAAGCCAGCAACCAAGACTTCATCGTTCTCAGCAAGATAGTTCAAGCAACCGTCCCATGGTACGAAAGCTGCAACTTTTTTGCTGTTCTTGTGAAGCAATACTCTGACACCCTTTCTGACGGCGGAGTTAGGCTGTTTTGATTCCACACCAATTTTCTCAGTGACGATGCCCTTGGCCATGCAGCTGCCTTTGAAGGGATTTTTGTAATTTGAGCCAAGGAGTCTTTTGTTATATTCCTTATCGTTCCATCTCTGGAGTCTTCTCTTGGTGGTGAGCTTACGACCTGCGCGAATACCTCTAGGCTTTCCTGAACCCATATGGTTGATAATATATTAATATTTTAATATTTAATTAAAATATATCAACCACAAATGAAGACCCACGTCGAAGTCACTAGCAGCAGGAGAAAAGCCAGAAAAGCTCATTTCTCAGCACCTTCTCACATTAGACATCGCATTATGTCAGCTTCACTTTCCAAGGATCTCCGCAAAAAGCATGGCATCCGCTCAGTTCCAGTCAGAAAAGATGACGAAGTTGTCGTTGTCAGAGGCAACAGCAAGGGACAGAAGGGAAAAGTTATCCAAGTCCAAAGAACTAAATTCGCCATTCATATCGATAAATTGACTAAAAATAAAGCCAATGGAGCCCCATATCAAATCCCAATTCACCCTTCCAATGTTTCAATCATCAAGCTCAAGGAAGGAAAAGACAGAATGGCCCGAATTTAAAAAGTTTTGGCTGGAGTCAATGCTAGAAAAGGCAAAGCAGAAAAGAAAATTAGAACCACTGCTTGATTGCTTATGAAATTATTTAATACTCATTTTCTTTATCATATTCGTAATTCCATATCCTGATATAAAAATACTGAATACGATTATAATTTATTTGATTCTTTAGAATATATTATCTTGATTCAGATCTATATTTTGAATACAAAATATTTTAAGAAGATGATAAAAACAACAAGATAAAAGATGCTTTTGCATTGTAATTTACAAATATAATTATTGTGAAGATGATTCTATTTACTTGCTCTTTTAATAGAATAATATAACCATGGAAGGGAAGGATCCAATATTTCCGCGGATGTACAAACCTCAGACATAAAAGTAGACAAATCCGTCATTCAAAGTGCGGCCAAACTTGATCTCAAAAGAAAAGTAAAACAAAATACATAAATCATTCCAGCAAGCTAAGGCACAAAATTTCATAAATAATGCAAAATCATTCAATTCCCCATAATTGATATTCGCGTTAAATCAAACCATCCGTTAAGAGTGCCATACATTACCAAGCGAATCTATGGTAGTACCGACTCGTTATACAGTATGTGGTAATAAAACATTCCATTCTAGCACAGATTCGAAATCAATATCTAAATTTTATTCATTTGATAAAGCTAGAGATCGTACAATTGAACTATCGAAATGGGTGACTTAAAAATTGAATAAACTCAAACAAAAGAATACTTTTAGCTTAGATGATGTGCTTGATTATAACCAAACTGTTGTTAACTATGGACTAGGATAGCTGATTGAGAGTGTGAGAAGTAAATGTAAATAGGAAGGTTAACTTTTAAAATTTGTATGGGATAATACTTTTGTCATGTTCTAATGGGTTGTCAACGTACTCACTAAGGAAATTGATAAAAAAGATAAATAAATTATTGACAATTAGAAAGAATTAGAACAGTTGTATAGAACCAGCATGAGCTTTATTACCAAATAAAACAAATAGTTGCAAACTCATATTGATCTTCTCTATGATAAGATGAAGAAAGTAGTGATTTGGAATCGAAGATTGCGCAAAGATCGTTTCAAACAAGAAATTCAAATCAGAATGAGGGACTACAGATTAGAAACCTACACTTCTGCTCTAGAATAAGCGACTTAAATGCTTCTTACTTAATCTCGATAACCGAATTGTCTAAAATTAGCAAGAAAAATAATTTCTAAACTTTATAGGCAGAAAGGCATAAAATCGTACAAAAAATATCGAAGAAACAAAATGAAAATGGATGCAAAATAGCATGTGCATGAAACATCGAAATAATTTGTAATGAACTGGCTTAAAAAATACTCTTTTGCATAAAACTAAAAAATAGAAAATGCAATATTCCTTACTGAAGACTAAAAAATGGAGATTATGAAACTTTCTGATCAAAATGAGCTCGATAGTGTTGATATCTACGATTTCTTTCAGACTGCTAATCAAGCCGTACAAACTTAACGAAAACAAGTGAATCAATAAGTGCAATACGAGAAGTATTTATAAAATCAAATGAAAAATGTTGGAGTTTAAACAAAAAGAGTGTATAAAATGACTGTTGGTATTCAGAATGTCATGGTTTAAAATTAATTATAAAAAATGTCAAACGGAAAAAGTCTAAGCAAAAGAAATGATACGCCTGTAAGAAGTGGAAATAGAAAATTAACAAGAAATGAAAGTAATATAAAAATCAGAAAAAACGAGAGAAGTCTTACAAAATTTGCAACCCCTTAACTAAAGAAAAAATCATCAAATCAAAAGAATTTCGGTCAAAGCATAACGAGAAGAAATAGCATATTAAATAGTCCTAATAAAAATAAATTTAAAGGAGATAATTAGGATTTAGAACAAATATAAATGAACAATTATGATGGAGTAAATGAAAACGATAAATAATTCTATAATATTGACGATACATAATCTGTTGACCTTTAAAAATTATAAAGTTAAAGATAGTTGATTGGTGCCAGTGCGACATAAATTAGATATTAAATTAAACAAAATTTAATAAATAATAAACATCATGGGTAAAAAATAACGAAATTCATGCTTATTAATGAAGATGTAGACAAAGAAGAAGATAAAAATGAAGACATAGGAGATGAAGATGCTAAATCTTAGTTCTCATTATTCAAATCAGGTGTCAAAGAGACGAAAAATTCTATACCCATATTCAAAACAAACATTAGAAAATTATCATCACAAAGATACATTACTTAAAGCTCGTAGTAGAACTCAACAGATTACAAATCTAAACTGCTTCAATTTAAAAAATTTGATGAGGCATATCAGAGTTAGATGAAGACATAAGTTCAGCAAAATAAAGAGGAAATGATAAAGACAGTTGTAAGAAGAAGATCATTTTATAAGCCTAACAAATATCGACAGCAAGACAATGAGAAAGCTTTAATGTTCTTATGGTATAAATCATCTAAGGTAATGGATTGGAAACCTAAACGATAGCTCAATAAGCTGGATTAACAAATTTACACATATTTTTCAAATTTGAATAAGAAATTGAGTTTACCTGTAAACTTCCCTAAATCTAAGGCGTTCCAGCAAACATGTAGCTTATTTACTTCAGTTTCAAATGCATTATCAATTAATCAGTCTCGCTCACCTTTGCCCCGCAATAAACAGTTCATCAGCTTGTCAGTAGCCAGTATAACAAAATTCATCTCTCGACTGTTGTTCGATTATCTGCGTAAAATAAGATCATAACGGGAAGGCATTTCACTAGTTTCATAGCCTGAACGAGTTTATTACCCTTTGTCGATTGTGATCGTGGATCATATGATGCATCAATACGGATTACGGGAAATAGCTTAGAAAAAATTGAAAGATTTTATGTAAAAAATCGGTAATTTTGTTACTGTTTCGTAAAGACTTGCTTTCTTCTACAAACTGATAGGATTTGGATAATAAACAGGTATGACTGCAGATGAACTATTAATCTACATGAAGTGCCTTGTCCTGCTAGACACGAGTAGGACGATCCCAATAATGAGCAGTATCACTAAGGATTTCACTGTAGACAGGATGGTCACTGATAAATAAACTGTTCTGCAGAATGTAGGATAAATAATTAAAGAGTTCTTTAGAGAAAATTTAAGATCGCAAGTTAAGTGGAAAATATAGAGGTATTTCCATGTATATCAACTTAATGGAACTTTTGATATATAAAGGATCGCGGCAATGCTAATCGAAGAATTTTTAGCTGTCAAGAAAGCATAATATGAACATTATTTGCCAATATATAAAAACTGTACCGGAAATTTCTTCCCAAATCTCAGAAAAACATTAGAAGTATTCTGTTAAACAGACACTTTGCAATCAAAATATAAATAAACTATGCAAGAAATGTTTAAAAGTGCAGATATATTAGACTAAAATTACGGTAAATCTATGAGTGAACTCAGATTTATTGGTCTGTGCGTGAGATTAAATTTACCAAATTACGACAAAGTGCATTAAAAAATGAAATAACTACAAATTAAATTCATAAAAGCAGTGAACGTAAAGTAAATTACTGAGTAAGGCACTCTGTAAGGCGAATAATATATAAACAAAATCAAAAAGAAGTACAATATAAAGATAGGAATTGAAAAGTAAGCAAGTGATTACTGGACGTGGACTTGTGCTCAAATTAGTTACGATGTTTCAATGATGAATGCTTACAATTTATTAGGTCATCTAGGTAATCTTAAAAGTTGCTATCAGTCATTATGTCCTTGATATGCTTGATTACCTGATACCTTGATTAATAATATTTTTATTTCATATATCATATATTTCATTAAAAAAATTAAAGCTTAGACAAGCAATTAACGTAAGATTAGTAAAATTATCTCTGACATCAAAATTTTGATAATGGATTGTTCATCAATGGCGAGAGATGTAAATATGTAATAAAATATAAATAACTAATAATTAAGCAAACCGAATGTAAATAGTAACAGACCCTGAAAACTATTAGACATCATAGATAGTATAAAAATCAAGCAAATCAGGTATTTTCTCAAATAAACGGCTGCTGGTGATCAAGAATGGGTTCTTGTACTACTTCACCAATGTGCCTAAAAATTATAAGGATCATGTGCCCAATATACTCAGCACGTTCAAGGAGTTACCAAAATCATCAATATAAATAAAAACTATACAGCAGATCAAGATGGAGTCATCGAATAGCACCAATTTGATTATCAAGTTTTATGAGAAGGACATGATTGAGAGGGAGGACATTCGTAAGTCTATCAATGATAACACTTACCGACATACAAAAAAGCAAGGCGAAGAGTTATAGTAATGGAAATTTACTTATGCTAAAGTGCTCAACTGTAGGTTATGGTACACAGCACTGCTGAAGCTTAAGGCTTACTTCTCTAAACAAGAAGATAAAATATAAGAGTTCTTTAAGAATTTTGATCCCGTCAAGCGAAATTCTCATATTCCCAGCTCACCGACAAGCATGAGTGGCAAAAATTATCGAGCATCTTCCGAAATGAGCAGCATTGTATCTCAATTTAAGGAATAAGACAAGAAAAAATAGAAATAAATTTCGTTGCCAATATCCTTGTAACCTGGCTCAGTATCACCTAAGAAGCAGCCTCAACCCCAACAAATATAATCCTTATCAACCTCATTAGTGGCAATGCCGTAGTTAAAATTATAAACAATAAACGAAGACTAAGAAATCCGTAACAAGAAAATGTAAGACTAATACAGAGAATAAATACAGGAGCAGGTCAGATTGTAGGAACAGAAGAAAAATTAAAAAGTTATCGGCAGTATGAAAAGTTAACTTTATGCTAAAAATTAGAAAATTAAGATACTTTAATAAGCGATCAAAGCTACTGATAAATTGAGGATTAAGGAGGAATAAGCGAGAGAAAAAGAGAGGCAGAAAGAAAAACTTAGACAGATTTAAATGGAGAAAGAACTATAAAGAGAGAAGTAAAAGCAAAGGAAAATCTTAGAATAACAGAATAATAAAATGACAAGAGTTCCATCGAATCCACCTCCAATTATATCAGTTTCACCTTCAATCACGCCCATAGTTCAACTGCCACCTCCTGTTGAACTACCAAAACAAACTCCATCATCTTCATTATCTGAATCAGAACCCTTCCGTCGCACAGTATAACTAGCCTAATTTTCAGTACAGACTGACGGCTCTTAATAATAAGACGATGATAATTAGAATGAAAAATGGGCTAAAAATCGTAACACATATAAACGAAGAACAAATAATTAATCATATTTGTCGGGGTTGGGATCGACTACTCAACGCGACACTTATACATTGTTTCAGAATGCTGGATCGATGTCATTTTAACTGTAGAATCATGACCACAGTTATGAAAACTACGACTATTATACTGAAATTTAAGAAGTGTCGAACACGAATATAAAATTTTAATAACGCATTAAGAAGCAAATCAGACTGATCAATTACGTGACAAAGATAAAAAGTTTAGCAGTGGACACATTCAAGTAATACATCGATAGCAACAAACCTACAAAAAGTATTAAATTTATGGGTACATTATTTGAAATTACGATTGTATGCGCAAGTGGTAAAATAATAAACGTAAATAATGTATAAAAATTAGTGTATTCAAACCAGCAGCATCAATCAATTAAGCGAGAGTTCAAACTTTATGCTCATCTGCAAGATAAAATAATATAGTATAATGAAAAGCGAAGAAGATGTCCGGTTAGAGTGCCTTTGTGCTATTATGTGGAGTATAAGGGATATACTGGACTGCTAAAATATGTGCCTTATCTCAAAAAAATATAAGATCAAACTGAAATTGAAAGAGTAAGTAAAGTGGTCAATAAACTAGTCGGTGATGATCACTCAAGCGAATTTAATATGTTTCACATAGCGAATAGATAAGCGAGTCTCTATATGATCATGTTGACTTAGCATGCATCTGAAAGTGTGTACAAGATAACAAAATAGCCGCAGAAGGCATAAATTGATCTAAACTCAAATCAGCTATATGGTCCTAAATTATTTACAGATTGCCGAAATAAATTTATTAGCACCAACAGCGATATTCTCTAAAAACAAATTGTCAAACTTAAGAAAGACAAATAAGATGGTAAGACTGATGTTATTGATGTGGATAATAAAATTATGGCAATCAATCAAATTTTGCTATGTAGAGGGTTGAAGAAATTATATCGAAGTTTGTTACCATTCGCTTTCGATCAAAATACAAATAGCTATAAAATCACTGATTTCATACGAGAATTCTTAGCATCACCTCAATAAGTTAAGAGCTTGATCGATGATAAAAATTAAGTAGTTATCAATGGATTGTTAATAAGTTATTTTCAGCATTTCATTGGTTTATGTGTACCATAATAATTCAACATATATGACTCAAATTTATAATAATGTTCATTCTAATACTAGGCATTGATTAGACAATTCCCTCTGTCATCATTATACCCAATGAAACTGTTAAATAACCTATAATCATACATATCTTCATAAAAGTTATAACTAACGTAAACATCATTTTCGATATTATCTCAGTTATCCCCACAGATATCTCCGTTATTCTCGTATAACATAACCATCTTATCAACAAAACACAAGCTAAAACACAGTAATTTTCATTCAACCCCCTAATAACTGTAACAATTATTACACTCTTTATAAAACATCCGTATGCAAGTCTCAAAATTTAGTTAAAATATATGGATGGAGTGCTACATGTTAGAAATTTAAATTGTTAATAAAATGTGTAAATATTAACAAGGATTACAACTAGTTAATTAAGTACTATAATATGTTGAGTATATGGTAGGCACCAATTGTGGGCAACTACAAGATTGTCTCTATCTACTAGTAGGGTAGATGCTAGCTAAAATGGGTAGATTTGATCATTCTATCCATGTATACACTAATCTATTAAGTAATAAACAGTCTACACTTACTCAACATCAAATTGCACTTAGCATTGCTGATGTATTCTGTAATTTTGGTGATGTCGATGCAAGTACACTAATATAATTCTTACTATCATTAATATCTAGTAAACAAGATCTCTCATCATCACAAGTAAAACAACAACAATATTAAAATAAACTGAATGATAATATTTGGGTATCAAAGATAAAGATGCAGGTGGGTCTGCTCTACTGCAGACTGTCAAACACCGACTTATCAATAAAATATTTATAATAAAGTTTATAATATTATGATAAGTATGGCATATCGTAATAGTAACAAGTAACCAGCATAATATAAATTTGTTTAACTTTGTTCAGCTCATACCAACGTGCATCTGACAGAGCACTTATATTCGCAAAATTAATTAATTTAGTATAAATTAATAGTCAAAGTTAGAAATTTAGTAGACATATTGTACGGATGGTACGGGCATTTGTTACGCAAGTATTCTGTGCTCAAGTTTAAAGTCTGGATTCAACTAAGAGAAATATATTAGCCTAAGTGTTATAGCAGTTGAGAGATGATGGCAATTTTATGCCACAGTTTGTGCATGCTGTTACGCTCTAAGATGTTGATAGGACTATTTAGAAGTTGAGTCAACGAGGAGAGCTAGGATATAAATAAGCGAAAGTACTATAACTGGTTGACATTAGTGAAGTACAAACGTTTTTACTTGCCCTATAATGACGACACTCTCATTTTTTTATTATTTATTAGTACCTTTAAAACGATTTCTTATCAATATAAGCGTTAGGGCATTTTAAAATTAATCTTAACCGACTTTAAAACAATGTCGATATCAAACAAATAAATGCAATCCCTGATGCACCGCATAAATGAGTTATAGCAACGCATAGGCTAACATAACGACCTCACATAGACAGAAGAATAAGTGCTATCATAGATAAACAGGAACAACCTAAGACTAGATCAGATTATCGAGGCAGTCAAGAAAATAGCGAAAAGTAGTTCATAGTTCAAAGGCAAAAATAGGAAATAGTTTAGTACTATACCTGATAAGTCTAATGGAGCATTTTGTACAGGCAATAAGAAGTTAAAAGAAAGAGTATAAAGAGCCATTAATATGCAGAATAGTCATGCCACCAGCACCAAGTATATCAAACAGTGATATTATTACAAAATATTAGAGTAAGTGTACATATGATTGATATTGTGATTTATTGTATTTGTTGTACTATGATGGTAGTTGCATTTGGCTATAATAAATAGTGAATAAAATTAATGTCATCAAACAAGTACGTATAAGGCACTCTCACGATGCCATAGAACATGCCGTTATTCAACTACAACCTAAATTTCCAAGGTCTACGCAATTTGATATAAACCCTGAACATGCAAACAAACAGCAATACATAATAGTTACAGCACATAAAATAGCAACTGGCTACAAAACTGCACAGTAATAAAGTACAAATATTAATAATAAATATAGTTACATGAACAGGAACAGATGCTCAACCATAGTGTCAAATTGGGGATCAATAGTTAGAAAGTTATATAAGGTTAGGAGACATATGCGGATAAACATGCCAGAAAGTAAGATCAATAAATGGGTAATATGGAAATGTATAGTCATAAAATGGGCAAAGTTGGCAGAATTTTGGAGCATCTTGTTAATACTTCTTTGCATCATCATGAGAAAATTAATGGGGATTAGCACAGGCATCAGAAGAATATTGATGACTCATTCAGGAGACTAGACTAGAAACTCACATTATCTTTGGATTCAATGACAAAAAACATAAACCTATACTTCGCATAAACAAATAAAAAAATCGCATCCCTCTAAACCGACCAATCGACGCATAAACGTTAAACATCAGCAAACTTCTAATCAGTAAACAACGCACTTCTCCAACGCATAAGTGAACCACAGTTAAAAGCAGCAATATCAAGCTTAAGTGAACAAATAAAATCATCAATAATCAAAGATCTCAATGATGACCAAATGAAGAGATTGACGTTAATGAATTAATATTCTACTAAATTGCAGAATCATATGACTGACTCTTAGTTGAAGGCTAAGGCTGTTAAACAGCTTGTCAAGGAGTTACAGGAAAAAGTTAATAAATCGTTACCAGTGCAGAGTTTTGAGATTGAGAAACATAAGATATTCGAGAAATTATCATAATATAAAAATAAAATTGATGATTTATCCAGAAAAAATCAGTAATTTGTCGATTTCAGAAAGAATTTCTACGAATCCAATGAGCGAGTAAAACACAATATGATGGAAATTGAAGATCAGCTCAAGAAATTAGGTCAAAAAGGCTCAAATTTTAAAAAGATGGAGGATATCGGTAATGTATTATCAGCATTGGATCCGCACACAATATGTGAAATAGGAAACTAAGTTAAACTGCATGAGAAATAGATCGGCAAGCTTGAAAAGCAGATGGCTTACTTCGAATCAGTAAAATTTATGTTATTTTTAGTAAATATAGTCAGCGAGAAACGGATCAAATAAGGCACCTGAAGTCAACAGCGGTCAGACATCATAGTTAGTCATAAAATTGATAAAATAGTACATGGCTAATCTTGACTTTGATGCAAGAGTAAAGAGAGTATAAAAAGACGTGCATTAAGCCTCCAGAAAAAATGACGGAATTAATTAGCTTGAAAAGAAATTTTATAGCCTTTCAAAAGATGTTGATGTTAGTGCACTAATGAAATAAATAAAAAGGAAGTCTGATGATGAAACAACTAAAAAAGACTTTAAAATTTTAGATATGAAGCTGTAAAAATTGTTCTAGTTCTACAAACAACTCAGAAGAGATCTAGAGTAAATATACAAAAAATCTTCAAAAGTCACTAAAGACACAGGCGACAATGCTTCACTAACTACAAAGAAACTCTACGGACCAAACTGCTTAAGTTGCACAGTTCCAGCCCGGAGACCACAGTCTCAACGGAACGAACGCAACTACTCGAGGTCAAAAATGGATATGAGTATAGGAGGACTTGATGAGTCCATTGATCAGATCAAGCAATCCATGTATGTTAGAGGTACCACACATTGATTTATTTTTTGTAAACTGTGATCGTTAATAAAATACTAACACTTTTTATTTTTAAAATGAGGTCGACCGCCAATATTATATTTTTGAATGTCAATGGAATCTTAAAGGAAGGGAGCGCGAGTAGCTCTCCCTCAAAAGGAACTTACAGTAGCTGAACTCGCTTCAGTTCTGAATGTTTTAGCCAAATAATATCACTCTACTCTTCCTGCACTGATCCGCAAGCTAGATCGAGTTTCAGGCAACCTTGAAAACTTAGATCGCTCATACAGCGGAGACAACAGACACGAGTGGACTGAAGAAGAAGACGCACTCTTGACCAAAAACGAAACCCTGCTTGTCAGATGGAAGGGTCAGGAAGCTGTGGACATCAGAAAGAAATATCTACACTGGAAGCACAAATGAGTTATGGGAATGATATATATTTGCTCATTTCTGAAACATAACAATAAAGTATCAATGCCATTAATGCTTGCATCACCCAATTTTGACTCCCTAACCTTGAAATGCTTAAAAAGTACCTTGCTCTTTTTTTACGTTGTTTCTTTAATTCTCATCATCGCTGTTAATATAATCGGGATTATAAGGATCACTTGGCTGATCTTGTGTTTTGGATTCGCTTGTCCGCATGAATTATGCGTATCCTGGATTATTTGAGAACTCTATAGTTTTGAACTCTCTGTAGGGAAAGAACGCAAATATGCCTACAAAGAGATAGAAAGCAGTAGATATACAAGCTACTGAGAAAGTGAACTGACTTGCATGGCTGACATGCCGCATATCAGTGCCTCTTTGAACCCTACTCATAAATTAAAATCATACTCCGTCATCACATATACTAAGAAAGTGATTGAGAAGAACAAAGCGATGAAAGTGTACGATAGCAGTGACGTATAGGACAATTTGTGGAAAGCTGAGAAAAGCAGGATGATCATGATGAGACCTAGTATACCCTACCTGATGAAGTACACTGAAGCTAAGTTTAAGATACTGATGATGAGCTGAAGGAATGTTATTATCTTAAGGACAGTCACAAATTTGACTGCGTTCTCAGTCGGAGGAGGTACTGCATCACCCATACAGGATAGAAAACATCCCATTTTGTAATTCGTATATTATAATTCCAATTTTACAAAATATTCGTTCAATTTGGCCTACATTCAACATCGGTATTAATAATAATATATTCACTGTTAGATATTGATCAATCGCCTGTAACTTTTTCCCCGTCGTCGGAATCGGTGAGCAGAGTCTGTTGTTTCTGTTTACGCATTCTAATGAACACAATTCCTAAAATTAAAATAAATAGTACCTGCGATGATGATAACAACGCTGAGACCTAACAAGATGAGAAGTACTATTGCCCAAGTAGGAAAACCACTTTTCTAGACACATCCCCCATTTTCTTAATCAATTTCAAAATTTTCAGAGCATTCCATACATTTCTTCGCACTTTCACAAGCTAAACAATTCTCAGCACAGCCAGTACATTTCAATCCGTCAACAAATGACCCTTTATTACAGACACACTTCAAAGTATTGGGGTCATGCGTGAAAGTTTATAAACAAGTCTGGCAATTTTCCCCATTATTGCATGTCGCACAGTACGGGTTGCAGGCCAGGCAAGTGTTGCTTGAAGAAAGGTAGAATGATGGCTTGCACATGTAGCATACTGTTGATGAACATATAGTACAATCAGATGCAGAGCAAGTCACGCAAGTTAGTGTGTTCTCGTTTAGGAATTCGTTTGATTTGCATTGAGAGACTACCTGTGCGATGTTTAAGTCTTTGTTTTGAACTGAGAATACGTTCACGCCGTTAGGAGCTAAGCCAAAGCCGGGAATAGCGATGACTAAAACTTGTTCAGCTGTTAATGAGTTTGAAGCTGGGTCTTTCTTGTTCATGTATAAGCCTTGATTATCATCAGAGACAACCAAAACGTCTTCTGAGCTTGAAATTCTTACTTTTACAAATCCTTTAAGTCCATCAGGGAATTTGAAAGGTTCATCGAGGTAAGTGTTTGTATCAGTCTTATAAATTCCTATACTTCCACATCGATAAAAATGAGCTCCACTGGAAGAATAAACAATACTTCTGATCTTATCATCTTTCTTGATTGCATCAAAATTATGTTTCATGACCATCTAGTTAGTGATAGGATTAATTTAATATATTTTAAGTCTACTATCTGTGGCATCATCAAGACTGCCACCTGCAACAAACTCAAGACTGCTATAGGGTGAGCAAGCAATAGCGAGGACTGGCATTCCGGCTTAAAATACCACAGTTGTTATTTAATTACCTGCTATATCGTATAAGAAAAGATCTCCACTTTGCGAACCGTAAATTAATCGTTTATTGTCGGCAGTTGCACAGATAGAGTTTATATGATTTACATTGTCTGCATGAATAGAAACATCAGTTGTTTCATCAATGCCTTGAACAGTCAAGTACCTGGCGACTGAAGTGAGACCATCCTTATTGACGAGTCCTACAGCAAATCGACTGGAATCTTGGAAGAAAGTCATCGCAGTGAAAGTCCACCCGGCAGTGAAGTTAACAGCTTTAATTTGTTCATTAGTGAACCCGTTGAAAACATATGCAGCAGTGTCAGTGGCAAGCAAAATATATTTTTGATCGGCTGAGTACTCGATTTATCTGACTCCTGGCGGAATGTAGACTTTGCCTATAGGATTGTATATATTGCAATATGCTATCGAAAATAGAACTAAGCTAATGAATAGTAGAGTTGAGAGCTTAAGCATTGAGGTTACTTTATAGATATGATATTTATATATATAGGAGTATGCAGTAATATGATTTAACATTCAACCATGCTACTTATTACACATTACACAAATAATAATAATCAAATATCTGCCATTTAAATATTGGTACTTCTTTATTGAGATGAGTGCTTATAATTGTTTGTATTATTATCTTAGTAGAGTATATATATATAATATACTAAGAGGGAAGTATGTAATAATGTCATTTATGCTCCTTCGCACATTGCTAACCCTCCGGTCAATCCTCCCAAACTTCTCTAAGCCCTTCACAGCAATATAGTTCAAGTCAAGGTATTTCAAAATGTTGCATAAAGCGATGTAATAAAAAATATTGCATTAATTGCATCCGTGATAAATTTGATTCAGTACTTAATAAATAATGATAGGCATTTCAGTAGTCTAATTATAGAGCGGATACGTGGATCTGTTACTCGTGTCAGAATTTGTGCGGATGTATGATTTGTAAGGGAATTGGCAGTGACAAAAAGGGAAACAAGAAGAAAAATAATGGGAATAATAATACTGGACAGAATAATAAATTGGAGTCAAAAGCGGATTTATAGAAATAGCCAGTACTTGAGGACTACTATAATAATTAGCAAATTGACAAAGCTGCACCTTTCTATCGCAGAATACTATAACGTAGAAATCATTTATTCAAATTAATGGCTACAGCACCCTCAAGTCCATAACAGCCAACAGAGCCAGTAATAAAGCCATTGAAAGACACTGTAAGCTCTGAAAAACAATAGGAACACATAAAATTATAATAGAAATCACTTGCTATAAAGCAACTCATTAGTAAAACTTTGAAAGATTACGGTGATGATGATTCCAATGATATTTAATTACTTGACTGATTTACTTATATGCAATTTATCATATTTATCAGTACTATAATTTTACCTTCTAACGAATACTCACTTTAAATCAACAGATTTATTTTAAACTAAGATATGTTCAATTTTTTATTATAATATCATAATGATAATGAAGAAACTATTAACAATATTATGTCTGTTAGCTTTCATTATAAGCTCAAAATGCCTAAATTTGCAGCATTAGACTCTATTTAAGATAACTTAATTGCCAGTCAGCTGGTACCTCTTATAATAGGCAGGAATACTGGAAATATTTCCTAATTAAATAGTGTACCATGGCTGTAATTCAAACAAAGCTTCACTAATTCACACAGGTAAGAATCAAATTACAGTTGGAAGATGGAACAGTACTGTGGGACATTGTCCCAAAGATTATGATAGATCGTTCATGGCTTTACTTAATGGAGCTACTAAAATGGTTCAATAAAATAATTAACTTAACTTATTCAATTAATATGGTGTCAAAATTTTAATAGCTAAAAAGACAGTATGATCTGCATTATTAATTAATCATGTTAAAACAAATTATTTGTAGGGACAAAATTATTATTAACTTATCTAACTTTTTGCTAATTTCTCGATTAAAGAGATGAGCCAATGCTAACTTCATATTAACTCATAATATATTTGATAATTACAGTACAAAAATGATAAACTATAGCAATGCGAATCTTCTGGCTAAGCACTTCGTAAAAAAGTACATGGGTAAGGCGATGGTTTACTGCAACACACCCTCAACTCAGCTCTAAGCCGAAACCAGTAAAGCCTTCTAAGAAATGCGAAGCTACACCAAACCAGAAACTTATCACATGATCCCCCGTAAATTATAGAGAGGATCTCCATGTAAACAAAATATTAAGTATTGGGAGGACACCATTAGGTACTATGACCAGCGTAGAGTTGGGTTCTTTGTCACTCAGGTGCTGGCTAAGAGAAAAATGTCTATTCCTTTGAGATGATGATCACATTTTATAACTAGATAAGAACTCAATTAAACTATATATACTGCCATCGGATTTAATGCAATTTAATTAATATCTTAACAAAAGAGATGGACTCTGATAAAAAGTAACACGAAACTAAGCCCTAGGGCTAATCTCCAGCACAAGTTCCTGCTACTGAGTCTCATGAAGCACCACATGTCTAAGCCCCAAAAGCATAGGTAGAAAATGCTCCTAAAGCAAATGTTGAGGCTTAAAAAGTTACAGCTACTGAACACAAAGATTAAAAGAAGAAGTAAAACATTGAAAAGGCTTAAAAAGCAGTAGAAAAAGTTGTTGAACAGAAGAAGTATGAAAAGAAAGAACAAGAGAAAAAATAGGATAAAAAATAGTAAAACAAATAAGAGAAAAAGACTGAAAAGAAAGAAGAAGCATCAAAGCCAGCCTAAAAGAAATAGACTATGAAGAGCGTCATGTTATCCGGTGCCAAAACTTATAAAGTTGTTGACCTTCCTATTCCAAAACCCGCTTCAGGTGAAGTGTTGGTAAAGATCATGGCAGCTCCAATTAACCCATCTGATTTAGCTTTGTTTGGTGGGCACTACTCGCACCAGAAAAAGTTCCCCACCGTAATGGGATTTGAAGGTTCAGGCATCGTTGTTGAAAGTGGAGGAGGATTAATGGGTTGGGGTCTGGTCGGAAAGAAAGTTGCATTCGCTGTAGAGAAATAAGGCCAAGGATCATACTCGCAATATTGTCTCGTCAAATCGTAATAATGCTTACCTTTATCTGATGACACTACCTTCGAACAGGGCGCGATGTGCGTTATTAATCCATTCACAGCTCTCGCTATGCTTGACGTTGTAAAGCAACGAAAATAAAAATGCGTTGTGATAACAGCTGCAGCTTCACAATTAGGCAGAATGATTAACAGAATATATCCTAAGGAAGGCGTGGAAGTCATTAATATTGTCAGAAGAGCTGAACAAGTTGAAATATTGAAAGCATAAGGAGCCAAGTATATATTAAATTCTACTGACTAGAACTTTGAGACTGAGCTAAGAGTGCTGGCTGATAAGATGGGATCAAGATCATGCTTGGAAGCTGTCGGTGGAGAATTTACTGGAATTGTGGCTCGTAATATGCCTAAGAATTCAGTAATCACTGTTTATGGATGCTTATCTCAAAAGAATATCACCGATCTCTCAGTCATGGATTTATTGGCAAACAACAAAGTGATAAACGGATTTTTGCTTCCACAATGGTTAAAAACAAAGAACACAATGCAATTATTGCCACTTTTCTATAAAGTCCGATCAACAATTACTGAAGGTTTGAAGAGCAATGTTGCCAAGAAATTCAAACTTTAACAACTGGGAGAAGCTGTTGAGTATTACCTTAAGAATATGACTGAAGGAAAAGTTCTCATGGAACCTTGGAGTGAGTGATTTGATCTATTTAATC
>APMI01001218.1_pt1 | contig 28107 bp, 31 predicted proteins | sample 667938 | NCBI WGS metagenome assembly APMI01 (sample SAMN01084076, study PRJNA167559) | wastewater metagenome | biome: Wastewater | place: Denmark: Ejby Moelle, Odense | collected 2011-11-28
AGAAGCATCGGTCAGGCGGCCTTGGAAGTTTAGCTTGTAGGGGATGGTGGTGAGGGCGTGAACAGAGGCCGGGAACGCAAAATTGACCAGGAATGCCATGATTACTGGTATTGCGAAGAATAACACCGCTTGAATTTGTCTTTTAGTGAACCTCAATTACTATCTCCGTTTAATACGGCTATAGTATAGTATACTGCTTATGACAACTATTTAACAGGGATTTTGGTCACTTTTTTGTGAGTACGATACCGGTGTTTTTTTCGTTGGTTATATACATAGAGCGCTATCACAATCAATGCAACAGCGATAATCGGCATGAGCCAACGCCAGTAGCCAGTTATCGCAAACACCACCTGTGACTTACTACCGCCTTCAGCCGAGGCTTCAATCAACAAAAATCCAAAATAGTTCCCTGGCTGGCGATAATCAATCGTGCGAGTTCTGCCAGCAAAAACGAGCGGACCCTCGACTGTTTTTTGTCCGTAAGGAACAGAGCCAACGACTATCTTTGGATAATACCCAGTATACTTTGCCGGATCGGCTTGATTCATAACATCGATAGTGGCAGTAAGTTCCGAGCCAACCTGGAAGAAGGAGGCAGCAAGTGCTGAAACCTTTGCCTCGTGACCTGCGGGTGTGCCGTTTTGAATTGAAAGCAACGTCCCAACTCGCGCTGCCTGCGCCATTCCGTTCGATGACGGTGTCGATGCCGCAAAGATCGCTGCATAAGTGTCACCCGCTGGCAATACTGATCCATCCAGCAAAAATGCCAGATGGATTACTTCTCGAGGTCCCAACCTAACACTATCAAGGTCAAGCTGAATGCCTTTTGCGATATGCGGGTCGTCATAAAACTGCAATGATCCATTATTATCAGTTTGCCGAAATGCCTGGACAGTGAATGTGACCGTTACTGCGACCGTATCGGGGTTGGCGATATCGACAAATCCTTTTTTCTTCTCGCCCGTGCGGAGTGTTGTTCGATACTCAAGCGGCGTGACCTTAAGCGATACAGCCTGCACCGAATGAGTACCCCCACTGACTCCGATCAACACACCGACGACGCTCGCCAAAACTAATCGACATTTCATGGAGTGATTGTACCTGTCACTGTCACGATATTGCTATACGGCGTGATTGTACTCACCTGCGTCGTCGATACATCTGCTCGAATTTTGAGAGTAACATAATCTTTTGCGGTCGGCATGCCGGTACGTGTATAAAAAGTGGTGGCGGTACCGGGAAACGCTGCATAATTTGCACCACTGCCCCATGATCCCGGTATAGCAGTAGCATTCGTCGCCGTAAGACTAAATCCGAGACCCTTAGTTGTCCCCTCGTTCCAGGCAACCGGTGAAGCAATCGTACCACTGGAAATAGCAGGGATTGTATAGGAACCACTCGTCAGATCATTGTTTTGGTTAATCGCAAGCGTATAGCTGCTAGCATCAGTTTCGACCACTGCGTCAGCAAGCACATTGTTTGATACGCCCGGTGTAATTGTGCCCAAAGTGACACCACTCGAGACGCCCGCCGCCTGCGCATCATACTCAGCTTTGACCTCATCGGCCGAGAGCGATCGATTAAACATTTTCACCTCATCAAGCGAACCATTAAAATACCTACCAAGGCCGCGCATTGCGCCAATCGTTAGATACGATGAGCTGTCTTGCAGTGAACTTGGTATCGTTCCTAAGCAGACAGACATTGGGCGGACAACACCATCAATGTATACCTTTGCTCGGTCGAGCGCGGTACTTTGCGTACCATCATAGACAAGCGCAACATGATGCCATGAACCAGCCGACCAGGCTCCGTCTGTATCGACACAGTTTCCGCCCGTATCGCCCTGGCTGTTCGCGATAAAAACGCGCAGAACACTTGCACTTGTTCCGGTCTGCAGCGCCCATGAACTACTCACTGCTTGATTCCAATGAGCAATTAGTGCCTTGTCCGTTGATGCTGATGCCTGATTTGCCCAGAGCGAGACTGTCATGTTCTGACTAAACGTGAGGTTAGTACTATCGGGTACCTGCACATACGAGCTAGCATTGGTGTTTACCGCATTTCCTATCTTTCCCGTCGTCCACGTTGTTCCGGTTTGAAGATCGGCATTACTAGTGTTTATACTGCTATCTCTGGTGAACGTACCGCTATTTTCTTCGAGTGGGTAATACGCCTTCAAACCACTTGGCTGCAAGCTCAGGGTCAAACTCTTATCTAACTGCGCCACGTATCCCATTCCTACCTTATAACTGCCACCCTGTCCATTGCCGACAATACTCTCACCGCCGCTACTCGTTAGTTTGTAACTTGTGGAGCTCTGTGAACCACCGAAACTATTGCCGACGACACTGGCATCAATCACATAATGAGACGAGCTATATCGATCAGCTCTCACTGTGCTAACAAAACTACCGCCTATCATAATGGCAAGTAGCAGCACACCTACGTTCCTCACAGATACCCTCATGCTTTTCTCAGTATATCAGAGACAAACTTATGCGAGAAATAGAATGACGATAGTGATAATGATAAGTCCGGAGATACGCAGGAGAACCAGGGGATGGCTACGGAGGACTAGCGGCAATGGACGGGCGCGCCAACCAAGTTTTACGTAACGAACATAGCGATAACCATCGAGGAGCGGGCGCGCCAAAAATAGTAGTGCGAGTCCAACAGTCATTCCTGTAAAGCGCTGGGCCATCCGTGGTACAGAGCTAAAGGAGGTCGGTGATGCAAAATCCAACCACACCAGCAGCTTATAGAACCCATCGGAAATAATTTTTATCGGCGGAAGGCCTTCTAAAAACTCAGTGATACCCGGCCCAGTCACTGGTGTCGTAGTACCAGGGTTCGATGCTGTCCCGGGAGTTGATGGGTGCGTGATAATAACAGCTTGATCATAGGTAATCGTTATCTCAGCAACAGGTGTTGTCTGCTGACAAATATCGACACCCTCAAATCGAAACACGTGACTACCGGCCGTCATAGTCGCAATGTAACTAAACGTAGTTGCACCAGTGTTAAGCGGTATGACGCCATCATACTGACCATCACGGTAGACAGAAATTTGCGATATCCGGTTGACCACTCCTTGTATCGTCACAGGGACCGAGGACACAGTCGAATTTGCCACTGGAGAACTAATAGCCAATTGCGTGCTTCCAGAGGTACCACAAATACCAACATTGATGGTTGTGCCACTATTTGACGTGAGAGCATAGCTAGGGGCGGCCCCCAAAACTAGGGTCATGGTGACCACTGCAGCAACGGCAACGCGCCTAACGACGGCGTGTCTGGTGACTACGTATCGCATAAACGACACCCGTTGCTATCAAGACTACCACAAGGAGAATAAACCACTGCGGTGCGACAAATACGTACGAAGACTGGGTTGTGGTATTGCCCAACACCGTTGTACTGACCGTGACTTTATAGAACCCCAACCACGATGCCTGATCCCAACTCATAGGAATCGTCCGAGTGATACCGGGCAGCACGATATGGTCCGAGCTTGTCGTTTGGTATTTTGTATTGCCGAAGACATCTTCCACTCGGTAGCTAACGGTGGGGAAAAAATCCGTATTACCTGTGTTCTCGATATGGACCGATGCTTCAAGCGGCGTCTGAGACTGATACCCGTCGATCTGAATCTGCTTAACTGCACCCGCCGGTTTTAGATCACCTGTAACCGTACTATAGATGATCATCCCTACGCGCTTCTTTCGTCCAAGCGACACACCCTGAGTATCGGACGATTGCGGCTGCGTCTCTGCAAATATCACCCCGTAGTGTCCACCGGGCGAAGCGGTGTCTTTGACGCGAATTGTATACGGCACCCGTACGGACTGATGTGGATCAATGTGCCACCTAGTCTGCGCGAAGGACACCCACGTATTGGCATCGGCGTTTGCTGCCTTACTCCCCTGATAGATAGGTTGGCTTGTTACGGGATCAAGTGAGTATGGCTCTGCGTAGACTAAGAAGTCGTATGCCACTTCACCATCGTTGAGGATAGTAAACGAATCTTCCTTTGTTGATCCGGGATCAAACGTATACTTCTTACTGGTTGGAGACAGGGTGATACTCTCTACCTGATCCGCCGCATGGACTGCCTGGGGTGCACTCGCTACCAAAAATGTTCCTGCCACGACAAGTGCGCATCGTGCTAATACCGTAATTCTCATGTTAGCTAGTATACCTCGATAAGCACAAGCGGACAACTCTCTGGTACGAAAACCGCCCCAGAAGCCGGAGCGGTTTATTATTGCGATCACTCAAATATACTAGTTGGTTGTTGCCGTATAGGTGACAACATCTGAGTAGTTTCCGTCAGCGATAGTGGTGTCTACTTTTGCCGCGTACCACACAGTAGTTGAGTTGTTTGCACCAGGCGAAGAAGTCGTCTTTATGTTGGCTCCAGCAGCCGTGATACCTGCCCACTTCGTACTTGTGAGTGCGGCGACGTTTGTCTCGGCAGTGGTAGGACCCGCCGTAAATCCAGTATAAGCGGTAGCATCGTCTACCCTAAATCCCCAGGTATTGTTTGTGGTCAGTGCTGTTGGCGAGGCGACTGTACCAGTGTGAGCGGTGATAGAGGCACCAAGTGACGTGGTTGCGTCAGCATCCTTGAGATTGAGCGTGTAGCCAGTGCTACGGTTGGTGCTCACGAGCACCGTGTCGCTGTTGCTCGATGCCAGACCCGTACCGTTTGGCGTAATCGAGATATTGACCGTTGGGCCCGATGATATAGTGATGACTGGTTGAATCTGCGCCGTTACTGTGGTGTTTGATGTGCTGCTGACCGCGCCAACGCCTACTGGTGTGAGCACTGCCCCAACAACAGCTACCATACCAGCGCTGATCGCGAGAGCTGATTTGATTGATTGTTTCATGGTGGTATTTGTTTCCTATACGTTAGTATTACTGATGGGAATTATCGCATATTGTTTATGCTTTTGTCAATCACTGTGGTGTAGTATTTTACGCAACAATTCTCGAGTAGTGTCGTTACTCGTGTGCTGGATCGAGATCATCCCCGCCACCTCTGCACCCTCACAGTTTGTGGCCAAGTCGTCTATCATAACACATTGCCCTGGGGAGAGGCCCATCCGTTCAGCAGTCGTTGTAAAGATGGCGGGATGCGGCTTCACCATATATTCTTTGTAACTAAGGACAACAACATCGAATAGCTCACTAAGCTGATCGGCAGGAAAAAGCCTTTCAATACTATCATTACCTACATTACTCAGCATCGCGAGCACATACCCCTCACCTTTAAGGCGTTGTACTTCGTCGATAAGCGGTTGGTTGCGAACGTGCGAATGAGAGACAAGTGAAGCAACTTCATCACTCGACTTTCCGAGTAATCTTGCTAATCCCTCGATATACTCATCTGTCGTAATGTAGCCATAGTCCGTCTGTTTGTTGAGGTCATTGAGTTCGTCAAGTTTCTCGGGCGGACAAATCCGGCGCAACATAGAAATGCTCCCCTCATAGAGAACACCGAAACAATCAAAGATAATACCTCGTATCATCTCTCTAGTATACCCCGAAATAAAGGGTGCTTACTGTGTCTTATCAAAAATGGGCGTAAAATCAGGTATTTGATTTCGAAATAGTGCATGCACGCGAGCAACTGGGGCCCCCATCGAACCAGGTGATCCACCGCAGGTTGATGTCCAAAGTGTTTTGGAGGCAGTATTACCAGCAAGTGTCTCAAAGACGTAGAGATACCCATTGGTAGCGCATACGCCCCTCATGTCATCTCCGCCTGTTACATCTCGAGCTACACTGATGTCCGCTTTATCGAGTGCATAGACAAATTGTTCGTATGCTTGCATATTGTTGGCAAAGGTTTCTCGCCGCACTTCCCTCTCAAGATAGCCCACATACTCTACGTAAACGCGGCTCGATGGCGTCACAGTAATCTGATACGAGCGGAACTTTTCGTCGGCTACAATTGGTCCACGTACGGTATAGCGAACACCCCTAGTTGTACCGGTGTCCAGCACCTCATTTCGTATAGAGCTCGTAACTTGGGGCACCTGAGTCGTAGAGTTACCCGCAAAGAGCATCCTTCCAACAGTAACAAGTGCCGCAATCAATAATGCGATCACAATGACCACAACGATAATCGGGAATATTTTTGGTCCACTTCCTCTGTACATTCTTTTCATATGATACCACTATCCTCTACAAAAGTCAATTATTTTATCTCTAGGCGGCAATCGTTTCAGGCATCGCGAATTCGTAACTGACCCCTCGATTCCCCAATTGCCGTGCTGTCTGAGTTTTGCACCTCTCGTGAGCTCGCTGAAATGATGCGATAATCATCGCCTCGAGGGCCTCGATATCATGAAACTCTATGATCCTGCCCCCAGTGCCTTCACGAAGATGGAGTGAGCCAACCGCATGGTACAGTTCATTGAGTCTTGTTTCGATACGAATCTGCTCTGATCTTGGAGCAAAGAGCGCGGGATGCTTGCCAGGCGACCAATTGGTATAGTTTGCCGGTGCCAACTGAATCCATAATCGGCGAGCTGCGTCCACCGATGAACTCAACACCCGTTGATCAAACGACCGTCCGGTTTGTAGGTTGTGCTCAGCAACCAAAAAGCGGAGCGGCTGTCCATCTTGGCGGTGGGTATCGGCACTGACTTGGAGTAGCAGTGGATCCTCTCCCTCTTCGTAGGAAAAACCTGAAAAAATAGGGATACGATACTCGGCATAATTGTCAGCTACCTCTCGCTTGATCCAGGGATGCTCACCCCTTAGCCGACGCTCTCGGTTGGGATGTCCCATCCACAACATCTTTATCTCGTCATATTGGCGAAGCAAGGGAGAACTAATGTCGCGCGGGTCAAGCGCCGCGGTCTCTGACACGCCAGAAAGCGCCGCTTCATATGGTTCATCGACCATACGTCTTGCTAATTCTGCGGCTGGGTTCCACGAGCTACTGCTACGTAGCTCACCCTCTCGTGTTCCCATATATACCCTTTTTGTTAGACTTTGTATGTTATACGATCAAAAGCCTATTCATAGTAATACGCCTGTGCTTAGGCTTATGCAAGTACAATTTACCTTTTTTAAAACATTCTCCCATAGCGATTATCGGTCAATCCATGCTCTCTTAGGAGATGTACAAGCATGTCTCTCATCTTCGTTGAATCAATAAATCGCCACTCGGCAAGCTCACCAAACTTATCTGGCAAGATGCACAACACGACGATTGCCACCCGCTGCGTACCATGGCCGTTTAGCTCAACAATATAGTTCTGCCGGTCACCCTCTAGGAGTTGCCGCTCAGTTAGCCGTCCCTCATGGACCAACTGTTCCATACGGTGACGAAATGAGCTGGGGGTTTTTACATCGATATTGAGATAGCGTTTGGTTTCTGGGTCCTGGACTTGCATATCGATACCAAGTGCATCTTGAGAGCGATCGGTCATCCAGGCCGAAAATCCGTTGTCGACGGCCGCCTGATAGACCGCTACTTCTCGAGTCAGTCCACGGATGATCGCCGTCCATTGCTCGTTGGTAAAACATGGCGCACCAACTCGTTTGCAGATACGATCGGCTGCTTGCTTAGTTCGTGCCGAAAACTGATCGCGCAGCGTATCGGTCAGTACAAGGATTGTATTTACCATTGTGTCATTGAAATCAATCAACTCATAAAGTCGTTCGCGCTTGTTTCGATAGCCATGCGGGAACTGATCCATCTGTAGTTGCGCCAAAACTGCTCGCGGTACCTGTGACAAGAGCGCCACGAGGCCATCGTGCGGTTGCTTAGTACGTTCAAATCTTTTTTTGAGTCGGTCAATGTCGCGGTCAAGATCATGTAGCTCCGGACGTCGCTGCAGACGCGAGGCCACTTCCTCCTCGGCACAGTCAAAAAAGTCCGTACTGTTACAAACGAAATTAACTTGCTTGGGGATACGTAAGTGCACCGTGTCTTGCGCCGAGTCACGACGCTTATATTCGCCATAATGATGATGCCGATGCCTCAGGTGAGGTCGGAAACGATACCAGTGTCGTGAGAAACGAGGGGTCATTTGTTATAAATTCTCAATAGCTATTTCGGTTTTTTTGTGCTCTTGCCCATTATACCAGGCTCGCTCGATGGTCGCCGTGTAGGTTGCATAGCCTCCGGGCATAGGTATGCCTTTTTTTGCGATTGCTGTCGCATAAAACCCAACTTCCTTCCACTCATCATGCTGTGTGAGAAAAATAGTAATGGCAATGCGCGGTTCCCGCTCTATCGCCCGCGAATGAACAGTCCGCACACTTGATACCCACGACAGTTTCGCGCCTCGATGGTGCCGAATCACTACTGGAACTACCCACGGAGAACCGTCGTCAGTGACTACGGCGATACACATATGTTTCGCTTCTTTGAGCAGGGACTTTACTTTTACGAGGGGGCCGTCACTTGTCATTTTTTTGTCCCCGTACTACCAAACCCCCCTGCGCCACGTGTCGTCGTATCGAGCTCAGTAACTTCATTCCATTCTACTGTTTCATAGCGCGTGATGACCATTTGTGCGATACGCATCCCAGGCTCAATAACAAACGATGTGTTGCTGGTGTTGAGCAAGATCACCCCTACCTCACCACGATAATCGGCATCAATTGTCCCGACACCATTTGCTGGCATAATACCATGTTTTGCTGCCAATCCGCTGCGTGCACGAATCTGTGCCTCGTACCCTGGTGGAAGTGCGATAGCAAATCCTGTGGGGATAATGCTCCGCTCATGCGGCACGATTTCTACCGGCTTATCGAGGCAGGCCACGATATCCATACCTGCCGCATGCTCAGTTTGATACGCAGGGTACGGAGCATCGCCGCGCAACCTTTTGATACTGATCTTCATCATTTTATCCATTATACTAGAGCCATGAACACACTTACACTCCCCGAGCATCCTACACTTGCCGACTTTCAGCGCTATGTTGAGCAGATGGAGCATGAAAGAGGATTTAGCGACGAGACCATCCTCCATTCGTTTATGTTACTCGTCGAAGAAGTTGGCGAATTAGCAAAATGTATCCGCAAGGACGATGACATCATGCGAATGGATGCAAACAAACAGCATGATGATAACGCCGCCCATGAAGTTTCAGATGTCTTCTCACTCCTCCTCAGTATCGCAAACCGTCTCGGCGTCGATATCGAGCAGGCCTTTCGCGACAAAGAGGCGATCAACAGCACCCGCACTTGGACAAATTAGCGTTTGCCCCCTCGAAACACATCCCACTCTTCGCGTGGGAATGTGGCCTGCCAGTGTGGCCACTCTTTCCTATAGCGTTCGAACTCGCTCGGCAGTACGCGGTGTAGCCTCCATGGTTGGTCCTCCGGAACACGATCAATACAACGAATCCCGTCGAGATGATCTACTTCGTGTTGTGCGATACGTGCCACAAACCCATCGAGAGTAAGTTGAATCGGCGCACCATTACGGTCCCAGCCTTCTAGCTCGATGTGATCAAACCGCGGTACATTTGCACAATAATTTGCGCATGACCAACAGCCTTCACGACCATCAACCTGCTTTTCACCATGCATAGATATACGGGGATTAATAATGGGCAAAAGATGTTGCTCTTGGTTCGCTCCTGTCGCAGTTACGTCGATAGTGATAATTCGTTTACTCTGACCCACTTGTGGTGCAGCAAGTCCCACCATTTGGCGCGTATCTTCGCCGTCTTTTCCCTTTCCTGCGGCCATCCGAAGCATTTCGTCGATAATCCATTGGATTTCCTTTGAACTAACTTCCTCCTCAGCCACTTCTGCTGATCTAGAGTTGAGAAATCCGGCATGCTCGACGGGATCAATGAGATCTAGTCTTGGAACACTAATTTTTTCGATTGGTTCACGGTCTCTCATCTACACCTCTCCCCAATTATTACCAGTATGTACGTCGACTTGCAGCCGCACGCCGAGTTTGGGATAGATATGTTCCATGGTCTCGACGAGCATTTCTGAGATTCGTTCGGCGTTTTCTTTGGGACACTCTATGAGGATACTGTCGTGAATCTGCAAGAGTTGCTCGCCTTGACCCTGAAGCCTTTTGTCAACCTCAAGCATTGCCATCTTCATAAGATCAGCCTCGGTACCCTGTATCGGCATATTTGCTGCAGCTCGCTCAGCGGCAGAACGAACAACAAAATTACTCGACTTGACATCAGGTGTCCAGCGCCGCCGCCCAAACAGCGTCTCCACAAATCCATCATCGTGCGCTTTTTTGATCGTGTCGTCAATGTATTTACGGATGTTTGGCCGCACCCGGAAATACTCGTCGATAAACTTTTGGGCATCGACGTATGTCATACCCGCAGCCGCAGCCAGACCGTGCTGACTCATACCATAGAGCACGCCAAAGTTGACTACTTTCGCTGCACGACGCTGGTCTTTTGTAACGTTGTCGAGTGGGACATGATATACTTCGCTCGCCGTCTTAGCATGAATGTCGGTGCCGGCATTGAAATCATTGATCATCTTTTCGTCGCCCGACAACACTGCCGCAAGCCGTAGTTCAAACTGCGAATAGTCGGCGCTCACAAATACATTTCCCTTCTCGGGCACAAATGCGTCTCTGATCTGGCGGCCCCGCTCGGTGCGGATTGGGATGTTTTGCAGATTCGGGTCAGTGCTCGACAGTCGGCCCGTTGCGGCTACGTCTTGATTAAACGTTGTATGAATACGACCGCATTCATCTACCTGCTGTGGCAACGTCTGCACGTAGGTATTTTGCAACTTAGTGAGCTCACGGAACTGCTCAATTAACTCAATGATTGGATGTTGGCCTCGTAGCTTATCGAGTTCTTTCTGACCCGTACTATACCCTGTCTTGCCTTTCTTTATACCAAAAGTTGACAGGCCCAATTTTGTATACAGCACTTCTGCGAGTTGCGCTGGACTAGCGATATTGAACTCACCTCCTGCTATCTCATACATTTTTGCTTCGATTACCGTGATATCAGTCGTAAGAGTTGTGTTCATTTCAGCGAGTTTTGCTGTGTCAAGTCGTATCCCTCGGTGCTCCATGCGTGCAAGTACGGGTATCAGCGGAAAATCCATCGTCCGCGCCACATGTGCCAATTCGGGTAGTGCATCAAGTGCCTGACCCTGCTCATCGTAGAGTGCCCAAATCGCACTAATAGCCAACTTTGGGTCGTCGATTGCTTCCATGCCCACAAGATCGGCCAGCTCGCGACTCTTGCGGAGCGGGTTGAGCAAGAACGATCCCTGCGCAGTATCGTGGTGAATCTCCGGCAATACTGTCACACCATCGCCCAGTAACTGTTTGAGAAATAGCTTGCTATCGTGCCCCACCATCGCCACCTGCTCGAGTATCTCTGCAGCTTCGAGCCGAGGCAAGCGAGCGGCCCTACCTCGCTCGTGGCTCAACCACACTTCATCCCCATCGGGCCATACAATGAGCTCGCGCGCCATCATCAGTACGGCACGTGCATGGCTTGGGGAAAGTTCCTCTGCAGATTCAACTTGTGCTAGCTCGGTCATCCCCGCTTTTGCTGCGGGTGTATCACGCATGTGTTCAGGCAGGTTGCGTAGCAAACTACGAAACTCAAGATGCGTGAGTAATTCTTTTAATGCCGCGGTGTCGAGGTCATGAGCATTCATATCGTCCAGGTTAAGCTCGACAGGCGCATCAAACCACAGCTCGGCAACTTTTTTGCTCATTTCGACTAGCTCACGACCATCTTCGAGCTTGCGCCGCAGACTATCTTTGACTTGCCAGAGGTTTTCGTAGAGATTATCGATTGTATCGAACTGCTGGAGGAGTTGGATGGCCGTTTTTTCGCCGATGCCGGGCGCGCCAGGAATATTATCACTGCTATCGCCCTTGAGCGCCTTGAGGTCGAGGAACTGATCGACACGGATGCCATATTTCTCGGTGAAACTTTCGGGCTTGAAGAGATCAATATTGGTCAGACCTTTTTTGAGCGCATAGACATGAACCAGCGGATTGATTGCCTGCAGGGCATCCAGATCACTGGTGATGAGACAGGTCTCTATGCCTTTGTCGCTGGCTTTTTTTGCCAGCGTCGCCATGATATCGTCTGCTTCATAGTCGTCGAGCTCATACAGCGGCCAACCAAAGGCTTGCAATAGCTCATGCAAGATCGGAATCTGCGCATAAAAATCCGCCGGTGCTGGCTTGCGCCCCGCCTTGTACTCAGGGTAAATCTCAAGCCGTTTGCGGATATTGGTCTTAGGCTTATCCCAAGCGACGCATACATAGTCGGGTTTGAGCTTCTTAAATAGCTCGAGCGCCAGCGCCGCAAAACCATACACACCACCCGTCGGCGTGCCGTCGGCAGTCGAGAGGTTTGGCATCGCATAGTAGCCACGATAAAACACACTCTTGCCATCGATAATCACCAGCCGCTTCGTCATAGACTCATTATACGCTACACTAGTGATATGAGTGAACGAGAACAAGGAAAGATACTGGCGTTTGTCGGCCTTACTGGCAGCGGCAAATCAGAAGCAGTCGAATATGTCTGCGAAAAAGGCTACCCGAAGGTCTATTTTGGTGGCGTGGTGCTTGGAGCCATGAAAGACGCCGGCATCGAATGGACAGAGGCGAACGAGAAACAATTCCGCGAAGGAATTCGTGAGCGCGAAGGAAAAGACTTCGTTGTAAAGCGTATCATTAAGCAAATTCACGACCTCATGGACGCGGGCCAGCATCACATTGTTGCTGATGGCATTTACAGCTGGACAGAGTACAAAGCAATGAAGCATGAGTTCCCCGGTGAACTTGTTGTGGTGGCTATTGTTGCCCCAAAACATACTCGACACCACCGCTTAACGACACGTCCTATTCGACCACTTACCGGCGAGGAGGCAACTGAGCGAGATTGGGCCGAAATCGAGAACCTCGAAAAAGGTGGACCAATCGCCATTGCCGATTACTTCATTCACAACGACGGTGACCTCGACAAATTACACGACGAACTCGATGCTATCATGCAGGCGGTCGAGTTCTAACAGCCTCTACTGGAGATACTCGTAGAGCTTCTTTGCATCCTTGTGCTTACGGAGTTTCGCTAGGGCCTTCGCTTCAATTTGTCGGATTCGCTCGCGCGTGACGGCGAACTCCTGGCCTACTTCCTCAAGTGTATGACTTTTGCCATTCTCGAGGCCAAATCGCATCTTGATAATCTTTTGTTCACGTTCACTAAGTGTCGAGAGAACACCTTGAACCTGCTCTTTAAGTAATTGGTTCGAGGCTGATTCTTCGGGAGTCGTACTGTCTTCGTCCTCAATGAAATCACCAAGCACCGAATCTTCGTCTTCACCATCGCGGCCAACACCGGCATCAAGGCTCGAGATGTCTTGTTTGATTTTGATGACATACTCAACTTTTTCTGGCTCCATCTCAAGCTCTTTGGCAAGCTCGTCAATGGTTGGCTCACGGTTTAATTCCTGAGTCATCCGCCGCTGCGTACGGAGGAGCTTGTTGATTGTCTCTACCATGTGCACAGGGATACGAATCGTCCGCGCCTGATCAGCAATAGCACGAGTAATCGCTTGCCGGATCCACCACGTCGCGTAGGTACTAAACTTAAAACCCTTATCAGGATCAAATTTTTCAACAGCGCGCAGTAACCCGGTATGGCCTTCTTGGATAAGGTCGAGGAAATCAAGACCTCGCCCACTATAGCGCTTCGCAATAGAGACAACGAGACGCATATTTGCCTCAGCCATCTTATCTTTTGCCTTCTTGTCACCTGCGACAACACGCTGCGCAAGTTCCAGCTCTTCTTGGGCATTGAGGAGCGGAATTTTTCCAATTTCACGTAGGTGGAGTCGTACTGAGTCGTCAGATATATCGTCAAAATACTGACCGGAATTTAGGACGTCCTCGGGTGTGTCCTCTTCTTCATCGAGTAGTTCATCAAGAGCCGGTTCTTCGAAATCCGGCTGTACTAGCTCTTCCTCGGGCTGGTCTATTACTTGGTCATCATCGTTTGCCACGCGCTATCTCCTTTATCAAGTCATTGAGTGCTACTCGCAACTTGTTTGCCATTACCTCATCGCCAGTATCTTCGGCACTACGAAGCTGTGCGGTGAGTTGTTCATGGGTTTGTTTCTTGTGTTCTTGTTCAATTTGGCGGATCAAGCGTGCTGTTTCAAAGTAGCGGTCATTGGTATCCCACTCAGCATAACGCGCGTCGGCCCGTAATAGAAGTATTTTGACATACGTGTCGATGTTTTGCAACTCTTTCGGCGTATCAGTCAGACTTTTGCCGTAGTGCCGAGCAAAAAAGTTCGCTACTTGCTGTCGCTCATCGGTGTGGAGTAATCGGATATCAAAATGCGCAAAAAGTTCCTGACTTGGCGCGTCGATGCACGCAACTGCCAGCAGGTCATCCTCATACGCATGCACATCGTAGACCAACTCCTTGATCTCAGCCTTAATAGCCCGACGCGCTGACGGAGTCTCGCTGACAGATTGCAGTTTTTCATGTATCGCCTCCACGGAAGAATGGGTAACTTCAGCAATGAGTTGCTCGTAATGCTGTCGTTCCACTGCATCAGTTAAGGTTCGCACCACTGCGAGTGCCGCCGTGGTAAACGAGCGCTTACCCGCTGCTGTGCCGATATCTACACGTGCTTTGTACTGATCAATCACCCACTCGACAGCTGGTTGCTGCTCCTCGATCACCCGTCGCCAGGCACCAGCATCACGTCGCACTAACTCATCGGGGTCTTTGTCTCCCCCCGGTAGGCTAATCACCGTGAGATCTATTTCGAGATTCGCCGCAAGCGCGATCGCCCGCTCGGTTGCGGCAATTCCCGCTTTATCGCTATCGTAGGCTACACGTACGTCGGGTGTTAGTCGCTTGAGAGCCCTCAGATGATGTTCGGTCATCGCCGTTCCAGCCGTCGCCACCACCTGTCTTACGCCCGCCTGATGGCTACTGACGACATCGAGGTTACCTTCCACTACAACCACGTGTCCCTTGGTGCGTATCGCTTCTTTTGCCTGACTGAGCCCAAAGACATGTCGGCTCTTGTCGTAGAGCAGTGTTTGCGGTGTATTTAAATATTTGGGAGCAGTGTCATCGGGAATAATGATCCTACCAGTAAACCCAACTACTTGCCCGGTACTATCCATCAATGGCACCATCATTCGGCCGCGGAAAAGATCACCGCCGTAGCGATTTGTAAGTCCTGCGTCACTGAGCTCTTTTTTTGTAAATCCCTTTTTTGTCAGATAGCTCGTGAGAGCCGTGCCACTATCGGGAGCGTAGCCGATTTGAAAATCCTGGACGGTCTGACGACTAAGCTGTCGCGCGTCGGTGACATAGGTGAGTGCGTGTGAGTTACGGAGCAAACTATGCTGATAATACTGGGCCGCCAGACGGTTTGCCTCGGTGAGACGCTTTTTGCGCTCGCTCAGTTGACGGCTTGTTGATGAATCGTAGAGTGACAAATCAACACCCGCTTTACGCGCCAAGTGCTCAAGCGCCTGACGGAAATCCATGCCCTCCACTTCCATGACGAATGCAAAGACATCACCACCTTTATTGCTGCTAAAATCATGCCAGATGTTTTTTTCGGGGCTCACAAAAAAACTCGGTGTTTTTTCGCTGCTAAACGGACTAAGCCCCTTATAGTTACGCCCGGCCCGCTTGAGATGAACATACTCACCGATGATGTCCTCAATTGCGATTCTCGACCGCACCTCCTCTTTGGCATCCATATGCTCATTATAGCATCCTTTACCTCTGTAATTGTTTGTGCTTAAATGGGGACATGAATCCGCAGACTCCCGGCCCCCAACAACTTCCCCCTCCTCAGCCGAGTGGGCTGCCCCCTCTTTCTGGACCGGCCGCAACTCCTCCGTCAGCGCAGCAATACCAAGCCGTCGCCGATACGACGTCGGCCGCCGGTAATCAATTCTCGGTCGATTATCTTAATCAAATTGCGCCACCGATGCCGCAAAAAACCATCAACCGCTTCGCCGTATTCGGCATGATTGCCGGCGTCATCGCTCTCGGTGTTTTCCTCATGGTAGTAATGACGGGGAGCGGCCGACCCGACGTCTCGTCACAAACAAAACTCATCCAGGCCCGCATCGCAACTCTACAATCTGTCACTGCAGAACAGCAGAAGCATCTCAAGCAAAACGAACTGGTCAGTGTCAACGCGACTCTCTCCACCACACTCACTAGTATGATGAGTAGCCTCAATGACCTCAAAAAAGCCCAGGGTATAAAGAGCGTACCGCTTGTCCAGTCAACCACCGAAAAAGCTTACCAAACGTCACTTTCGGGCAAATTCAACGATGCCTACCTCACTGGCACGCTTGATCGCACCTATGCCGGTGAGATGGCTTACCAACTGGCTATCCTCAAAAGTATGGTCCAAAAACTTACCTCGATCAGCCCCAACAGTCAATCCATCAAAACCTTTCACGAGAGCTCTATCCCCTCAATCGACGTTGCCAGCAAACAATTTTCCGATTTCTCGGCGTCCAAATAACTACTTTGTTACCAACTGATAACTGAGGTACGCAAGATCTCGTATTTCATCATCGCTGAGTTGACCCGAGCAGATGATCGTATTCCAGTGCTTCTTATTGAGATGATAGCCCGGCAAGACCGTTTCATATTTTTCCCGTAAATGGACTGCCAGTTGCGGATCACATTTCAGACTTATTCGTAGCGGTTTCGTGCCCTCCGAAATAAGTGCAAACATCTTTTCATCCTGACGAGGCACATCGTTATGACCTACCTTATACACCGCCACACCTTCGCCAAATGGGTAATCAAGCCACGCACCAGGCAAACTAAGCAAATATGCCTCGATCGTTTTGTGATCCATCAGCCCTTTACCTTCGTCAGGTAGTAGGTAAGCTCCTCTATACTTCCGCGTATATCCTCAAGAGCCCGATGAGCTTCGGGTTTGGCAAATTTCTTACTGTACTTCCCTTCCATCACAACTTTCCAAGCGCTGACATCAAGCATACGATAATGTAGTCGTTTGCCCAGTTTTGGCCACCACTGATCGATAAACTTCCGGTCCTGGTGGATCGAATTGCCAGCAAGCAGTACCGGTCCATCACCGCAATGCTCGTCAATAAACGCCAGGAGTTCTCTCTCCACAGCCGCCTTCGTTTTTGTGGTCGCCTTGTTTTGCGCCATCAGCTGCTCGCGTGACAAGGGTGCTTCTTCGTACCAAAATTGCTTATTTTTTTCGAAGCGCGCCTGTACGTGCTTACTACACCAGTGCGCTGCACCCTCGTAGGTGGCAATCTCTTTGAAATCCCAATCAGTCACTATCGCCGCAATTTCGAGCGGATAATCATTCACCGGATCCAGTCCAGTCATCTCCATATCCACCCAGAGAATGCGTTTCGGTTTAAAGGCAGGTTTTGTCATGAGTATAAGTATAACAGCGTCTCTTATCGAAGCATATCACATACTGATCGAGTCTTGTGTCTTCTTATTGCGGGCTAATGTGCTTTGTACGGGACCTTAAGATCGCGCACCGTCGCTGACCAGTTGAGCCGTTGGAGAATACTCCGTTGGAGTGTCGCATCTGCAGGCTTAACAATCTTGCCGCTCCCATCGGACCCGACAACCGAAAAATCATAGGTAATCGCAAGTTTTTTGAGTCCTTTCGCTTTGATTTGTGCTAAACAATCGTCGTGAAAGGAGTTGCATGTCTTGCCTATCGCTAGCCACTGCTGCAACTGGCTCACATCTGCTCCTGGGGTCATCGCGAGATTCATCTCGATGGCCGCAGAGCGTGTTACCTCTCTAGTATCTTGTTGATCAAACAGGAAATTACCCATCGAATAGACGATGAGATGCCCTTTATAGACTTCTGTGGATTGAACCCAGTGCGGATGATCGCCGATGACCGCATCAGCGCCATGATCAATCATGCTTCGATAGAGGGTAGTTTTTATTTCGTCAGGACCAGGCTTGTACTCTTGGCCTGAGTGAGGATACGCGATGACCGGCATATACTGGCTGTAGCGCTCCATTTGGCTCAAGGACTCTTGAGATGGTATGCGAAAAACACCGTGAAACCCACAGTACGCCATCGGTAGGGCGCCACTCTGAACCGAACCGTCACTCATCGTAACTTTTACCGGCATCGCAATAACTTCACAGACATCTTCGAGCTTCTCTGGGTTGAAGTGTCCGAAGTATTGTAAGTGGTTTTTTTCGAGATTGGCACGCGTCGCATCAAGACCAGCCTGTGCCCCTTGATTATCGCTATGATTATTGGCGTTCGAAAACATCGTAAACCATTTTGCGGCTTCGGGAAGGTAGGCAGGATCACAATTGAATGTCAGAGTCGCCTCCATCTGTGCCGAGGTCATGTGAACCCCATCGACAGAGGGACACTCCAGATTGCCTACCCATGCATCATACTGTTCGCGGTGGAATTCGTTCAGCCGCGAAAACGGATAGGCATATTTTTGAGGTGATTTCATTGACCAATCATTGATGTATCGACCCCAAAACACATCACCCATGTGCAGTGTCCTATTACTAAAGCCGACCGGTGTGGCTGCCTGAGGTGATGGGATATCATGACTCGACGATAGCTGTGTCGAACGTTGGGGCCATGAAGCACTTAGCCATAACCAAAGTACAGCAAGGACAACCAATCCAACAAGTGTGGATAGAGCTATCCCTGCCAGTTTGCGCGACTGTTGACGTACCTGCAATCCCATGATGCTTTTGATTATACAACAGCACTAGGATGAACTAACGAGATTGGGTCTACTTGTCTTTTGATTTATCGAGTTTATCGAGTTTCATCAAATGAACAATGGCGTAGACGACGAATGCAACTGCGAGGAGCGTGATGAGCGAGCTCACGAAAGCACCCCATGCAAAGACACCCTCACGATCACCTACCTTGAGCGTAAACTCGGCCGCCTTCAGGCCTGCCTGCGAACCAACGATCAGCTGAACAAGCGGGTCGATAAAGGCACCGACAAGTTGTTTGACCGTATCGCCTGCGGCAGTACCAATCGCCAGACCGACTGCCAACCCAACAACCCCCTGCTCCCTGATGAAGTTCATAAATCCTGCACTATGACCTTTTGCATTTGCAACACTCTTTGCTGGCATGACGCCTCCTCTGTTATGTATAAAAGCAGTATAGTATAGACCCGTCAGACAGACAAGACGTCGATATACCCTTTGACATCAATTTCATTTTAATTTATAATTATATAATATATCTAGGTATCTCTATGACAGAACGCTTCCCTTTAGCCAACCAAAACACTTCACTTACCAGCGATATGTTGGCACTACGTGCCGATGTGCGAGTGTGGGAAAAAAGAGTGATGGCAAACGAAGACCTCCTAGCATTTTTGACCAAAGAGCCCACTGCAACCACGTCACCCTTAGAAGCCGAACGAAATCTACTACTCGCTCGACAAGCACTCCAAGCAGCCCTCTGGCGCGGCTATGAGCATTATGCCACTCACCGCGCTGAATACATCGAGGCTGCCCGGCAGGAATGTCCCGTTCCACTCACCCTCTCGTAATGCCATACCTATACATCATCGCGTACAAGTGGCATACTCATGCAGCGAGGACCACCTCGGCCACGCGACAACTCGCCACTTGGTACTTCGATAACTTCGATACCCGACTCTCTAAGAGCGCGGTTGGTAACGGTATTTCGGTCATACGTGACAACTACATTTGGAGCAATCGCCAGTGTGTTTGACCCATCGTTCCACTGCTCACGAGCGGCAGCGATGGGATCGCCCGCACCGCACTCGATCAGCTGAACACCATCAAGTCCCAGTGTGTCGCAAAGGACTTTTGTCAGATCACTTTCCTCACTGATAGCCATGTCTCCGTGTTCGCCGCGTTTTTTCATGACATAGAGTTTCATCGCATTACTGCCAGCACGTACTTCGGGGTGGATCGAGAACGAATTGGGCCCGACCATTGTAAAGACAGTGTCGAGATGCATAAAAGCGCGTGAGTCAGGGATCTCGACTCCTATCACAGTATCAAACGTTGATCGGTCAAATAGCTCCCTTGCGATCATTTCAACTGCTTGGGGTGAGGTGCGTTGGCTCATACCAATTGCCATGACGCGGTCACTGAGCACAAGTTCATCGCCTCCTTCGACAGCATAGGGTTGCTCGCGATCATACCAAACTTTAACGCCGCTCTTTGCGAAACGAGGATGATGAGAAACAATATATCTCATAAAGAGTGATTCACGCTGGCGCGCCGGAAAGCGCATGTGATTGATCGTCAGCCCATCTCCAATCGCAGCGGCTGGATCACGAGTAAAATAGAGGTTTGGCATAGGAGCCAAGTGAAATGGTAGTGTCCTATCAGTAGCAAGGCGAACCAGCTGGAATTCATCGTCGCCACCTGGCAATTCATCCTTACGGATACCTTGCATGACTTTCCACACCATATCGTGAGTCGTCATATCGGCCAAATGGCTCGCTACGCGGGCACGTGTTCTGAGACCCTCGATTCCTGAGCCTTCTATCATCTCGCCAGTAAAGGCCTTGCGAACCTCATTATCAGCGAGCGCCTCTATGGCGAGCTGGTCGAGATACAGTACTTCTGCACCTCGGGTCCGCAAAACGTTAGCAAACGCATCGTGCTCTCGCCGAGCTTCTCTCAAATACGGCACGTCGTCAAACAGCAATTCGGCCATGGTATCAGGGGTGAGATTTTCTAGTTCTCCTCCAGGACGATGCAGCAGCACCGAGCGGAGTGTACCGATCTCTGAATTATTGTGAATTGGTTTCTCAAGTGTGTTCATTATCTATCCTTCTGGGGTTAGTTGAGTTGCTTTACACAATGACTGATGGGTCTAATACGCTTGCATGATAGCTGTATACTGCCGGTACACCTCCTTTATCGCTTGGATGCTTATTGATTCGTTACAGGTGTGAGCACGTTCAAACTCTCCCGGACCATAAATAATCGTGTCGATACCTTTCTGCTGGAAATAGGCTTGGTCGGTTGCACCGCTGCTAATACTCGACGCAGCAATACCCGTCACCTGTTTTGCGCAGGCAAGGATGGGTGCCGAACGCGAACAAGATGCAGAAGGTACAAAGCTTGCGTCATATCGCCAGGTGCATGAATAGGTAGCCGCTAGGTTATCGATCCATCGCTCAAAATCTTCGTCCATCTCGGGCGTGGTACGGATATCGACTGAAAGTGTCGACAGGTCGCTTGTTTTATTGAGCGAGCTATTCTTGCCCGACCCTACGCGGGTAGGGGTAAATGACGGTACACCCATTACTTCACTGCGATACTTGCGGCGCAGATGCTCACGAATCACTTCAAGATCGTTTAGCATCGCAACGAGCGGCGGCAGAGACGAAATAGCATACTGCTGCTCTTGGGACGCATGGCCAGCCTCTCCCGAGAAACTAAAGGTTACAAAACGATTACCTCGGTGACCAACCTCGACACGACTAGCGTTTGTCGGCTCGGCGATAATACAATTTACCTCTTGATAGTCTGTCTTTGACTCAAAGTAATCAGTGAACGCAGCCGCACCTGCGCCATCAACTTCCTCGGCAGCAACTGCGGCTATCCATAGATCATACTCGTGTGGATGTGCGGCTGCAGATTCCATACAGGCCATCTGAATCGCCACACCGGCCTTCATATCACCGACACCCAGGCCAGAGAGCCGACCATCGGCTTCGACAGGCTCCCAAGGAATATGCGACCACTCGCTGACCTCACCCGACGCAACGGTATCAATGTGACCGCAAAGAATCAATGCACGCCTCGCTGGCTTTTTAGCGCGTACGACACCACACACAAACCTATTGGTAGCATGGATATCTGAGAGCCCCGCTTCTGTCGCCCAACGATGGATAAAATCCAATATCTCTGTCTCATTCCCGGAAACGGAAGCAATACGGACGAGTTCCTTGGTGTGTTCGAGCACATTATTTGTCATGCTGTTCCTCATACACCATAACAGTATCGCAACATTCTACACCAAGCACTCTCGCTCCCAGCTTTGGACAGCGGGCACAGAGCGATCCTGCCTCCTCGGGAACATCACGGAGCGTACGCTCCTGGTAACCGCTCGCATCAAAAATACCCTTACTCGAAGGATTACAGAAGGCGTACGGCGTAATGCCGTCCAACTGTATCAGGCGACTAACTGATTTGGTCAGCGACGTACCGATACCATGTCGACGAAATTCGCCCGGTACCCATAGTGAGCCTACCTCAGACATGGTCCTTACTCCATGTTTAAGCGGCTGCATGGCTCCCACATAGCCGCCAAATTGCCCGTCAACAAGCGCGACCACGCCCGCGTATTTCGCGTACACCTCCTCGGGTGTAATCGGCAGCATTTGAAGTGGTTGCTCAGCGCTGCTCGTCGTTGCAACTGCGAGAGCTCGCGCGATTTCAAGGCGGCGTTGATACGGCAAATGGTCAAAGACGCGTAGCTCGACGCTATTTCCCCACCGTTTGTATTGCTCTATCACCGCTCCTGCCGACATACACTCACCTCTTTGGTTGTTATCTGACTGCTTCAGTGTTGTCGATCCATTGTAGTGCCTCAGTCCAGCTATGTAAAGAGTACTTGTATTTTTTTCACGACACACTGTATACTAAGCCCATGAGTTATCACCAATTTGCTGATTTCCGTCGTCGCCTTCGCCATTAAAGAGGGCATGTTTCGTATATATCATCTGAACCAAAATCGCGCCCTCGCACCAAGAGGGCGTATTTATTATCACAAGAAGGGACCTACCATGAACAAAGAAGTGACAAACTACAAAAAAGTTGCCAGCCACGAAGCTCACCCAAACACGTTTTCACGCTGCCTGCTGCTCTATTCGGGGGGTCTCGATACATCAGTTATGCTGAAATGGATACAAGAAACGTATCACTGCGAGATTATTACGCTCACCATTGATATCGGACAAACGGCCGACGACCTCACAGCAATCGAGGCAAAAGCAAAAAAACTTGGCGCAAAAAAAACCATTACCTACGATGCAAAAAAAGAATTCGCCGAAAAATTCCTCTCGCACGCCATCAAGGCAAACGCCGACTATCAGGGAGGTTATGCGCTGAGTACACCGCTTGGGAGAATTATCATTTCTGAGTTAGCGGTCAAATTTGCCAAAGAAAATAACTGTCACGTTATTGCACACGGTGCGACTGGCAAAGGTAACGACCAGGTGCGGTTTGAATCTTATATCACTACGCTCGATCCTTCGCTCAAAATCATTGCACCTGTTCGTGAGTGGAGCATGGGGCGCGAGGCTGAAATCGCCTACGCCATCGCCCACGATATTCCTGTCGTTCAAACCCTTGATTCGCCTTACTCGAAGGACGAAAATATGTGGGGCATCACCAGCGAAGGAGGAGAGATCGAGCATCCTAGTCTCATCCCAAAAACTCACGCCATTTTGAGTTGGTGTAATCCCCTCGACAAGACACCTCAAGACGCCACTCGTATCGTCATTGGCTTCAAAAACGGCGTCCCTGTCTCGATTGATGGCAAACCTCAGTCTCTTACTGGCATCATCGAAACCTGCAACACGATCGGCGCGACACACGGTGTCGGAGTAGTCACCCTTATCGAAGATCGTTTGGTGGGACTCAAGGTCCGAGGGGTCTACGAAAATCCCGCCGCGACCATCCTTATCACCGCGCACAAAAAACTTGAGCAACTCGTCTCAACGAGAGTCGAGAACGAATTGAAAGGTCTCATGGATACCAAATGGGCCTACATGGTGTACGCCGCTCAGTGGCACGAACCTACGCTTCATCACATCTCAGCGTACATAGACGATCACAATAAGAAAGTGACGGGGGAGGTTACTGTAGAACTCCACAAGGGACATGCCAACGTTGTTAGTCTCACCTCACCTCATTCGTTATTCGACCATAGTCTTGCCACATTTGACACCAGCGAAGCATTCAATCAAAATGCATCAGCAGGCTTCATTGAGATTTACACGCTTGCCCAGAAAACTGCATACGGAGTATTTACCTATGACGACAACTAAACTTTGGCAAATTGATGACGATGAGCTCCACCCACTTGTCGAACACTACACGGTGGGAAATGACCGTAGCTGCGATCAAACACTTCTTGGCTACGATATCACCGCCACAAAAGCACATGCCCACATGCTCTCGAGTATCAGTATCCTTTCTCGGGATGAATATAAGCAAATTGCTGATACTCTCGACGCTCTCTACGATAAGTGGCAGAAAGGTACTTTTGTAGTTACATCAGAGGACGAAGATGGTCATACTGCTATAGAGAAATACCTCACCGCCAAACTAGGCCCGATCGGCAAAAAAGTTCACACTGGCCGCAGCCGCAACGATCAGGCGCTCGTGATGATGCGGCTGTACCTCAAGGATCAGCTCTCGGCGATCAGCGCTGAAGTTACCACGCTATGCGATGCCTACGATCAAGCGATCGCAGCGGCTGGATCGCAAGCGATGCCCGGCTATACGCACACCCAAAAAGCCATGCCTACGACTGTGGCATTGTGGCTCGGTTCGTACCGTGATGCATTTGCCGACACCCTGCCCTATCTCACAAACACGCTTGCCCTCATCGACCAAAACCCGCTCGGATCGGCAGCCGGCTTCGGTATCGAACTTCCTCTAGACCGTGAGATGACAACAAAAGAGCTTTCCTTTGCAAAAGTGCAAGATAACCCTCTCTACTGCGGTCTGTCACGCGGAGTATTTGAACTCATCACCATACAGGCCTTTGTCCCCTTCATGGTCTTTGCGGGGAAGTTTGCCGAGGACATGCTGTTATTTACATCACAAGAGTTTAATTTCTTCTCACTCCCAAAGAGTATGACGACTGGTTCGTCGATTATGCCTCACAAAAGAAATTACGATGTCTTTGAAATTATGCGCGCAACCGCCCACTCCTACTCAGGTCATATCACAAAACTACACGCAATTACTGCCGGGGTTGGCAGCGGCTATCACCGTGATCTCCAGCTTACCAAAGCCATCACCATCGAAGCCTGCCAATCAGCCCAGCAAACGCTTGAGGTTCTCACACTGTGTGTTCGCAATCTCATGCTCAACACAAAACATCTCGACGCTGCTATGACCGATGAGCTCTATACCGTTGCAAAGATCAACAAACGTGTCGCGGAGGGCATGGCATTTCGTGATGCCTACGTCGAAGTCAAACGTACCCTGCAATAGCTTACGCTTGACACCGACCCCCACTCATCGGTACACTAGCCAAAAAGGAGGTGAGATGACTCACGAGTTACCCAAGCATCAGGTGGAAGAAGGCTCGTTTCATATGCTAGAAATTGTGGTGGCAGAAGGCAGGTCGCTTAATACGCCATTTTCATCTTTCCCGTTAGGTCGCCCCTTCACCCTCCGTTTCGAAGATAGAGAGAGAACCGAATTTCCGGAAGGCACGATGGTAACGCATTATGGAATGCGTGCCATACTTTTGGCATGTTTGAATACTCCTGAGATTAGCGTGTCCGTTGATAAGCAGGGTGGCGCGACCGTTTCTCCACGCTCATAAACTACCTTACATTTTTTCGACTGCTTCGATACCGAGAATTGCGAGTCCTGAGGCCAACACATCCCGGTAGGTTTCGACGAGACTGAGGCGTACTGCCTCGCGCTCATCACCGATGATGCGTGATTGCTCGTAAAACCGGTTGAATGCTTGAGCAAGTTCATAGAGGTAGCTACAAATCCCATGAGGAGCGAACTCTGTCGTTGCTTTTTCGACTACAGCTGTATACTCACCAAGTTTATACAGGAGAACCCGCTCAGTACTATCAAAAGAGCCCGTGTGAATTGGTGCACCTTTTTGATTCGCTTTTTGCAAAATGCTGCACGCACGAGCGTGAGCATATTGGATATATGGCCCGCTATTACCCGCTAAGCTCACCGTCTCGTCAATATCAAAAGCAATGTCGCCTCCCACACGGTATTTGGCAAATACATATTTGATGGCCCCAAGGGCAACGGCGTCGGTCAGCGAAGGATCGGACACGAGCTCCTTCACTTTATCGCGTACGATATTTACCACGTCAATCGCCCGAGCAACGTTTCCTAGGCGCGAACTCATTTTTTTACCATCCCCAAATCGCACCGTGCCGTTCGTAATATGCGTCATCGTACCCGACAAGCTTGGATCAAATATCTCCGCCGCCGCAAATACCACACGCATATATTCTTTTTGGTCGTTACCGGTGATCAACACACGATGGTCAAACTGATATTCTTGTCGCTCGAGCCAAATCACACCGATATCTTTTGTCTCGTAGGTCGGCAGACCTTTGCTGGTAATAAACACCCGCGTATGGAGATGCTGCGTCTCATCTCCTCTGAAAACGACCGCTCCTTCTGACTCAACCACCGTTCCCTTCGCGAGCTGCTCACGGACAACTTCGAGACCAGTTGGTGCTGTGCTACTCTCTGGGTAATAGCGCATCGTATCCACCTGTATCTCTTTATAAAACGCCTCGAAATAGTCAAAACTCCACTGACGTGTCTCCCAATAGATCTGCGCAAGTGCAGACTGGTGATCATCGCTCGCGTGAAATTCGTAGATCGTTTTATTGAGAGTATCGATAGCTTGCTTTGTTTGCTCGGAGCTTTCATAAGCGGCGGCACCGCGGACATAACAGTCGCTAATCCACCGCGCTCGACCAAACGGTGTTTTGTCGACATCATCCAATTTCTCAGGATATTCACCGCCAATGGTATCGACGATTCCCCATAGGCATCTCGCCACATGCAATCCGACGTCGCCGCCGAAGCTCGTCCGCGTTACCCGTGCTCCACTCGCTTCGAGCAGTCGACACAACATATCACCGAGCACTGTTTGGTAGAGATGCCCCGTGTGAAGCTCCTTAAAGGCATTCGGACAGCTGTATTCCACAACGTAATGTCTACCATCCAACTGCGCCTGGGGCACAGTCGTCACCAGAGCGGCCAATGCCTTATCCGTCAGTCGCATATTGATAAATCCTGGACCAGCGATCGATACTTCATTGAATAGAGGATGAGCCTGAAGCGCTTCCGCAAGTTCCTGCGCAACTTCGCGGGGCGGACGACCCAGACCAGGTGCGATCTGTAGCGCCACGTTTGTCGCGAAATCACCATAGTGGTAGTCGGGTCGCTCAATATGAGCAACAAGTTGTTTATTATACAACGATTCAATAACTGAATTGACCGCTTCGCGAATAGTATCCATATCTCTCATTATATCAGAGGTAGCGACTACTCGTCATCTTCTGCAAGATAGTCAGCCTCACGATAGACCGACACGGGCGCAATACCCTTGGTATTTTTGAGGACATAACGAAGCGCATCGGTATCATCAAAATCAAGCGTATCGTCGATCTCTTGCTGCATAGGTGTTTCATTTTTGTCGTTCATATGGCTATCTAAGCATGGACAACGCTAGCCGTCAATCACGTAAAAGAGTCTCCCTACCTCACCCGACAGACAGTTGGCCCTTATGGGCCAAGGCCCGCCAAGAGCGAAGGCTGATTTAGTTAGCGGCGGGCCGGTTGTCTGGAGTGGGGAGGTGGGGAGATCGAGGCCGCGCCGCGTGGATCAACCCGCCAAAGAGCGGATGCGGCCGCATCGGTCGAGACCGAAATTCGGGGTGAGCCTGAGTAGCAATGATGTATCGTTTACCGGGTGCCTCCACAAACTCAACCAGGCGACCATCTGGTGATGTGCCACTTACAACAATCCCACCTTTTTCTATCTGTTCGAGAAACGCTTGGTTGACTTCGTAGCGATGACGATGGCGCTCAACGATAGTGGTGCCATCATAGAGTCGAGCTGCCAAACTATCCGGCACAAGCTGGGCGGGATAATCGCCAAGTCGTAATGTTCCCCCTGTTGACTCCTTACCTACCTGGTCTTCCATAATATAGACAACGTTCTGGCCACTCTTCTCGAACTCATCGCTATTTGCGTGGCCCAGGCCACCGCGTCGTGCCGCTGCGATAACAAGTGTCTGCAGCCCGAGGCAGATACCAAGGTAGGGAACGTCATGTTCGAGGGCGTAACGCGCTGCCGCAACCTTCCCCTC
>APMI01003987.1_pt1 | contig 28092 bp, 20 predicted proteins | sample 667938 | NCBI WGS metagenome assembly APMI01 (sample SAMN01084076, study PRJNA167559) | wastewater metagenome | biome: Wastewater | place: Denmark: Ejby Moelle, Odense | collected 2011-11-28
GGTCGTATAATATCGGCAGATTTTGGGTCTTCGGCTATTAGTTCGTCTTTTTTCTTTTTATCAATAATAAAGGCTTCGTTATAGCCTGTTAAAATGCCACGATATATATTTATATCCCAATCCTTCAAAGGTGTCCCTATTGCTTCTATTTTTGCTTTTATGCCTTGTTCTATTTCACTTAAAATTACCCAACTTTCAGAATCAGAAAAATTAGAAACCGTAGCCATTTGTCTAAAATAATCGCTCAAATTATTTAACACCTTTTCTTTCACAATACAAGCTTTTGTTTGTTGTCTATTTTTATCCTTTGAAAACAGTAAAATATTGGTATCAACGGTGGCTGATTCAAATATTTTTTGCCCAGCAAAATCTATTAAAACGATAGGGTTTGTTTTTTCTACAAAAAATCGACGAGTCTGTTCTCCATGAGCAGCTCTCATCCATTTATTAGAAGTAATATAACACAGAATACCCTTCTCTTTTAATATTTGCCATCCTTTTTCATAAAAAACCTCAAAAATATCACCAGTTCTTGTAAAGGTTTCGTATCCTAAATTTTCTAAAATTTGAGAAAGTCTTCCCGACCCTTTTTGAAGTTGAATATACGGCGGATTGCCAATTACTATATCAAAACCATCGTCTTTAAATACATCAGCAAAAAACAAGTGCCAAAGGAAAAACGGTTTTTCAGAACTATTCAATAGTTTGTGCAATTTGTTTCTACTTTCATTTAGTTTTTCTAAATCTGATTTTAAACCACTTAAATGTTTTTGCTGTCTAGTGTTTAAGGTTTTAACCGCTTCAAGTTCTATAATTTGTCTTTCAATCTGGTTCTGTCTTAATTCTAAATTATAATCAATATGGTCGTGTACTTTTGCATTGATTTTGGATTTAATTTCTTGTTTTTCAACAGTTTTAGCAGTAAAATATTTTTCAATTAAATTCTGAATTTCTTCTGCTAAACCAGTTTTACTCACAGTAATTTTCATTTGATCATTTGTATAATTTCCAAATAAATCCGTTTGCATTTCGGCAATTTTTAGGTCGTTTCCTTTAGAAATATTCCCAAGATTGATATTTTCATAATATTCTACCAAGCTATCTCCCTGCATAATTTTATAATCTAAATTTGGCAAAGGTTGTGGCAATTCTTCATCAACTACTAATGAGAGCCAAAAACGAAGTCTTGCAATATCTACCGCTCCCGATTCTATGTCCACCCCGTAAATAGAATTTTGAATAATATCTTGTTTTACTTTTGCAGGATTCCAATCTGTTCTATGTAATTCATAATTGATAAGTGCTTTTAATGAAAAGATTTCTTGCAAAAGTCCCATAGGAAAAGCACCTGAACCAATTGCAGGGTCGCAAATTTTAACCTTATCTACTAATTCTTCAATTTTTACTAAATCTTTTTCAGTTAATTCTTGAGAAATATTATTAACAATTAGAATTTCTATTTTATCACGACCTATTTCTGTGTGCGTATTAAGATATTCTACCAAAGACTGTTGCGTCATATAATGCACAATTTCTTTTGGGGTATAAAAAGCACCTTTGTCTTTATTATCTTCCAAAAGATTTTCAAAAATATGTCCTAGCATTTCTGGATCTACTGCAACTGTATTTTCTTCTGGACTGTTCTCATAAATCGTAAAGTTATATGAGTTAAAGAATTGGAATAAATCATTAAAGAGAAATTCAGGAAATTTTATTTCTCTATGCTTCGCTGGTTCGTGTTCTTCTTCAAACAAACCACCATTTAGAAATGGGATACACTTCTTTTCTCCATTTTGTAGTGTATAAGAATCATTGTCTCTAACTTTATTCAACGTATTAAAGAAAAGATTAGAAAGCACATCTTGGTAAAAATTTACTTTATCTTTTGTGGTTTCAAACAAACTCTGTAAAAAATTAGGGTCGCCATCTTTGTATTTTTTATTGCTTGCAGCCAACCAATTTTTCTTTTGCAAAAAATATAGAAAAACAATTCTACCAAGTAACCTTTTTACAAAGTTGCGAATTTCCGCTTCCGTTTTTTCATTATCTTCACTGCCATCATCATTCTTAACTACAAAAATTTCGTAAAAATTTTCTTGGATTTCTTCAACAAAATCTATAAAGAAATTTTTGTATTCGCTAAAGAATTTTTTGGAAACTGGCTCAACATTAAATGCTTCAAAAAAATCATCAATCTTTAAGGGCGACTGTTGTAAAGTGAAAAAACGGTCTATTGCTGTTCTATGTGTTTCCAGCGTTCCAAAAATATACGTATATTTTCTTGGATTGGTTTCTTTGCCATCTGTTATTTCTGCAAAATATTCATTGGAAACAGATTTGCTAATAAATGAAAACCTCCATTCTTTTTTTTCGGAATTTGCATAGTAGAAAGTAACTATTGCTGCTTTTACCGCATCACGAATGATATAATTTTTAATTATCTCATTTACAGCAACTTTGTTGTGTTCTATTTTGATATTATTGTTTAACGCTACTTCAAAAACAGGCATAACTTCACTATCGCCTGTTTTTATTTGCCCCAGTTGTAAAATTTCTGTGCAAATACTTTCTGCTCGTTTGGAATCAATTAAAACTGGTTTAGGATTTGAGAAAAGCGTAAGTGAATTTTTATGCTGTGTAAGAAAAATTAATACCTTCATCCATTTTTCAGTATCATACTTTTCTTGTAAAATGCTTTTGAGTAGTTCTTGTTTCATAGTTTATTTATGAATAAGTTTCGGATAAAACGATTTTTGGGTCTTCAAATATTTTTCCAGAGTTTTGCTCTTGTTCCCAGCGTAATGCTTCCAAGCGAGCAATTTGACGGATAGGATATTTATCAAAAATTTTCATCACTTCTGGTTTCATTTTATCTATTGAAATTTTTTTCTTCTTTTGTTTTCTTGCAAGCGTTGCTATATCTAATCTGAATTTTCTGAAAACCCCCATATATATTATTTTTCTTGCAGTTAGCACAAGTTCTTCAAAATCTTCATCAATCACTTCTGGAGCAAATCTTTTTGTATCTAAAATTTCATTGATAAATTTTATTGAGTTTCTTTCTTGTACCGCCAAATGTTGCGTATCAATTTCTTCTTGAGAATATGAAATGCTAAAAATTTTCCTAAAGTGCAAAATTGCTTTCTGAATTGCTTCAAACTGTAACGGAAGTAAGGTTTCTGGTTGTTCTTTTTTATTTGCTTTAAATAATTTTACGGCTTGTAAGAATGTAATTTCAATACAATACTTTTCATTAGCAATATAAAATGCTTCTTTGATATTATTTCTCAAATAACACAAAACAGAATTTTCTATACTTCCAGCAATAATATCTTTTGCTTCATTTTCTTTAATTTTTGCTAATCTACCAACTCTGCTTTTCATTGGTAGAGATTTAAGTCGCTGATATTCTTTGTAATTTTTATTATACAATTCTCGGATTTGTTCTAAATACTGTAATCTTTCGTCTAATTCATCATTAGGTTCTAAATCTCCTAATGTATTTTGTATCAATTCTTCTGTATCAGAATAGACTTTATTGTCTTCTCCAAAAGCGGAATGAAATCCTTGTAACTTCTTAATTGCTTTGTCATTAAGTTTTATTTGGTTGTCAGACTGTGCAGTAGGGAAAAAATTATAAACAAAAATTTTATCTGCTTTTGTTCCAATTCTATTTACACGACCTATTCTTTGCATAAGACGAGTAGAGTTCCAAGGAATATCATAGTTTATTAAAATATTACTTCTGTGTAGGTTAATACCTTCTGCTAATACTTCTGTTGTAATCACAATATTAAATTCATTTTCTTGTGATTCTAAATAATTGGCATCAAAGTTTTTGCGAATGGTTTGGAATCTTTGTTTGTGATTTAAAGAACTGATTGCCAATACATCATCGTAACTATTTTTCTGTAATTCATCAGCCAAATAATTTACAGTTTCTTTTGATTCCGAAAAAACAACTAATTTTTTTTCAAGATTAAAATCTGATTTTAGCAATTTCTTTATCTCTGATAGGAATTTTTTTAGTTTAGGGTCGTAGTTTATTTTATCCCAATTATCACACAATGAATCTAATATTTTTTGGTCTTCTTTTAAATTATAAATGAAGTTTTCATCAAAATCCTTTGCTTTAAAAATAGCATTGTTTGGAGACTTTTCATTGAGTTCTTCTATTTTTTGTTCCAAATCATCTAATTTACCTTCTTCAAAATATTTATTTACATCAATATCTGGAGCAATAAAGACCTTGTCGTTTTCAAACATCTCAATCATTCTTTTGTTTGAAATTCTAAAACGATTTAATGTTTGTTTAAAAGCATAAAAACTACTCTCTAAACGCTTAACTAATTGAGTTTTCATAATTGCAGAAAGCAATTCGGAAATCATTTTAGCATTGTCATACAGTTCTTGGTGTTCTGGTTTCAAATATTGAATTGCACGATAACGATAATAATGCAGTCCAGTTGTAAGTTGCATTACTGTTTCGTAAAACAATTCATTTAACTGGTCATCAAAAACATATTCAATTTTGTTTGGTCCAAAAACTTTTGGAAATTTTAGATTTTGTGCTTTAATATCATCCTTATACCTTTTAATATTTTCAATATCTGCCCTTGTTCTTCTAATAACAAGTTCACGAAAAATAAGTTCTCTGATAGGTTCGTATATATCTTTAACTTTTTTTACAAGTTCTGAATGGTCTTTAATTTTGTAGAGTGATTTATATGCTTCAATTTTGGGTGCAAAAAAACTTTGCAGATTTGGAACCGCTTCAATAGTAGATTTACGAGAATTTTGAAATAAATAAATCTGATTTGCAATGTCTTCTGGCTTGTTGTTTAATGGCGTTGCAGAAATCAACATTACTTTTTTATTTCTGTCAGTATCATTCCCAACTCTCGCTCTTGGTGTTTTACAAATGATTTCAAGTAAACCATACATATTTGAGGTATCTGAACGAAATTTGTGAGATTCATCAATAACAACTAAATCATACTCCTCTGGATTAGAATAATTTACATTGTCTGCATTAATGATTTTATGCAAACTTCCATTTGAAATAAAATCTACGTGCGATTTAATACCAAAATCCTTTATTGTAGTTTTCCAGTTTGTTTCTAAAGCATTAGGATAAACGACTAATACTTTTGTATTATAACCATTCTTATCAATATAACGCTTAATAATTCTAGTTGCTACAACTGTTTTTCCCAAACCAACAACGTCAGCCAGAATAAAGCCATTATGCTTCATCAATTTTGCAAATCCTTCTGCAACTGCATCAGATTGATATTGAAGGTTTGTGTAATTGGCTGGAATATCACGACCACTCATTTTATCTCTAATCACGGAATCTCCAAAATACTCTATAAGCATTTTCATATAAAGTTCGTATGGAGTTATGGAATGGTTTAGATAGGTTTCTTTTTTTAATTTATTAATATTTGCAGGTAAAATATCTGTTGCTTCGTCCCAAAGTTTTTCAAATTCATCTGTTGCAAATTTTACATCTTCATAATCTTTTAAAAGAACATTAAATTCATAGTTAGAGTTTTCATTAGTTCCTAATCCTGCATCCGTCAAATTAGATGAACCTGTAATAACACTTCCGTTAGTGTGTTGGTTAAATGGTTCTGGTCGGAAAATATAAATTTTGGCGTGAAGTTTTTTATTTCCGTGTGCTTTTATCAAAACTTTTTTAGAAATAATGTCTTCTATAAACCGTAAAATCCCAGTCTCTACTTCTTCATTATAGTCAGCGTTTGCAATATCTTCTTTCAAAAATTTAATATACTCATCTCTTGTTCTTTCTCTATCTTCTAAATAAAGTTGCCCTTTCAGTTTAGCATCTCTTGTAAGAATATCAACATTAATACCTACTAAAATCCTGATCTGAGGAACATTATCCAATAATTTTCTAACTTTAAAGTATCCTGATGAACGAAAGTAACCTACAAGTGCATCAAAACTATGTATGTCTTGATGCTTAAAAACCCCTATAAATTTATCTATTAGACTGTTATCGTTATGGTTAGTGAAAAATTTTGATGACATATTAAAATTCAATTTTTAAAACTTTACCAAATCCTTTTTCTAAAATTTCAACAAGGGTATTGATTTTTATATTATTGTTTTCTTCACTTTCAATTCGTGAAATATAACTGCGTTTTTTACTAACTTCTTCAGCAAGTTGTTATTGTGTGAGATTGGATTCTTCCCGTGCTTCTTTTAGTATTTTTCCGATATTATTTTTCATAAAAAAGTTACATTTATAAAATACAAATGTAACTTTAAAGTATCATAATTCAAAAAATAAAATGAATTATTTGTAACAATCCATATCCGCCATTGCATTATCTATAAAATCAAGTAAATCTGCATTATTTCTGCCTGTTCTACGCATTTGTGATTCATTATTTTGGTCTGCAATATTAAATTCATTCTGCAAACCTTGACAATCTTTATTTTTAATCATTTCAAGTATTCTCTTTTTTACTTCTGGGCTATAATTCTGCCAGAACTCTGAATTGTCTTCTGGCTCTTCAACTGCAACGGAAGTTATATTATTTTGAACTTTAGAATTTTCAGATTTAATAACTTTATCACTTGAAACTTGTGGGTTTGGTTCTGGAAATTTATTTTTTTTAGAAGTCATGCCAACTAAAGAAAGTAAGACAACATAGGCTATACACCTTATTCCTCTGCTGTTCCACTGATTAAACTTTTCTTTGATTTTTTCCGAAACTGGAGGAAGAATAATTGCACCTAAAATTACAGAGATTAACCCTGTTAAAACTTCCTTTTGTGCGAACATTCCTAATGAGGCTATAATGAAAAAACCTCCGAAAACAAATTTTAAAACTTTCATAGACTGAATTTTTTTACTTCCAGTCCCTGAGAAGTTGGTTAATTGTATTTTGTAAATGAAAAAGCGTGGGACTAAACTCAATTTGCAAACAGAGGCTCTGACAAAGCCCTTTACCACAAACAAGATAGCCCACGCCAAAGACATGGGCATCAACTGTTTATTCTGTGGTAAAATGAAACTGTCAGATTTCTGTTTACAGAATAAAAGCTAACGCTTTATTTTTTCGTTAAAATTTTCTAATCGCTAAATTACAAATTATCATTTTGATTTCCCAAAATTTGATGTAATTATTTCTTATTTAAAATTTTCGCACCTGCAAAAAACCCTTTATTAATCAATGTTTTAATTAATTTATTCAATTGTATTGCGTCTAAAATTTGATGGTTTTTAAGACAATAAAGAGACTTCATTTCCTTTTTGACACTTTTCCTAATCATTAAAAATTTGTGGGGTTTTTAAGCCTCTATTTGATTTTGCAGAAACCTATCATACAAAGTAAAAACCTGAGAGCCAGAAAAATTTTTACCAGTACTAGTTTTAAACCCTGCATCATTCAATATACCTGCAATCTGGCGATAGCTGTAATCACTTTTTTTTAATTCTGTAATCATTGCCAAAGCCTTTTTGTTATTTTCGTTGTCTTTAGCTTTCTGTACAGTTGAGGCTACGGCTTTTTGACGTGCATCGTCTGTGAGGTTTTTAGGAGAACCTAATATCACACCTCTTTTTCTGGCTTCCTCTAAGGCAGCTTTTGTTCTTTCACTTATAAATAGGGCTTCTTGTTCAGCAAGAGCAGCAAAAATGTGAATGGTAAATTTATTAGCAGTTGGCATATCCGTGGCAATAAATTCTACCTCACTTTCCATTAGTTTAGAAATAAATGAAACACTTCTAGCCAATCGGTCAATCTTGGCAATAACTAATTTAGCCTTATGGTCTCTACAATATTGTAATGCTTGTTGAAGTCCGATGCGGTCATTACCTTTTCTTGTTCCTGTTTCAATATCTGTAAATTCTTCAATAGGAAGTTCTCCTTTTAGAAAATTGAGTACCGCACTTCTTTGTGCATCAATTCCTAATCCAGATACACCTTGCTGAATTGAACTAACTCTGTAATATGCAACAAATCTCTCCATATTTTTTAACTGTTCTTTTATTTAATTGTCCTTTTAAGTCTTGTAACGGATTATTTTCTTTTAATATCTTCTATCATTTTAAACCAATCTGCATAGAATTTATCTTCCCATCTTTTAAAAATTCTGTCATGTCTTTTTTCTTCACGCTCAAAAGCTAATTTGGAATCAGCTACATATTTTTTATCCTTCTTTAACCAACGATAATGAGTCGAAGGATAAATGCCAACAATTTTACAGGCTCGTGATACACTGTAGTCTGAATCTATCATTGCTTGTATCATTTTTCTTTTATTATTCTGGTTTGTTATTCTAGAAACTTTCATAATCAATCCGTGCGTGCGTGTAATGTGTGTCTCATTTTGTCGCTAATAGAGTAATAAGAATCTGAAAATCAGCAAATAATAATTACACACTTATTGCGACTTTATTGATTAAATCTGTGTTAATATCAAGTAAATCCGTTGGATGAGTAAAATATTTGAAGTTTCTCCAAAAAAAGCATCTAAACATCATTCCTCCAAACTCTTCAAAGATTCCAAAGTAGCGAATGTGCTTCACAATGGATAAAAATAATGCCTCATTACCAAAATCTTTCCTCAACGTGTAGTGATGTGGATTATCTGCCATTGTAGATGCGAAAATCCATTTACAATCTTCTAAAACCTTTCCAACAAAGTCATCTGATAAATTATGATGCCCTGCTTCTTTGTAAGGGTCGTGTTGCCAGAAACTTCTTTGTACTTCCATATTAACCTCATCTTTGTATTCTGATACAGGTATTTCATTATTCTGGAAAAAATCTGAAACAATGTATCTGAAACAAAACTCTCCAGACTTTCCAGAGCCTAACAAAGCAATCTTACTGGAATTATATTTTTGAGAGAGTTCCTGCAATTGTTGTAAAATTTTCTCAAATCCTTTCTTTTCTAATTTTTGTGTGTATAGCAGATAACAAGAAATATAATCTTTAGCCTTAAGATGGTATCGCATTTGGTAGGTACTGAAACCCCTTAGCATTTCCAAACCTTCCTGTTTTGGTACTGTTGCTAATCCTACAACACTTACTAAAATAAATCCCTCTTCTTTCAGGTCTTTGATTTGCTCAAAATTTGCAGTAACTATCTGTAAATCTGTAACTTTCATTACTTAAAGATATGAAAATTTTCGCATATACGAAAATTGTTATTGTTTTAAAGAATTGATTTTATGTTAGTTAAATCATTAATTGTGTTTAAATAAGCATTTTCAACTATTGAATTCAACTCTTCTGCTAATTCCTCAGATTTAACAAAGTCTGTTGAATTAGAAATTTCCTTAATGTCCGCTTTTCTCCGACTAAAATATTCAGGTCTAATTAAATCCGAATTTAGACTGCGAGAAGCCTCCATCATTTCTAAAACTTCTGTAGTTCCCCCTAATGATTGAATCCCAACATTTGCAAGTTGAAGAAGTAAATTTCTTTTGGAAGCAATTTTGGAAAAATCCAAAAAAAGTTTATTCTCTTTGTGAATTGACTTGTAATCATCAAAGAAAACGGTTACTAGTTTTAAAAAAAAATCTGGATTATATAAATCAATGACTTTCAAATCTCGTCCAAAAAGATTTTTAAGGAAATATTTTTTATATCTCGCTTCTATTCTCGTAATATTTTTATTCTTAAATTCAATAGGAATTCGTTCCTTTCTACTCAATATTTCTTCTATTTTATCATAAAAATACATATCCCTTGAAATTTTATTTTTATAATAAAGTGAGGTTTCATTCACAATCATTCTAGTCTTATAGTTTTTAGATTGACTCAAATAACGGAAATAGTTTTTTGCTGAATGTGCTGTTTCTCCTTGCATAACCATATCAATTCTATTAATATTACCATCTGAAATTGAAATACCCAAATCTGTTTCTATCATTTTTAAAGCATCTAAAATTTCAGTATAAGAAAGAATATGAAAATTTTCTCTTTTCAAAAGTTTTGGTAGACTACATTCAATTTTAAGATAATCACCAAACTGCCTTACTTTAATACAAGCAAAATATCCTTCTGAGTATGTCAATTCCCCTGTTTTTAAATCAACAGTTCCCTTTCTACAATAAAGTGCAGGAAGTTCTTGATTTGGAAGTAGTATGTGTATTGTATCTATAGAGATTGACATTTTGGGTCAATAGATTTAACTTGTTATAGGGAACTCTTTAATCTATTGACAGAATAATTGATGGCTTCTGCCTCTAACTCTTCATTGGTTGCTTGACGGTTTCTTAACAGCCATTCTTCAATTTCAGATTTATTGAAAAATACATTTTTCCCATTCGGTTTGGAATGTGGAATTTCGTTTTTGGAAGTAAGTTTGTAGAGGTACAATTTTGAAAGTCCCGTAAATTGGGCTACCTCATCTATGTTAAGAACCGTTTTATTTTGTAAGGATTGAGCCATAAGAAGTTGCTCAATTTTCTCAAGGCGTTGTTCAATATTATTCGAGTCCATAATTTTATATTTTCAATTATGGCTACGAAAGTATAAGGATTGTGAAAGCAATAAAATAACTAATACCTTAGAATACCTTAACAATAAGATTGTTGGATTATACCATCAAAGGTTTTTGACGATTTTTTCTAATTCAAGCCTAAATTCAGAATAACTATCCTTTTTCACCAAATTAGCGTGATTAAATTTTAATTCGGAAGTTTCAGATTTAAAACTAGAGGACAAAATTTTGACAATACTACTTTTGTAATTAATGTATTTCATAGATACTAAAACATCAATCAAATCTGAAATCGATTTTTTATTGGTTTGTTTATTTAAAGCTACTTTCAACCACACAATTTTGTTTTTTATGCTTTGAACTTCTTGTTCAGAAAAAATAAACTTAAAATCATTAAATTCCATTATTTTAATAAATTCATCTTCCACAAGTTTGTTAAACAAATTTTGTAATTCATTTTCATTCCCGAGCCAGTTAAAACCTATTATAACTTCTTTCTTTTCATCCGACACCTTTGAGAATTTTTCGTCAAGCGTTGCAATATAAATTTTTGCATATTCAACTAAATCATCATCCTCAATTCTTGGCAATTTTTTTCCTTGTTGTTTCAATTTTCTTTTTCCAGAAAACCATTCCACAAAATCTTCAGTTCTAAAAACAGCACCAGTTCTAATTTTAATATAATTACCGATTCTCAATAATTGTTCTTCAGCATCTACAAAAATCTTTGCTTTATCTTTTTCAATAAATTCTCTTAAATCATCTAAAACACCACTATTAGAAATATCAAAAGCAAAACCCATTGATAATATATCATCTGAAACGCCACTGCTTCCTATTTCAAAAGCAAACCCCATCGATAGGTCGTCTACATTCTGGCGATTGTCCTCAATCTTATTTTTCATATATCAAACTTAGGAATAGTATTTACCGCTTCAATTTTCTTCTTATCAATCACTTTTGCATAAATCTGGGTAGTACGAATTTCGCTATGCCCCAAAAGTTTGGAAACCGTAAACAAATCTGTTCCTAAAGTAAGTTGCAAAGTTGCGTAGGTGTGTCGCCCACAATGAAAAGTAATATGTTTTGTAATACCCGCTTTCAAAATCCATTGCATTAATGCAGTATTCATATAAGCCGAATAGCGAAGTCCTTTGAAAACTCTTTCATTTCCATCCTCCATTTTGCCCATTAATTCCCTTGCCTGTTCATTAATGTAATGATACTGCAAACCTTTTGTTTTTTGTTGATGAAAATTAATCTTCCAATTTTCGCCCTCTTTCTGAACCTGCTTCCATTCCAAATTATTTATGTCTGACCAGCGCATCCCTGTAAGGCAAGAAAACAAAAAGGCTCTTTTCAACACATCATATCTGCATTCTGTTTTGAATAATACTTGAACCTCTTCCAAAGTCAAAAATTCTCGTTCATTCTCAACTGGCTTTGGTGTTGAAACTTTATGCGAGGGATTTGTTAAAATAATTCCATCATCAACAGCCTGATTAAGAGCAGCCCTCATTTTTGTATAATATGAACTTATAGAATTTCCCGAAAGTGGTTTTCCAGATTTTGTTTTCGCTGTTTTTTGTAAATAATTTTTAAAGCCTTCACAATATGCAACATCCACATCGTCAAAGGAGATGTTTTCTCCAGAATATTTCTTCAAGTGCTTTAATACACTATCCCAATTTCCATAGTTTCCCATACTCTCCATACGTTCCTCAGTGAGTTTGGCAAAGTAATCAATAAAATTGGCTTTTGCTTTTGTTTCAGATTTGAAGCCGTATTTATTATTCAGATATTCCTTTTCCTTCTCAGCACGGATAATTTCCACCTTCTTCTCGACCTCTCTGTTATGGGTTCTTTGCTGAGGTGTTTTAGGATTTGCATAGAGGTAATATTCTAATTTAGTCGTAATTCTCTTTGGCTTTGAGTTTCCGTTTTCGTTCACGGAATATCCTGAATAAACTTCCAATGCCAAATTATATTTGTCTCCTGCTGAATTTGAGCGTTTTCTGATATGGACTTTCATTTTTGCTACAATTTGCTACAAATATACAAACAAACGCAAATATGTCGCAAAAATTTTTGATTTATAGCAAAAAACATCAAAACAAAGGAAATATGAAAACCAAATAACTAATTGATTAACAATATTTTATTGTATTTTATTTGGATGTTTTTTGACAACTTTACTTCCCGATACAAAACTTAGAAAATATATTGCCCAGTAGTTCATCATTGGTAAACTCACCTGATATTTCCCCGAGGTGTTCCAATGAATTTCTGAGTTCATAGGCGAGTAATTCTGTGGAAATTTGATGGGTAATCGCATCTTTTACTTTGTAAACCGCTTCTATAGATTTTTGTAATGCTTCATAATGACGCTGGTTAGTAATCACCACATTACTTTCTTCGGTTTTTAGATTTTCTACGTAATTAGAAAGTTCATCTTTTAACTCTTGAAGATGGATATTCTCTTTGGCAGAAATTTCCAAAAGTTGAAAGTCTGATGTTAAAGGCTGAAAGTTTTTTAGAATATTTTCTTTTAAGGCTAAATTGCTTTGGCTCAACTCTGATTTTGTAATGCAGATAATCGTTTTCATATCTACTCTCATTAGTTCATTTAGCATCGATAAATCCTCTGATAAATCTTTTGTATTGGCATCAATAAGGTAAACCAAAATATCTGCTTGTGCTACCTTTTCTTTGGCTTTTACTACTCCTATCGCTTCTATCGTATCTTCCGTTTCGCGCAATCCTGCGGTGTCTATCAATCTAAAAGCATTTCCTTTGATATGAAGAATTTCTTCTATGGTATCTCTGGTGGTTCCTGCAATTTCAGAAACAATGGCTCTTTCTTCTTTCAAAAGAGCATTGAGCAAGGTAGATTTCCCGGCATTAGGTTTACCAATAATAGCAACTGCTACTCCGCTTTTTATGGCATTTCCGTACTGGAAACTATCAATTAAAGATTTGAGCTTAACTTCTATTTTATTTAAAAGCTGGGTAAGAGCTGTTCTGTCTGCAAATTCTACATCTTCTTCAGCAAAATCAAGCTCTAGCTCTATCAACGAAGCAAAATTCAACAAATCATTTCTAAGAATAGATATTTCGTTTGAAATTCCACCTTTTAGTTGAGACATCGCTACTTTTCGGCTGGCTTCATTTTCTGCGGCTATGATGTCTGCTATCGCTTCGGCTTGCGAAAGGTCTATTCTACCATTCATAAATGCCCGCATGGTAAATTCACCTGCTTTTGCCATTCTAGCTCCATTTTTAATCAAGGTTTCTAGAATTTTTTTACCAATATGTGGTGAACCATGAAAAGAAATTTCTACAGAATTTTCTGTAGTAAACGATTTGGGAGCCAAAAAGATAGAAAGCATAACTTCGTCTATCACTTCAGCTTCATCCATAAAATATCCATAATGTACTGTATGAGATTTTTGTTGAGACAAATCTTTTCCTTTAAATGACTTTTGAACAATAGACAAAGCATCTTTACCAGAAATTCTTATAATTCCTATAGCGCCTATACCATTAGCTGTAGCTAATGCACAAATAGTATCTTGATTCATTGGGCAAAGGTAAGAAAAAGTATTTTTTAGAAGCTACAATGTATCTACTTTACTATCATTCCTCAAAAAAGACCTATCCATTCTTGCTATATCTTTAGCTAAAACCTATATCTTAATATAAATCTTTTTCTTGTCTAAAATATAACCTACGCTCCAGCAAATCAGCATAAATACAATGGAAAATAGAAACGACCCAAAATAATCACCCAAAGGTTGAAATAAGTTCTCATAAATCCATAAGTAGGAAGCTTTACCAGCAATAGGTATTCTCCACATTACAGGAACCAACAGTTCTGATAAAAGATAAATCGCTAAGGTGTTTTTACCAAAAACCTCGAAAAAATATAAACCTTTTTTCTGATGCAAAAAATCACCATAATAAACCACTAACCCCAAAACAGAAGCAGATAAACCTACAGTAAGCAATACATAAGAACTGGTCCATAATTTTTTATTGATTTCAAAACCATATCCCCACAAAAAACCTGTTGCTATCAATACAAAACCTAGCATAAAGATTTTTGCTAATCCTTCATACGTTTTTCCTTTTTCCTGAATTAATTTGCCTACAAAATAACCTCCAATTACATTAACCAATCCTGGGAAAGTACTCAGAAAACCTTCAGGATCAAAAGCAAAACCTTCTCCGTGGTATATATGACCTTCACTTAGAAATATTCTATCAATATCAATTACAGGATTTATTTTCATATCATAAGAACCGTAGAAATAATATATCAACCAATATCCTATCAATATGAATGCACTGATATAAAGCGAAACTTTGGGTTTAAAATAATACAACAGCAAAGATGCCATCCCATAACATAAGGCTATTCTCTGCAATACCCCAAAAACTCTGGTTTGATCAAACGGAAACGATTTGATATTAAATTGTTCATCTACATTAAAAAACGGAAACCAATACATTAAATATCCTAAAAGAAAGATGATGAAAGTCCTTTTAAAGATTTTTGCTAAGACTTTAGAAGCATGCATATTTCGCCATTTGTCCATCACAAAACTCATAGAATTGCCTACCGCAAAAAGAAATGAAGGAAACACCAAATCTGTCGGTGTAAAACCATTCCAATGAGCATGCAGCAGCGGTGCATAGGTAGTACCCCAACTTCCAGGTGTATTGACAATAATCATAAAACATACCGTCATTCCACGGAAAACATCTAATGCTAATGAACGATTACTTAGTTTCATATATTTTTTGTGTATAGTTTAATTGTGTTTAGTGTTTTGGATATGCAAATAAAATTTCCAGTATGAGTTAAGCTACATTTTTGTAAATTTTATTTTGATTGTTAAATTCATCATCTTCAATCATCCTCCTACTGCCATTTTCCAAAGTATTTATCATACAATTTCATACTTAATTCCAGTGTATTTCCTTTTGGTTTTGTAGGATACGGATTCTGAGCCTCAGACCAATTCCATGCAAATTCATTGACTTTCGTAATCATGGCTTTTTCGTCTAAGGTCTTGCCTTGTTCTACAGCATTAATAGCCTCATCAATAAATATTTTCCATCGTTCACCATAGAAATCCTTCATTAATCCTGCAATGGAACGATTGGCATAATCATTCAAATCTCTGCCTTTTTCTCCCCAAACAGTAATGATTTTTCGGGCATCTTTTTCATAATAATGTTTTTCCGAAGGAATGGTGGTCATCGCTTTGGCTTCTTCTATCCAAGTTCCTACTAAATAATTTTTATTGCTTCCTAAAAGCTCATCAATATCATTAATCAATTCTAGCATTTTTTGACCCTGAATCTTCATTTTTGCTACATCTTTGGCTTCATAGGCTTGGGTAAATTCATCTCTGTATTTTACAAAAATATTACCCAATACTTGCTTACCAATCACCGTAAGGTCGTCATTATAAGTATCTGTATTTCCTTTGGCAAGGATGAGTAATTTCCAAGCTTTTGCCAAATCACTATTTTGATACTTAATACCTGGATTTACTGTCCAATTGAAATATCCTTTTAATGATGGCTTAGAATTGGTTAAATCTCCCTTTCCTATATCAGAAAAATCGATGTATATTTTTTCAGAAATAATTTTCCACGCCTCTGCTGCATTATCGTCTGGTTTTCCTAATCTGGTTTTGGCATACGTTTCTACAAAAGGTTTCATACTATTGCCTTTAGTCCATGCTTTATCCAATACAAATTCGTACATCACAGGATTATTCCCAAAACCTTCTAAAGTAGCACCTAATCCCCAAAAATTCTTACCTCCGTTCAGATAGGTATTTTCTATTTTTTCATCTACATCTTTCAGGTTACCGTGCAAGGTGGTATTGCCCCCAAAATTCCCTAGATAGCTCCATATATAAGGTTGCCCGAAGAAAGATTCGGTGCGTTTCCAGACTTCCGTATTGTCACAAAAATAATCTAGCAAAATCATTTTTCCTTGAGGAACAGCCTGTAAATAAGCTTTAATGCGCTCATTCGTCCATTTGTCTTGCATAAAATAGAAAATCCAACCCATTTGTAACCATTCTGCCTTAGTATCTACCTTGGTCAGAGATTCATAAATATGTTTGGAAACATCTGCCAAATACTGAGGTTCCCAACTTGGGGGCGTTACCTCATTGAAAGGGTCTGTGCCGTAGATGTGGTCTGTGCCAAATTCTTTGGTTTGTTCTTTTAAAAATGCTTCTTGAATTTGATTAAACAAAGGGTCAAAAGAATCTAAGAAATAACTTTGGTATGGCGAACTGAAATTGCCCCACTCTCCTAGTGAAGTAATTTTAGCCTTAGGAAATTTATTTTTAAGAGCTTTCGGTACGTGCCCAGCAAACGCAGGCAATACAGGTTTCATATTAAAAGCTCTGGCTCTTTCTAGAATTTTCTTTTGAAGGGCTGCTTGCCCATCAATCCAAGACATAGGCAATGGTCCTTCCCAATGGTCTATATTCGCCATTCTGTGCCAAGGCAAATAGGCAGGTCCTGTAAAAAAACCTCTAATTTCTTCATCCGTCAACCCGAATTTTTTCCAGACGTTCAGCCATACTTTTTCTTGTCCAGTAATCGCCAAAGGCAAGTTCACGCCATTAAGAGCCATCCAATCGATGAAGCGTTCCCAATCTCTCCATTTCCACCAAGGCATGGTATAGCCAAATGTGCAATAATTCAAGAAAAAACGATGCTGTACCCTTGCTTCATTTTTGATGGTTTCTGTAAACGTGGGCATTTTTTTAGGCAATACAATCTTATTGTCTGCAAACCAAGACACCGAAGTATGACAATAATTTTTAAGATAATAATGGAATCCTACCGCCATAGCATTAGCCGAATTAGCGGTAATTTGGAGCTTTCCGTCTTTGAATTGAAGCTGATATGTATCTTTTTGTTCTGAATTAGGCTCTTGATGGAAAACCACCAGAGAAGAGAACTGGGGCGCAATTCTCTTAACTAATCCTTGTGCAGCTGCCACGTCTTTTGTCTGCGCAGAAAGTACCATAAAAACGAATAACCATAAGAAAATAAACCACTTTTTCATCTGTTAATATTTATGTGTAAAGGTAAAATGGAATTGCTATTTGAGTATAAACGTTTGTTTATCCCCACTTTTTGTTCTTGCAATTTCATATTTTATTTTTTTGACGGTTAAAGATAAGAAATTATTGTCTCAATTTGGTGTTTTAAACCATCTTTTGGTAACTATATGCAAGTCAGTAGAATTGACTCTTTACTTTTATATTTCGTAGGAATATTAGGCTTGTAGATTACGAATACCTTATGATTTTCCGCGCCGTAGGTGCGGAAGGTTTTTATTGTTTTAATGCTCCAAAGTAAAGGAGACTTCTGAGAGCGGAGGAATTAACATTTTTCATTTAAGAATCAATTCATTCTTGATATTATCATATTTATAGTTTACAATACCACCATTAATAAATAATTCAATTGCTTCATTCAAAACATCTATAGATACTACAAACCACTCTCTTGGAATAAACCTTTTTCCACCAACATCATATAAATCAACATCTAGACAAACAGATGCAAATAATCTGTGCAAAAGACTTTCAAAGTATTGTGTATTAATATTATAACAAGTGTATTTTGCAACTATTGTAACATCATTATATAAATAGGTTGATTCCTTGCTAGCATTTTTAATTCTAGTTTCCACAGGAACAGTTGAAAAACCAATTTTATAGAGATTTTCAATATTTTTTATTTCGGGATTTTCTGATTTTGATTTTAAAATATAAATCCATCCACTTTTTACATCTTCCTCTTTTACCATTCCAGAATTTATGGCTAAATCTTTTTCAATATCATCAATTGGCTGAGTAATTAGTTTTCCATTTTTTTGAATCGCTTTTGCAAGTGAACGGAACAATAGATTTGACACTGTTCCATTTTCAAAAACAGTGAAAGTAGGACCATCAATCCTTACTCTATCTCCACTTTTATTTTCTTTCAAAACCTTTTCAGCTTCAGAAGATTCTAAATATGCTAAAAGTCCATCAACTAAATAGAAATTACCTTCTCTAAGATTCGTTTCAGCATCATTGAAAGGAAGCATTTTTCGTCTTCCTGATTTTAAATCACGATGTACATTCTGGAACATTACCTCATATTTAGCAAAGTCATCATCCGACAATGATTTTCTTTGTGCGATTGATTCTGCTTTTGCTCTTTTATCAATTTGGGGTGTATGCTTAAATTCAAAAATAGAATTGTCTCCATCCGAGTCAAGCAATCCCAATTCATCATCGTTTAAAATTTCATCAATAGATGGCGTTTCATATTCTACTTTGCCAAGCAGATTAAACCTATCAAATGGTTTTACAATCCTTTTTTTACTTTCATTATTTTTAAATTCCTTAAGTCTCGCCAACAGAGAATATTCAGAAATGGAAGAGGTTGACGGTTCTCTTTTGTTTTTTTCGAAGAAGCTATTGATTTCTTCGAACGATTCTAAGAGACGGTCTTCATCTGTTTTGATGACAGACTTTTTCTCATTGGAATCTAATAAACCAAAGTCATCTTCATTAAATATATCATCTAAAGTCTTAGCCATTTTGAGTTCTTTTTCTTTTAGCATCTTGAATAAACAGAAGAGCCTGAGCCAGTCTCTGCTCAATTGGATTAGTGGACTGAATATTTGGTTTTTCGCCAGTTTCTTTCACCCAAGCTTTTATTTTTGGCCATAGAATAATGGCTTCAGGCTCTGTCATTTCAATCTTTATAATATTGATGGTGTCTTGAATTGCTCTAAAGACAGAAGTTGTAACATTTTTAGAAAGAATTTCAAATGCTTTCTGGAACGGGTTTACACGGTCAATTAATTCAATATTAATATCGTCAATATTTACAAAGCTACCTGCCATTTTTATAAATTTCTTAGAGCCTTGTTCTTCAACGGTACTATTTTTTATAACCGAATCTACCACAACGTATTGTCTAACCGCTTCAACATCATCTTCCGACAAATCAGGATAAACCTCTCTGATTATTTTCGGAATCAAAACCGTATTGATAACTTCAGGTTCTAAATTTCCTGGTAATGCTTTTAGCATTGTATCATCTTGTAAAATGCGTGCTTTCAAATCGTTTAAGTCGCTTTCTATAATGTCTTTTGCGCGTTGGGAAGTTGGTGTTTTAAATCCTCGTATTTTGATGGTTGGCTTTCCATTTTCCTCTTCCTCATCTTCCAAATCATCCTCATCATTATCCATTGGCTTAAATTTGAAGTTTGGAGCAAGAACCTGTTCCATAAGTAATGATGCAGTAATGGCTTTCAGCATATTGTTTACTGCTAATTTTACATCATCATCTACCGCATCAGGTTGCGCAATTAAATTGGTAAACTGAGCGTGTTTTTTATTGCTGCTATCTCGGGTTGCTCTACCAATAATTTGAATTATTTCAGTTAATGAACCTCTGTAACCTATGGTAAGTGCGTGTTGGCAAAAAGGCCAGTCAAATCCTTCTTTTGCCATTCCTAATGCGATAATCATATCTATATCATCGGGTGAACTTACACCACGCAGATAAGCAACAATTTTATCTCTTTCTTTTTGATTGTCGTTTACCAAATCTGCAATTTTTAGAATCCTTCCGCTTCGCTTGCTTTTCACAAACAACACGCCAGTTTCCGAATCCTGATATTCTAAATCGCCAATGCAGTCTATAACGTGATTTACTTCTTCATATTTTTCTTTAGAAGATTCTGCCGAGTTAACACTTGGAATATGAATAATTGTTTTTAAATCTTCATCCAAAATTTCTTCTAAAGCCGACATATTACGCTCTGGCTGAACTTTATAATATCTTCCTTGATAAAAATGATAACCAATACCTAAAGATTTCAAATATTCGTAGCCATTCAATTGGTCATAATAATTGTACGTCACTTTTACAAATTTTTCTTCATCTTCCGGTAATAGAACAGGAACACTGTCTCCACGAAAATAAGAGCCCGTCATTGCTACAATATGAGCCTTAGAATTAGCCATTATATTGCGCATCACATTTCCTAATTTATTATCGCCATCAGCTGAAACGTGGTGAAATTCATCAATGGTTACCAAACAATCATTCAGTTGTTTTTCATCTAATCCTTCAAATGCAAAACGCAAAGTGGCGTGTGTACAAATCAATACTTTTTCATCGCTTTGTAAAAACTGATGAAATGCTTTTACTTTACCAACATCGCTTCCCGGTGTGCAAAGATTGTATTTTTGATTGGGTTCCCAATTGGCATAAAACCCATATTTCTTTAATTCCGTAGGGCTGAAAGAATTTCCAATCGAACGCTCTGGAACCGCTACAATAACTTTTTTAATCCCTTGATTGATTAATTTATCCAATGCAATAAACATTAAAGCCCGTGACTTTCCTGAAGCAGGAGGCGCTTTTAGCAAAAGGTATTTTGCCGTTCTGGCTTCATATGCTTTTGCCTGCATTTCACGCATCCCCATTTCGTTGGTCTTTTTGCTTTGCCCAGTTTGGTCATATTCAACCTTTACCAAGTTGATGGGTTTTATATAATCGCTATTATTTTCTTTTTCCATTTTGTTTTTTACAATTGTTGATTTTCTTAATAATCTAAGTCTTCGACAAGCTCAGACTGACAATGTTACTTAAGATAAATCTGATTTTTTCTTTCTTGTTTTCTTTTGCTTCGCAAATAGTGTGTCCTTTTTGATCATCTCATCATAACGTTTAAATAAATGCTCCAAACGCTCCGCATCCGACGTAAAAGGATTGCCCATTCTGTAGATTTCTTCTATGGCTTTATCCAGATTTTGATGTGTCTGTTTCAGTTCTTTAGGCATTGTTTCGGGGTTGTAGAGCCAAGCCATTGTTTTTTCTGGATATTTAGCACGTTCATCTAAAATGGCAAAAACATATTCATTAATGGTGAGTTTTTGCTTTTCGCTGATTTCTGGGAACGGGAAAGTATTATAACACAATTTAGCTGAATATCTATAATCTGTTTTCAATTTTCCACCGACTGCATCTACCCAAACCATATGCATTTTGGAATGGAGAATTCCGAAAAGCCAAGGGGTGGCATTGTAAACTGCCATTGCAGAATTAGAAATTATTGTATCTGAATCTAAAAATCCCATTGGAATATATTCCCTTCGTTCAGATGATGTGGCTGGAATAATTATTGAATCTGTTTCTTTGTGTCGTACTTCTCCAAATGAATAGAAAATATCAGCTAACTTTTGGGTCGCTATTCTTTTACTATTTTCACGAAGTCTTTTTATTTCCAAAAATCTATCATTAATTAATTTTTCATCAATAAAATTCTTATAATTTTCAGAATCAAACCACAAGCAATATCTATTTATACCATTTAAAAACTCATATCCACCCATAAATTTTTTAATAAATAAATCCGAAGACTTTATTGATTTAAAATTATCCAAATCTAAATCCGAAAAAATTAGAAAACCTCCATCATTAGGCATACTTCCAAAATTCATTTCAGTTAATTTAGATAAAGGTTTGGAACGTGGATAAATATAAATATCGCTGCTATCCAACAGATAAGCATTAATGTTTTTAGATTCTCTTCTAATGTTATTATCATATAAATATTTTGATTGCGAAGTCTTATTTCTTAATCCAACAATAATAACTGTAACTCCAGCATTACCAATAGCATTATTAGTCCATTTAAACGAATGGTGAGCAAAGAAGATTTCTATCTCAGAATCTAATATTTTTGGCCAAAATAATGACACCTGTTCTCCTTGGCATATAGAATTAGTAGAAACAAAAGCCATCTTAGCATTAAAATCTTCAATATACTTTGCACCCTTGTAAAACCAAATTGCTATATAATCTAAATTGTTTATTCCTATGTCTTTTTTAAAAACATATTCAATATCTAATTTTTGATTCCCATCTTGTTTTCTAGCACCATAATACGGCGGATTCCCAATAATATAAATTTCGTCGCCCTCATTTTTAGGGCAAACTTGTTCCCAATTTATGCGGGCTGCATTTCCTGCCACAATATTTCCTGCTTGTTTTAATGGTAAAATAGGTTCAGATTTCCCAAAGCCTTCCAGTTTTTCATCAAAATAGAGGTTCATTTGATGCTCTGCCAACCAAAGAGAAAGAATTGCCATTTCGTGGGCAAAATCTTTTATTTCTATTCCGTAGAATTGCGAGAGTTTGATATTGCTCACAAAACTTTGACCTCCAAATAAACTGGCATTTTCTAAAGCAATAAGTTGTTGAATAATCTTAACTTCAAGATTCCTAATTTCTTTGTAGGTAATAATGAGGAAATTTCCGCTTCCGCAGGCTGGGTCAAAGAATTTGATTTTAGAAATTCTGTCAATTAATTTTCTTAAACCTTTTGGATTCTCCATATTTTTATCGAACTCGTCTTCGAGCTCATCTAAAAATAAAGGCTTAATAAGTTTCAAAATATTCTCAACAGAAGTGTAATGCATTCCTAAATTGCTTCTTTGTTCAGGGTCTGCAACCGCCTGTATCATCGAACCAAAAATATCCGGATTGATTTCACTCCAGTTCAGTTCACCAGATTCTACCAATATATTTCTTGCTTTTTTACTAAACTTCGGACTGATGATATCATCTTTAAAAAGTCCACCATTTACATAAGGAAATGAATTAAGGTATTCTGGAAAATCACCCGTTTTGCTATTCAGCTTTTTAAATAAAGTATTTAAAAACTCAGCAACATCAGAACCATCGTCTTTAGTGTTGTTGACTAAAGTCTCAGTAAAAATACTTTCTACCTCAAAAATGCCTGTATCCTCGGCAAAAAAACAGAACAACAAACGGGAAAGAAATAAATTGAGATGATGGCTTCCATTTGCCAACCAATCTGGATTATCATTTACTAATATTTCATACAATCTCCCTAATTGATAGGCGGCGTCTCTATCTGCTTTGTTATTAGTGGAAACTTTATAAATCTCTGCACCAGAAAGAGGCAGAAAAAAATCTGCCTGCAGAGGAAGTTCGGCAAAAGAAAATCGTTTGTTTACTTTTAGTTTTACATCTACCGCCACCACGGTTTCATAATCTGTAACCACAATAAAACGAGGATTGTGTTTTAGAATCTTGTCGTCTTTAGTGGCTTCGTCTATAGCGTCTAAAAGATTTTCAGTAGTTTCTTCTTTAAAAAATATTTTGTTTTTGTAAAGCAATTCTCCTTCCTTTTTTGAAAGATTAGAATCTCCTTTTTTTAATCTGGTAACTGCATTTTTTGAAATACCAAAAGCCATTAGAAAATCATAAATAAAATTTTCCTTGTCAGCATTTATCGCAATAGTTGATAGTTTTTCTTTTATTTCTTTTGGCTTCATCTGTTTTTATAATTCAACCTTCAAATATAATAAAAACCTTCTAAAACAATCATACGGAAATCCTGAAAAAACCCTTTAATGATTACTATTTTTGCTAATGTTCTTTTTTTAAAGGAAAAAAAGTTTTTATGCCAAAAAACTCAAATCACAAGATTAAATTTGTTATTTAGTTTTAAGCACCTTCATCAGGTCTTCTAGATAATCGGTTTGAACTTCTTGAATTTCTAATAATTTTTTGTTTTGATGCACCAAAAGGTGATCTATTTTTTCGCTCAGAAGTTTAATTTCTAATTCGGCTTTTAGGTTAATTTTGTAATCGTGTTCTCCTCTTATGCGGTCTTTTTGTTCTTGTCGGTTTTGGCTCATCATAATAATGGGCGCTTGGATGGCGGCTAGGCAAGAAAGCAATAAATTGAGTAAAATAAAAGGATAAGGATCAAAAGCTTTGGAATTGAGAAACCAAATATTGACAAAAATCCAAATCAGGATAAAAAAGAAAAACGCGAGTATAAAAGTCCAACTCCCGCCAAATGCTGCTACTTGGTCTGCTATTTTTTCGCCAAAAGTAAGTTCAGATTCTATTTCGTCTTGTATGTTTTCTGATAAAATAGCGTTATTTTTAATGGCATTCATCACATCTTGGTCTATGGCAGCCAGCTCTCCCCTTTCTTCGGTGATTAAAGAGGTAAGGTATAACCTTCGGTACTGGTTGAGTTCAGAAATAGAGATAAAATCATTTTTGCTAAATTCTGGGTATTGAGTTTGAATGAGGGTAAAAACGCCCTCTCTGATGTCTTCTCCCTTTATTTCTTCGCCTCTTTCTATTTTTTGTCGACTAATGTAGCTTGTTTCCATTTTATAGAGATTTTCTATACAAAGTTATTACGAAATCATTCTTTTTGTATCTGAAGAATGCAATTAATTTAGATAAGGATAAATCAAAGAACATATAAACAAGTTAATAACCTGAATACCATCTTTAATTTGATTCAAAAAACTTCATAAAAATAGGCCGTCTCAATAGTGAAACAGCCTATTTTCAATTATTATTTAGTCTATCTATTGTTTTACAATTTTGGATGTTTTGATTCCTTGGTCAGAAATCACTTTAATGATATATACCCCTGGAGACAATGCAGAAACATCTACTTTAGCATTAGATTTTGGCTGATCATTCATCAAGACTTTTCCGCTCATATCTAGAATCTGCAGACTTACATTGGTCAACTTAGAAACATCTACATTAACAAATGATTTCGCAGGATTAGGATATACTTTTATCTCGCTTTTTTGAGTCTCAACGGTAGATAAATTGCTAACGATGCTAGTAGCATACTGCAGCTGTCTAGGATTATTAGGTGGGCCATAACTAGGGCTTCCAGTACCTGTAAAATGATCAAAAGTCACCATCAGACTATTGGCATTGGTATATTTAGCAGAGATATACTGACCTGTTCTGCTATTTCCAGTAAAAATATTTCCTATCTGCCAATTAGAACCATTGTTAAATAAACATGCATAGTTAACTTGCCCAGTATTAGTAGTAGAAGTAGAAGCATTATACACCAAAAGTAAATCATTATAATTATTTCTGGTAAAGCTATAGTAACCATCAGTTGAAGACATAATACCCGAAGTAAGATTATTATTAATCTGACCTCCACTCCAAGTTCCAGATTTATTGGTAGTATATTTCACCTTGAGAGAAGTAGAATTGTCTCTATATACAATATGCTGCTTATTATTGGTATCGGATAGAATATAGACTCTATCAGCTGCAGGATTTCCTGTAGCTCCTGTAGCCAAAAATACTGGTGCAGACCAAGAACCAGATACATTGTTAGTATACAAAAGGCTGCCATCTGTACCACTGCCATTAGTTTCTGCCACAAAACCAATATGAGACTTATTATTGCTATCTAATGAGGCAGACATCATATTAAGTTCATTAGCCCCTGTACCATTGCCCCCTGTTTGGGTATAAGCAGTTTCTGAAACCCAAGAACTCCCGTTATAGTATTTATGAATAATTGTATAAACTCTAGAAGAGATACCATTAGTACCAATATTTTTGATGAGGTAATAAATGTGAGGTCTATTAGAGCTATCTAACTTCATTTGTAAATTAGAGTAAGAATAGTTGGTTTGATTATTAGAATTATCAATACTGGTATAGGTCCAAGCAGTACCATTACTGCTATAAGCATATTTAATTTCAGAACCATTAGCGGTATATAAATTCATCAAAATATGATAACCGCCAGAAGCATCTACCTCCATAGCCATGCCATCATTAAACATCGTATAAGTTGATGAAATAATTACTCCTGGTATTACAGATGCATCTAGATTAGCAATACTTGCCCAAGTAGAAGAACTAGGTTCCCACCTTACCAATCGATAAACAGGATTTACATTGTTACTACTGTGTGTAAAATTACCATCATTGAAAAAACAATAGAATTTACCATCAGGGCCAATACTGGTTGTACTGAAAATATTAGAAGACCCATTTCCATACTCTATCATTCCGGAAGTGAAGGTCTGCGCGATTGATTGTATAGAAATCAATACCACGAAAGTTAGTAGTTTTTTTACCATAAATATTATTTTTAAATAAATTAATAAAATAAAACGTTTACAGTTAACAAATTTAGTATTTATTTTTAATTATGATTAAAAAATTAAAAACAAATGTATTTTATTTTTTAATTCTCTTTAAAACAAAAGAATAATGCTACTTTTCCTTTCGTTGTTTACGAAAATCTTTCAGTCTTGTACCTCCATTAATAATATAGTGATGTTTTTATGTTAAAATAAATTCCTAACTTCCCCTCAATAAAAAATATAAAAATGAAACAATTATTCTCCGTTGGATTTCTTACACTTGTATTATTCAGTGTTTCTGCTCAACAATTAAAACCAGTAATTTATACCGATGGCAACCAAAAACTGAATGGTTTGGTAACTTCTAACTCTGGCAAAAAACTACAAGGCGTACTTATTTTACCTGCCTGGAAAGGGATAGACCAAGAAGCCAAACAAGCTGCACTAGATTTAGAAAAAGAAGGCTATATCGCTTTTATTGCAGATATTTACGGTGAAGGAAATGCACCAACAGATAACGCTGCCGCTGCCAAAATTGCAAGCCAATACAAACAAGATTATCAGGCTTATCAAAAAAGAATTGGTTTAGCACTAGAACAACTCAAAAAAGCTGGCGCAGATAAAATTGCTGTTATTGGTTATTGTTTCGGGGGAACAGGCGCACTAGAAGCTGCCAGAGCTCAGTTTCCTGTAAATGGAGTTATCAGTATTCACGGTAGTCTGGGCAAAGATGCTTCAAGACCTAATGGTTCTCTGCCTACTAAAATTTTAATTGAACATCCTGCCGAAGACCAAAGCGTACCCCAAGAAATGGTAAATGATCTTATTAAAGAAATGAACGAAGGGAAAGCTGATTGGCAAATTTATACTTATGCTTATTCTAAACACACTTTTACCAACCCAGAATCTAAAGATTACAATCCCACAATGGCAAAGAGAGCTTGGCAACATACTTTGATGTTTTTGGATGAGGTATTGAAGAAGTAAGATGATGGAACGTAAATCGTAGATGAGTAAAAAAATATAAAAATTAATGAATAAGTTGTAAGCCCTACCCTATATAATGATGATACATTTGCAACTAACAAATCACAAAATAGCATTATTATGAAAATAGACATCGGCATTACTGCCACAAACCTGAAAAAAGTAAACGAGACTTTAAACAAAGTATTGGCAGACGGAAATGTACTTTACATTAAACTACGAAAATTCCATTGGAATCTCTCTGGTTCAGATTTTATGCAATACCATCTACTTTTCGAAAAGCAATACGAAGCTTTAGAACAAGCCATAGATGACATTGCAGAAAGAATCTCTACCCTTGGAGGAATTGCAATTGGTACCACAACAGAGTTTGCGAAACACTCTCAGCTAAAAGAGCAACCAGGAAACATCCCTAGCAATATAGAAATGCTAAAAGAAACGCTAGAAGATCACGAAACCATCATTAAATCTTTAAGAAAAGCAATAGACGATTGCGAGGAAAAATATAGCGACAAAGGCACCGCAGATTTCTTAACAGGATTAATGCAAAACCACGAAAAAATGGCTTGGCAATTAAGACATTACTTCAG
>APMI01001860.1_pt1 | contig 28089 bp, 31 predicted proteins | sample 667938 | NCBI WGS metagenome assembly APMI01 (sample SAMN01084076, study PRJNA167559) | wastewater metagenome | biome: Wastewater | place: Denmark: Ejby Moelle, Odense | collected 2011-11-28
AAAATTCATTTGCTGGTTTGTCGCGGCATAGGTAGACGGTGCGGTAATGATACCAACACCAACCACGCCCAGTAGTAGGGCGCCTACAAATAGTATGCGCGAGAGCACACCAGCAATGCTGATTGTGTTGTTTGTGTTAATGGTGGGTCCGGCTCCAGTATTCGCCAATTTCACGGGAGTGCAATAAAGCACCCGTGAGACCATGATGTGGCCAGGGGGAGCATTTCCTGAGTGTTAGTACGCCAAAAACACAGCGCTTATGTCTGTGTGGTGGCGGTTTGTGTTTTTATGTGCTGTAAAGCCGTTTTTGTTTCTCACACACGTGGTTTTACTCACCTAGCATACATGCTTATGGTAAATACTGCAAGTACTTTATATAAAAATATTGACAGATCTGTGGAAAACTACGCTGGGAGTAGTAGGCCGCGTTTTTCAAGCAGGCGTTTCTCGCGCCATTCACCGATCCAGAAGCTCACTACTACGGCAAACGTAGCAGCGAATAGTGGCCATAGCAACATCAACGTACTAGTTGTTTCTTGTGTACTGGCAGCTGCGACAACAGTGGGATCGGGTTGACCGTTAACAATACTTGCGACAGTGATGAACGCTACTCGACCGTCGGCGTCAGTCGCCTGAATTGATAGCTGGTAGGTGCCTGCTTTTTGATAGGTATGAGCGGTACGGAAGCTGGTGTTGTCTGGCCGTGAGACGACTTTATTGGTACTATCTCCCCACTGAATATTAATTGCATACGGTGCGCGGCCGCCGATAATATCAAGGGGAATCGACATTTCTTTACCTGGGAACGCACCTCGGAACACGGCATCGGTATTAAGGAGTAGCTGTGGTCCACCAAAGTTGAGTCGCGCAAATGGGCTCGTTGTGTTAGCTAGTGCGTCGTAGTAGACAACAACCGATCCTGAGTCTGGCCCAACTTGGTTGAGCGCATCGTAGACACGGGCAATGAGGGCGTTCTGACCGATGAGCAGGTCAATTTCAAAACTAAACGTACCATCACTCGTACAGATAGCAGAGCCAGCAAAGATGTCGTTTTTAAAAATCTCTACCAGAGTATCTTTGGGGCAGGTTCCAGATGCAACGACGGGCGTTTGGCTAAAGCGCTGGCCGGTTGTAGGTGTTTTGATGACCGCGGCGGTAGTTGGTGGTTTGCCGGGCACTATGCCGTACATACCGATTGAACCAGCTGCTGGCCCGGGGCGTTCCCAAGCGGTGGCGGTGTAGGTAGTAAGGCAGATACCAACAAAAAACAGTAGTAGTGCCAAGGGAAAATACGAAGTGTGTTCGTGTGGGCGGACTTTTGCGGTGTGCTGGTGATGTGCTATCTTGAAAAGCCGTTTCAGCATACACTAATCATACCATAGTTTTTATGCTTTAGCGACGACGTGAGCGCCGTGCGCGACCAAGGATGCGCTCGTTATAGCGGATGATAAGTGCGCGGATACCGATGATAGCAACGATGACAAGGAAAAGTGCGAGCAGGATGAGGCGCCATGGGATCACCCAGAACGATAGCGTCTGCGTTGCAGAGAGCTTGTCTCCATAGTTGAGCTTGAGCTCAGCCGTATACTTACCAAACAGTATGCCAGTGCCTAGTGCGGTTTTATCCATTGGCTGCGAGAACTTGCGGATACTTTTGGGCAGGATGTTGCGCGATTCACTGTTAACGTTGATATTGACGACGGGTTTGCCAAACATATCCTTGACGAGAATAGTACCGACTGGCTGTTCGTACACGTTGCCCTCATTATTAACACGCTCGACGAAGTTAAACGGGATCTCTTCGAAGAACGATGAGCGGTTGTCGTCTTTTTCTGTATAGAATTCGGCGACGGATACCTTCTCAGTAGCAGCACCCTTGATGCGAATCATAATAAGGGCACCGAGACTTGGGGCGAGTGATACGCTACTAGTGGTACCGGCTGGCGCACTGGCTGTAAAGCGGACAACACCGTAGTAGCCGCCAGGCGCAGCATTGGCTGGTACGCGAATGACGAGTGGGAGCTTCTCCAACTGGCGCGGCTTTAGGGTGAGGTTGGGGAATTTGCTGACCCAACTAATAAGGCTGTACGGACTTGGTTCACTGCCATCAGTAATGATTTTTGGATTACCACTTTCATCACCGCTGGCGGTAAAGTCGTTGATCTCACTCGTCACAAGTAGCGGCGAGTCGGAGATGTCGCGAATTGCAATCTCTGATTTGATGGTCTCACCTGGATTGACAACAAAATTGAGTACCGGCGGAGCTATCTCGAGGGCAAGTCCCTGTGAGTTGGATGGAGTGCTTGTAACGGCATCTGCTAATGGTGCAACGACGATAGCGCTCGTTAGTGCTGCAAAGACAATGGTGATGGAGCATAATCGATGTTTCATGGTGCTAGTAGGTCGGAGTACAGATGTACGTTAGGGTGGTGCTATAGGTACCAGCGGTCAGGTTTCCTGGAACGTTGGTGATGTAAGATATGGTGTATATCTGTCCGTTGGTTGGGCCTGTGCCGCCGTTATCGCTACCGGCGATAACGTCACCACTGGAAAACTTAAAATTGTCGACGACGTTATAGTCAGATGCTGGCTGGCCCCTTAGATCAGTACCGTTTGGACTTAGACTAACATTGGCACTTTGGCCAGGAAAGCTTACTGCGGCGGTAGAGGTGTTCGCTCGAAGATTGAGGCCAAATTGACTAGTACCCTCAGCGCTTGCCACTGGCGCATCACTTGCCCCCGGTGCCATTGCAGCAATGGTGCTCGAGCCGGATGTAAGCGTGGGTCCATTGACAGTAATGACATATCCTGAGAATGCATTCGTGCTGGCTGCCATTTGTGACTTTGCAATTGCCGTATCCTGTGCGGAAAACAGCTGGTTGAACTCGATGATCCCACTGGTCGCGTTAGCACAGTCAGGAACGCCACTATTGTTGGGAATTGAGCCGCCAGTACAGAAGATGAGACTTTCTGGCATTACGCCGCTTAACTGAATGGCAGTTGCAGTGCTTGCTGCGACGGAGCCAGTATCAATGGCGGTGCCGGTACCATCGAGACTACTGTAGCTGCTAATACGAACAAAAAAAGTATAATTGGTGGTTGTCGGGTTCTTGATGTTATTAAGCTGGATAATAAGGGTGCCACCTGCAGGATTTGATGCTGATGCCCGCTTGACGATGACGCTGTTGGTTGTTGAGCTGTGCACAGACCAGCCAGTTACTGCAGAGCCAGTATCGGTGACACCGGCAACAATTGATGCGTCCATGCCTGTCGGAGCGGTACAGGCAACTTTTGAGGCAACTGTACAATATTCGAATAATACTGAGCCAAGTGGCGTGCCTAGTGTAGGTATTGTAAAGGTAAGCTTATGGTTTACGGTACCACCAGGAAGCGAGCCACCAACATTACCAACGCCTACCAGGGTAAGCGAGCGTGAAGTAATTTGGTCAGCGCTAGCAACACCGCTTTGTAATGTCGCCGTGACACCTGCAGCCACCAGTAGCACACTCAAAAAGTATGCAACTCCCCTCATATTTCTCATGATCGCAGTGTACCATAAGCACCAATGCGGGTCAAATACAATTTAGACTCAAACTACCACTTATCGATAAAGTGGTAGTTTGGAGAAACCGGAAATGGATATGCTAGAAGGTAGGAGTACAGATGTACGTGAGGGTGGTTGAGTAGGTACCGGCTGGCTGGCTACCAGGCACATTGGCGATATAACTGACAGTGTAGATCTGGGCATCAGAAGCACCCGGTGCCGTGTTGTCGCTGGCGGCGACTGTATTTCCGTCAACGTACTTGAATTCGTCGACAGTGCCGTAATCTGTAGTAGGCTGGCCGCGCAAGTTGGTGCCATTTGGCGCTGGTACAACCGCTGAGCTAGCAATAGTGAATGGCGCGGTAACAGCCTCGATGCCGGCTGACACATTTGTTGTATTTGCTACTAGATTCATGCCAAACTGTGCGGTACCTCTGACACGAGCACCGCGTGTGCTCATTGCTAAAATAGTGTTGCTACCGGAAGTGAGTGTCGGGCCATTGACGGTGATCACATAGCCGGAGCCAGCGTTGGTGCTTGCGGCCATTTGTGATAGCGAGTAAGCGGTATCGGTCGGCGAGAAGAGTTTATTGAAGGTGATGATGCCATCTGTAGCAGTTGAGCAGTCTGGCACGCCGGTCGATAGGCCGGTATCGGTGCTAACGGTCGCACCTGTGCAGAAGACGAGTGATTCGGGCATGACGCCGCTTAATTCAATCGGATCGGCAGTACTTGCGGCTACCGTGCCCCTATCAATAGCTGATCCCGTAACATCGAGGCTATTAAAGGTAGATATACGGACAAAGAAAGTGCCAAGTGTCGAGGGATTGATCATATCTTTAATCTGGATAGTCACAGCAGTATTTGCAGGCACGGCGGCTGGTGATCCGGGTGAACGAGTGAGGTAGAAGACGTTGGCGGATGCACCGTTAACTTTACTTAGGCCACTAATGCCCGTCTGGGTGCCGATTGTTGCCGTTGTGGCATCGAGACCTGTTGGGCTGGTGCAAGTGAGCGCGCCGACGTCAGCAGCGGTTGTGCAATACTGGAAGAGAATCGAGCCAACTGGTGTCGCAGTCACTGAAGGCAAAGTAAAGGTAAATACATGGTTTGCTTTGGAGTTGATGTTTGGCGATGCGCCACTTGGGCGAGAACCGCCGTTCAGCCCGCTTGGGTTGGTGTCGGCTGCTTGTAGTGTAAGTGCGCGCGTGACAATCTGGTCAGCACTTGCCCGATTGGTTGGTAGCACGAATTGTGCTATGACTACCGCGACAAGCAAAAAAATGCTGAATGCGCGATGGATAGTGGTGGATAATGGTTTTTTCATGGTGGTTTTTTGTTTTTTTGTTAAGGTTTCTACAAGTGATACTAGCACTATCAGTATGGTCTGTCAACACATCGATTACGTGGTTCCTACGAATTTGTGGAAATATGGAAAAGCTGTGGATAACTAGTAGGTGCCAGTTACGATCAGAGTTTGGTTGCTCGTGTAGGTACCGCCTGGCGTCAGGCTAGAGACATTGGCAATGAAGCTGATGGTGTAGTCTGTCTGGCCAGAGCTCTTGGGTGCACTAGCAATTGTTTCATTTGGTACGTAGCGGAATTCGTTAGGAGTTGAGTAGTTGGCGTAGTCGAGTGCGCTCGGGCCATTGCCTACCTGGCCAAAACCGAACTGACCATTATCGAGGTTGGCACCAAAATTTGTCGGTGATGTATTTGCTACCAAGTTAATGCCGAACTGTTCGGTGCCGGGATGGGAGGAGCTCGTTGTCGCCATAGCCGCCAGTACATGTCCGCCGTGCGAAGGAGGGTCCCCAGTCAGCTGGACGGCGTAGCCATAGCTTGAGTAATTAATAATAGAGAATGCAGCGGTAGTGGTCGATGTGCTACTTACAGAGAATGTACCAAAATCAGCAACTAAATTAGTCATAGTGACACTGAGCACGGGGTCAGGACTCGTTTTGGAACCACTATTGATTTGGAAGCCTGCTGATGATGAGTTGCCGACTGCAATATCACCAAGTGCAGCTTGGCCAATGTAATTGGTAGAATTCGATTGGCTAAGGCTACCTGCACCAACGGTCGGTTCGTCAAATTTATAGTTGTTTGATTGGAGTGTCTCGGCATAGCTTGGAGTGGTACCGACAGCAAGACATATAAAGAGCGTCAGAATGCCACGCCAAATAACCGAACCCCGTTTCATACTATGTATTGTCCGCGAAGCACAAGGATTTTGCAAGTTTTACGCATAAGCAGTATACTATCAGATGGATACTAACGACAGAAACAGACATGAGTGAAGAACCAAAACAAGCAGACGGTAGTGCCGCGCCAGCGCCAGAGGTATTGACTACCCAGGATACTGTTGACGCAAAGTTTGCTACTCCCGAGGAGTCGACGGCGACACATGTTGATCATGCACCATCCACAGCTACGAAACGACGTGTTGCCTACCGGCCTTCACACAAGGCGACTTTTATTGGGTTGGCGATTGTGGCGGTTATTTTTGCATTGAATGCGGTCGTACTATCAGTTGTTATGAAAAATAATGCTGATGCGCAAGATGCGAAAACAAAGAACGGCGTGACAATCAGCTCAAGTACTCTCGACAAGCTTGGTGTGAGTCGTAACCCAGTAGGAAATGCCGAAACAGAACTTATTATTGGTCCGAATAGCCTATTTAATGGGAGGGTGACAATGGGCGGTGATTTGTCGGTTGCGGGTGTGCTGCAGCTGAATAACAAATTCACCGCAAGTGACGCAAGCCTCGTGAAGCTTCAGGCTGGCGATGTGCAGCTGGAAAAGCTAAACGTCAACGGTGATAGCACGATCTCAACACTTAATTTACGCAAAGATTTAGAGGTTGCTGGTGCGACGAGGCTGCAAGGACCGCTGACCGTGAACCAACTTACGACGATTAATAATAATCTGAATATTGCCGGCAATCTGGCAATTGGCGGCACCTTGTCGGTACGTAACTTTCAGATATCAAACCTTACGGTTGCTGGTCACCTGATTAGCTCGGGAAGTAAGCCTGGTGTGAGTGTCGGTGGGGGTGCTGGAAGTAACGGCACTGTCTCGCTCGATGGTAATGATACGAGCGGCACGGTCGCGGTCAACACCGGGGTTAGTGCGGGCAATGGCCTGCTTGCAACTATTACATTTGCTGAGCGCTTCGCCAGCACGCCGCGCGTTGTGTTGACCCCTGTAGGCCGATCAGTGCCAGGCCTCTACATTAATCGCACCTCGACTGGATTCACGATTAGCGCAGACGGCAGTCTGGCGCCCGGCGGCTATGCATTTGACTACGTTGTCGTTCAGTAGCTACATATTCACAAACAGCATTGCTTCATCATTTTTGACGGTCAACATGCCGCTGTATATTTCAAAACTGATCGATTCATCTTCAGTATCGATAGTGACGGTGCAGGGAATGAGCATCGAAAAGAAATCTGCGTGTCCAGGCAAAACATCAAAGACACCAACGCTATTTTTGGCACTGAGACTGTAGGCTGGCCCTTCATAATACACATGGAAGGGCGCACGAGCGACAACTTGGAGCGCACTCGGTCGATGAGTGCTCACGACTTCTGCTCTGGCTGAGCGGTAGCCTCTTTAGTCGTCTCGTCGGCGGGGGGCGCCGCAGGTGGCTCCGGTGCTTCGCCCGTATGCGTATCATCTGATGGGCTGTGTAATATTTCCTCAATACCTGACAGTGTTTGCTCAAGTGTGAAATACTCACCGGGTTTACCGCTAAACTTTTCGGCTACAGCAAAATCTTGACTGAAAAACTGTATGAGTTTTTTGGCATTTTGATAGTCGGTGCGGTCGGCGGGTGAGAGCTCATTTTCACCGACGATGGCGATGATATTCTTGAGGCTGTCGTATTTCTGCATAATTGCTTGTACGCGCTCAGCGAGGTGATAATGACGCTCCCCGACAATCGTAGGGGTGAGCAGAGAGCTGGTCGTTTTGAGCAGGTTGACGGCCGGACGAATACCCTGCTCGGCAATGGAGCGGTCTAGCACCAGCACCGAGTCAAGCTGCTGGCTAATCGCCTGCACGGCAGGGTCGGATAGGTCGTCGGCGGGGACGTAGATGGCCTGGACGCTGGTGATTGTACCATGTTCAGTGCTTGCCAGGCGGTCTTGTAGGCGGCGAAGGTCAGAAAATACCATCGGACTATAGCCACCTTCACTTGGGATTAGCCCGAGGTTGGTTGAAAGCTCGGTCATAGCCTGGACATGACGGTAGATATTGTCGACAAAGAAGAGGATATCTTTGCCTTCTTCGTCGCGGAAATATTCGGCGGCGGTAGCTGCAGCCGGCCCAACCATGCTACGAATCGCAGGCGTTGCGTCCATCTGACCAAAGAACATGACGGTGTTTTTGAGCACGTCGGTGTCTTTGAGTGTCTCATAGAGTTCGTTACCTTCACGGATACGCTCACCGACACCGCAGTAGATTGAGAGCGACTTCGTGGGTGTGCCATCACCACCTTTATCCATGGTGACATTGTGAATCATCTCCATTGTTAGGACTGTTTTACCCACACCAGCACCACCAATGACGCCAATCTTGCGTCCTTTGACAAACGGCGTCAAAAAGTCGATGACTTTGAGCCCCGTCTCAAGAAGCTCGAGTTTGGTAGAGCTGCGGTAGCTACGCATCCCTGTCGGCTCGCTGATCACGCGCAGGTTCTCGCTGATCACAGGGCCTTTATCAAGCGGCTCGCCGAGTGCGTTAAATACACGTCCCAGGGTTGCCGCACCAACCGGTACGCTAACCTTGCGGTGACTGCGGACAACTTTTTGTCCACAACGCACCACGGGGTTGTTGTTGAGGTTGAGGCAGACGGCTTTGCTGCCTCGGAAGAAGTTAACTTCGAGGAAAACCTCCGGGTGGTCGGCGACCGAAAGAAGCTCCTTGAGCTCTGGTCGAGAGCCGACGATCTGCACCTCAACCGTTAATCCGCGCAGGGTAGTGATGATGCCCACATAGTCGTCCATCAGCGTGCTCCCGCCGTGGCTTCGCGCTTTTTCTTTTTGATGCTGACCAGTACCTCGCGGAGTCGACGGTCGCTCTCGCTACGCTTGGCTCGGTGATATTCGAGTTTGTACTCGCCCAGGAGCTCCCCGGCACGATCTTCGGCAACGGTCATCGCATTGAATCGGCTTGCTGCTTGGGCGAGGCCACTCTGCAGAATTGTTTGGCTGAGCGCGAGGCTCATCATCGTTGTCTCCATCTGGTCAGCTATCTCATCGAGGCTTGGCTCAAAAATAGTATCGAGATCGGTCATGGTGCCCTCCTCGGCATCCTCACTCATGTCTTGTACATGACTAATAAGGTCGATACTACGCACCTCTTGTTGCCCGAGCGAAATGTACTCTTCGTAGTAAACGACGATTTTTTCGTAATGTTTTATGGCCTCTATGACGGGCGCCACGTTGACGTAGCTATCGCTTTCTGGCACTTGGAAAAACCGAGTGTAGGGAATGCCGCGCTGGGTGAGCTGGCTGGCGCCGTGGCTACCGAGCACAACAATATCAGTGTCGGTTGGGTTATACGATGCTTGCATGGTCTCGATCATGCGCATGTCGAGGTCACCAGAAAGCCCGGCCTCGGCGCTAATGAGGATGAGTACTTTGCGACCATTTGCTCCGGAGTCACGGCCCGTAATACGCCTTTTTGGGTCAACCCTGATGGAGGTGTAGCGCTGCCAGAGTAGGTTGAAAAATTGTTGGCTGAGCTGGGCCTTGTTTTTCACCTTGGCCACCTGGGTGCTCGCAAGACTCTCAAAGACGTTGGTTAGATCTTTAAGCGTACCAATACCCGCCATGTCTTTTTCGATAATATTTGCGCGTCTCATTACTTCACCTCAATCTTTTTCTTTTTGTCGGATTTTTCATCTGTCGGAGCCGCCTCGACAGGCTTTTCCTCCACGGGTGCGAGTGTCTCCGCGCGAAACTTTGCCAGGAATTCATCTTCGAGTTTGTCGTAGTCTTCCTCCGCCTTGATATCGGCGCCACGGCCCTTTACGGCCTGCTTGAGACTCGCAATATCGATCGCTGCATCGCTATCGCTACGCATGATTGTTTCAAGAAGGAGTTGCTGTTCCGGCAACGAGAACAGCTGTTCTGGTGGCTGTCCGAGTGCCTGATACAGGTGGCGCCCCCGGGTCAAATCAATACGTGTCTCTTTGCTAAGCTGGCTCGAAAAGTGTGAAAACTCCTCAGCCTGGTGATAGTGGGCGAGTGCTTTAAACAATGCTGTTGAAAGCTGCTTTTGGCGTTTGGTTTGTGCCTGGCCACCAACACGTGAGACCGACAGACCAGCGTTGACTGCAGGACGAATGCCTTTGCGGAAGTAGCCAAGATCAAAGATAATCTGCCCGTCGGTGATCGACATGATGTTGGTGCTCAGGTAGGCGGTGATGTCGTCGTTGGGGGTGAGGACGACCGGCAGGCTGGTGAGTGTTTTGTCATTGGTGAGCAGTTTGCCGGCGCGCTCAAGGAGGCTCGAGTGGGTATAGAAGATATCTCCAGGGTAGCTATCGCGTCCTGGGTCGACTTCCTGCAGGAGTGACAGCTGGCGGTATGCCTCGGCATGGCTCGACAGGTCGTCGTAGATGATAATGACATCCTGACCTCCGTACCACAGGTGTTCGGCCATACTGCACGCAGCATAGGGGGCGATGTAGCTCTGTGTTAGGCTGTCAAAAATGTTGGCGAGCACCACAATTGTGTGCTCCATAGCACCACTTTGTTGCAGCTCACTGAGTAGTCGTTCAATGTCAACTTTGCGTTTGCCGACGAGGACATACACAACGATACGATCGGTGCCCTGCTGGTTGGCGCTGAGCTGACTGAGGAAGGTACTTTTACCTGACTTGCTGTCGCCGAGTATCGCAATACGCTGACCAAGTACGATAGGGAAGAAACTATCAACGGCACTGACGCCGCTGGCCAGCTGTTCATTGAGCATCTTGCGATCCATAATGCCCGGTGCGGGGTTAAAAATACCACTCATCGTTGCAGTCCTGATTGCGCCCTTCCCGTCGAGTGGTTCGCCCATCGGTGTGACAACACGGCCGACGAGCTCAGCGCCTACTGGTACCTGTAGCTGGTCGTATTGCACAACGGCAAGTGCGCCAAGTGATAAATTCTCGCTATCGATGTTGTACAAGATAACTCGATCGCCATAGGCCTCTCGCACCATGCCGCGCTGACCATCATCGAACAATACCTGCGAACCAATGCGCACACCTTCAAGTCCCTTAACCTCGACGATAAACCGATTGATTGCAACAACCTCACCAGTCAAATTGCCGGCTTCGACGAGCTGCTGGAATGACTGGTTATCAAACATGTTTTAATACCTCGCCAACTCGGTATCGTTCGTTGAGTATTGTACGACGGAACGACCAGTCAAAAATACGGCTACCAAAACGCACCACCATGCCACCAAGTAGCGTGGAATTAAAGCGAAAACTAATCAGAATATCAGGAGCAATGTTGACGCGCGCCCAGGTCACCAGTGTCTTTTTTACTTCATTCGTTGCCGGCGCGGCCAGAGTAATCGTCATGAGTTTGGCATGTGTTCTTGTGTGCTCAAGCTCCTCGATGAGTGCATCAATCTTATCGCTGCTCAGTGCATCAGATTCACCATAGGCTTTTAACACCTCAAGCGCCTCTGGTGAAAGCGGCGGCTGCTGCTCGGTATAGGCTATTTGTACGCGTGCTGCATTGCTGTACTGGCTATACCATTTGGCATAGCTACGAATCTCAATAATAAGGCTCATCAAGTCCTCGCCCGAGCTAACGGTATCAGGGAGTTTATGCGCCACTCTCAATCTCCTTCTTGAGCTCGTCTTTGTGCTCCTCGAGCTGGGCGGTTAGGTAGGGAAGTTGCGCCCCCAGGTCGACATTATGGCGGAGAGTTTCGGTGAGAAACGCGGCTACCATGTCACCGAGTTTGGCATCAAGCTGACTGGCAAGTGTGTGCCGGCGCGCTTCCATTTCCTGCGTGAGCTTATCTTCCATATCCGCGAGGTGTGCAGCGTGTTGCTTTTGTCGCTCTAGGAACTCGGCATTAAGGTCGGCTTGGTGCTGCGCAAGTACGGTTTCGCGCTCTTTGAGAGCGGCTTCGAGTTCTGTCTGTCGCTGCGCGAGCTGTGCCTCAGTTTCAGCCTGCCGCGCGGCATATTCTGCTTGTTTACACTGGAATTGCTCCTCGATCTCACTATTTCGTGCTGCTAGTTTTGCCTGTAGCTCTGCCTCATACTCACGGAGCTTGGTGTCCATCTCTTCCTGGCGTGCTGCAAACTTTTCGCGCATATCAGCCTGGTGTTGCGCCAGTACTGTCTGTGCACTCGTAATACTCTGAGCGGTGCCTTCCCGTAGCTCGTCGAGTCCCTCGCGGTAGAGCTGCAGCTCATCATTCATGATGCCGTTACTTAGCTTATCCAGCTCTTGGCTCAGCTTTTCTGTGGTAGACTCAAGATTCTTCTGTAGCTCATCGGCGTTTTTACGAAGAATTTTTTGATAATCTTCCTCGGCTTCGTCAAGAATACGACGACGCGAATCAAGCGGAAGAATAGGTAAGTTACGCTGGGTGTTTGGCCGTGCCTCAACAGGCCTTACGTGTGCGCGTGCGTGCATCACAGCAATGGTTGCAACCACACCAACAACAAAGACATTGATGAGAAGGAAGATCGTTAGAAACAAGTCCCCACCAAACATACAGCTAGAGCCTCGTCAATACGATATAAATCGCCACTACAGATACTCCAATCACCGCCATCACCACCACAGACAGCTGGATGAGGTTTCGATATACGGCCGACTGCGCCATTGGGTTGCGTCCGATACTGATAATACTGCTACGAATCATGCTGTAGATAATACTGGTGACAGCGATTAGCATGACAAAGAAGATCGCAGAGCCAATAATGATTGGCAACGAGTCAACTTTTTTGCCAGCCACTGTATTCGCCAAGTTTTGCAGTGTCGCCGGTATGATAGTTTTGTCGGGCTGCTTATAGTGGTAGCTCACGCTCACGAGTACAGGTAGCTGTCCAACGGTAATTTCTTGCTCGGCGCTATCGACAGTCACCTTTTGTTTTGATGTACCAGACACCGGTCCCTGTGCTATGCCAACTACCTTGGCATTGTAGGTTGCCTTCATGCCTACGCCTTTGATAGCTGAAGCGGTGATGGGGTCGCCTTGCTTGATTTCGCCGTTGATGTCACTGGCGAGCACCGGCACTACACCGCTCGTAGCAATTTGGACTTGGTTGTTCCCACCAGAATTAATTGTTAGCGGTGAGCTGCCATCATTGACAACCACCCCAACGATACCGTCGCTATTATTAAGATCTGAGAGCACGATGTGGTCTGTACTGTTTTGGGTGAGACTGACAATAGAGCCGATCGATGTCGTTTCGTCGGCGGAATAGCCCTGTGAGATTGCAGTGATCGCATGAGTGATGTAGGGGATAGACACGACAAAACCTGCGGCAGTAATGGCAGCCACAGACACACGAAACATACTAGAGGCGCGTAGCCAGTTGGTGGTCATGTCGTTCTTGTCCCCTCTATATAGGCTAGTATAGCGAAAAAGCATGAGTATTACTACTGCTAGCATGCTACAATTTACTCTAGAATGAAGCGTCAAGCAGGATTTACGGTACTGGAGCTGATTGTGGTGGTCGTCGCGATCATCATACTACTGGTCATCGCCTACCTCGCGGCGCGCCAATAGGAAAGCCGAATGCTTTCGATTACCAATAGCATACTCACAAAGTATCCGATTATTTCTAACCAGGTAGACAAGCATGAACTAGTAGTATTGCTCGGTGAGCTTGAGCGTCTTTTACAAAGTGGCACGCAGGGAAACGTCGTGGAGTTCGGTTGTTACGCCGGCACCACGTCACTGTTCATTCGTCGGCTGCTCGACGCCTACAAAAGCACGGCTGAATTTCATGTCTATGATTCGTTTGCGGGTCTCCCCGAAAAATCAACTGAGGACAGCAGCGCCGTGGGGGATTGGTTTCGCCCGGGCGAGCTGCTGGCGACAAAGAAAGATTTTATACTCAATTTTAAAAAGGCAGGTCTCGTGCTGCCGGTTATGCATAAAGGCTGGTTTACAGAGGTGAGTGCTGCCAGCATCCCGCCAAATATTATGTTTGCATTTTTAGACGGCGATTACTATCAGTCGGTCAAAGACTCGCTAAGGCTGATTACGCCCAATCTTGCTCCGGGTGCTGTGATTGTCGTCGATGACTATGCAAATGAAGCCTTGCCCGGTGCAGCCAAAGCTGTAGGTGAGTGGGCGAGTAAGCGCCGCCATCAATTGCAAGTTGCGCGTAGCCTTGCGATAATCAGGATGGAATGAATACCATAAACAGCACGCGTCGCTTACGGCAATTCTTGGCAGTTAAAGAAGTCATCATGATGACACTTGTGGTGGCAAACCTTTTGCTTCTCGCCTACGAGCACTTTTTTGAGCCGCCCCAAAGCCAGATGGTCGCGATCGAGGCATTCGATGTCGCTACGGCTGTCGTTTTCCTGGCAGAATTTATTTTTGAATGGCACTGGGCTAAGGATCATGCCTTGTATCTGCGTCACCACTGGTTTTATTTGCTCGCAGCGGTGCCGGTACCAAGCACGACCTTTGAGCTGCTGCGTGGTATCCGTGCGCTCCGGCTGCTGAAACTATTCAAGATTTTTGCCCACATGCGCTACGAGCGGAACACGCGATTGTTTGAAACAGCGCGTCAGATAGGTAAGTAAGTGCCAGGCTTCAATCACTATGCCAAACTTGCCCATATGCTTGCTGAACAGCCACCCGGCTGGTATATTCGGCGGATCGATGAGCCGACGCAGGCCCAGAATTTTAAAGGTGAAACGGTCGAGTACGACCACTACTACCGGCTGTATACCCATGATGGTGTGCAAATTCGCTACGGTAAATTCCAGCAAATAGAACGACTCGCTAAAGCACTTGGAGTTGATACTCTCGACTTACCTTTGGTCAGTTGACTTCCCTATGGCTGTTCCACTTTTGTTCGAGTTGTCGCCAGCTCGCGCGCGACATCCTCATAGGTATCGTAGCGGATTACTTTGCTTGCGACACCGTCGTAGAAAGGCTTGTAGTCAAGACCATTTTTGACGATGACATATATCGGCATATTGAGGGCGTAGCCCATACCAACTTCAACATTACGTCCGCCAGAAGGAGCATCGCTGACATCAATGAGCAGGCAGTCGCACTCGCGGAGAAGTGCGAGCGCTGCACTCCAGACCTGTTGCTGGGTGGAGAAATGATGTGGATCAAACTTTTCAACATCACGGATAAAGCTGACTGACGTATGACCTGCGGCATCGACAGCATCACAAAGGGAAAGGATTATGGATTTGTGGGTAATCGCATTGTTGAATCGAGAGGTAACATAGCATTTCATGTGATTAATTATAAACTTATTGACAATTCATAGTACCTTGTATAACATAGAACCATATGATACATAATACCCATGGAGAACGCTGCCTATGAAAGATAGCTCGAACTATGCTGAAGGCTTAGCTACCCAGCTGCGCAAAGGCTTTCTTGCCTACTGTGTGCTGCGGGTCTGTTCGCATCAGGCTAAATATACGAGTGACATCATCAAAGAACTTCACGCTGCCGAGCTGGTGGTTGTCGAAGGCACGATCTACCCGCTGCTCAGTCGTCTACAAAAAGATGGCTTACTGACACATGAATGGCAGGAGAGCGAGCAGGGCCCGCCGCGCAAGTACTATCACATTACCGATTTTGGGCATGAGGTGATGGTGTATATGAGTAGAGACATCCAGGCACTTAATACGACTCTAAAGAAATTATAAGGAAGGCTATGAAAGAAATAACTCGCATTCACCTTGCCGCGCTCCCCTACAACATTGAAGTTGCGGCCAAAAAAGAATTAGAAAAATACTTACACGCGATCGAATCATCGCTCGCTGCCGATGGTGACGCGATGCGAGAGATTGAGTCACGCATCACAGAAATACTCATCGAGCACGGTGTCAGTGGCGAGCGGGTCATTACCGCAAGTGATGTCGATAGCGTGAGGGAGCAGCTTGGGGATCCAAAAGACTTCATGAGCGATATAGTGATAGGCGAGATTGCACAGCAAACGAACACAGAAAGGCGGCTCATGAGAGATACGAGTCGCGTCATATTGGGAGGTGTCTGCTCGGGCATCGGGGCATATTTCCATGTTGACGTTGTGCTGGTGCGGCTGGTGATGATTGTACTGGGCTTTGTGACAAGTGGCGCTGCGTTTATCGCATATCTCGTTGCCTGGATCGTGATTCCGCCTGCCCGTACGGCTGCCGAGCGCTTGCAAATGGCGGGTCGTCCAGTGACGCTGGAGGCGCTGCAGGCAGAGAGTGCGGTGATCGCTGTTCAGCAGCAAGATCACCGAGTAGTATTAACCATCCTGCGCTACTTGGCCGCAATTGGTAGTATGCTGGTCGGTCTTTCGGCACTACTCGCACTAGTGGTTGTTGGCTGGCGCTTGTGGGTCGATTTTGATCAGATTGCCGCCCGAGGCTACTGGATCCCGTTGCTTGCGTTTGCAATTGGTGGTGTGTTGTTGACGCTACTTTGCGGCATCGCTTCCTACAGTTTATTCGCTGCAAAGCTGACAAAGCGGACTGCCATAATCAGTGTGACGATCATAGTCGCCGGCATGGTCTGTGGTGTCATTGGTGGAGGCGGCATGGGGCTGCTTGCTGAGCGTGATGGTGGTCGGCTGATGTCGCAGGATAGTACCAAGCGACTGTCTGTCCCGGCAGAATTTAAAAATAGCACAGAACTGGTCATTAACAGCGAACAGATTGTACAGGTGCAGTATACGGCAACGACTAGTGAGCCCCGAATGGAGCTACGCTTCAGCACTATGATGGGTACGTCTGCACCAGTGGCGACGATGACAATGCGCGGTACGACTGCTGAGCTTACGATATCCAGCATGGAATGTCGTGACAGACTTTCCCTTTGTAGCCTACCGGCAACGATCGTCGTATTCGGACCGGCGCTTCATGAGATTACGGTAAAGAATGGCAATGTACTATATACGGTTGATGATACGCAGCCTTCCCTACTACTTAATCTCCTCGAAGCAACTACAGCTACCGTGGTCGGTGACAAAGTGATCACTAGCCTGACAGTAAACGCAGGTGCGCACAGTATGATGAGTGTGGAGAATGCAAACATCCATACCGTCAATGGCACATTTGGTACTGGTGCTAGTGCGACATTTGGTACGATTGCAGATGCGGCTTTGACGGTGCCAGAGTCGTGTGCTGTCAATCAGCGTATTAATCTGGTGATTGATCATGTGGCCGACCTGCGCGTCAACAATAGCGTGATGAATAGTACAAAAGACGGGACTCAGTATCTTCCATGTGCCAGCATTTCATCTGAGCCACTGCAGCAATAGCGCCTAACGCTGTATGATTATGTACTGGATTTGTTTCAGCGACACTGTCGAGTTACGAAGAAGATGACACGCTTTTAGCCTATCAGTGTATAATAGGCTCACATAAGCGAGGGAGATGACTCATGAAAAAGAAGACAGGCGAGATATTACGCAGCCCATGGGTGCAGTTAGGTGCAATGACGCTAGTACCACTCCTGAAAACTACCATTTTGGATCACCGAGAGGCGACTCACCGTTCGCTCACACCAGGTAAGGTTGTGCGTGGTGCACTAGAAGTTGCAGGCGCACCGTTCACCGATACGTCCCGATGGGCCGCTGTGCACATGGACCACCATTCGTGCACTGATGCTAATCTCGTACCATCAGTAGAGATAGCTGATTTAGTCGATTGGCTAGACACACATCCAGATGTTGCCGCGCGCTACGCTGTGCCCGAGACGTTCTACGGTCTTGATCCTGGTTTGCCCGAAATGTCGCGTGATGAAGTGTTGCAACTTGGCAAGCTCTCCAAGCAGCTAGTTGAAGAGCTCTACGTGCCGCAGGCAGATTATGATGATGCAACGATAGTTCGCATACTATATAGTCGAGAGCCGCGCTATTTCTATGAAGCGCCACGGGGCAATACTGACGCCGTACCGGTGCTTGACGATGCTCCATCGCTTCATGATATTCGCTATAAACTACGCGATCCACATTCACCGGCACTGCATCCAATGGGTATTGCGGGAATTGCAATGTTCAACTACGGGCTTTACGATGACGCTGTCACCTTTCATAATCGTAATCCGCAGCTCGTCGCAGACCACTTACAGCGAACACCTCGTCAGGAGTTTATTGAAAGAAATAAAAAGAATATACGGTTGTGGGGGCTACTTGGTGGTAGTGCATTAGTGCGCGTGTTGCTTGATCGGCCAAAATCCGCTAGCGGTGTTGCTGCATCGGCAGCCAAGGGTGTTGCAATCGCTAGTGCCGCAACTGCTGGATTGTTTGCTGGTAGCCAGCTGGTTAACTCGTATGGTCACGCTGGCGATTTAGAGTTGCCAAAAAAGCAGTTGCTCAAAAACTTTTTTACTGGACGCGTCGAACTGAAAGAAAATGGTTCATATGCCTCCAAGTTGCCCGTGGCTAATATTCCGACCCTCGACGAAGTTGGTGGGCAAGACGTACACCATGAGTATCCTGAGAAAATCGCCTACACCAATCAAACTGGCTGGAGAAAAGTCAAAGAAGCTCCCTACGGCTCACTACTTGAATTCTTGGCAAAGCACAAGATCGGCATGCGCGAGGGCCCGGGCTATGAGGGTCGTCGTCCGGATGTACCATCTGAAGCGATTGAATATTTGATGGAGCTACGCCGTATCGAGTACGCGCGTACTCACGCTGCCCAGTAGTTGAGATTTTAAGTTTCCTTTAATCCAGTTATACTACAGTACAGATATGAAAGTACTGGTTGTTGACGACGAACGTCGCATTGCAAATTCAGTCAAGCAGGGCCTCGAGCAAGAGGGCTACGCTGTTGATGTTGCCTACGACGGTGAAGATGGCTACAATGCTGCGACACATGATGATTACGATATGGTGATTCTTGATGTTATGATGCCAGGTCTAGACGGGCTGTCGGTCGCAGAAAAGCTGCGAGCTGATGGTAAGAAAATGCCCATCCTGATGCTCACTGCAAAAGATCGGCCACGCGACATCGTGTCGGGGCTTGATAGCGGCGCTGATGACTATTTAGCAAAGCCATTTTCGTTTGATGTACTTGCGGCCCGGATACGCGCACTGCTGCGGCGACCGAGTGATGCAACCACAAATACCCTGAGTGTGGATGATGTCGTGCTTGATGTCGCGGCCCGTACTGTCACGAGGAGTGGCGTCGAGATCAATTTATCAAAAAAGGAATTCGCTATATTTGAATACCTCCTCCGCAATCAGAATCGGATTTTGAGCAAGCACAACATCATGACACATGTATGGGATTTTGATGCCGATATACTACCAAACAATGTTGAGGTATTTATCAATTATGTCCGCGCCAAAGTCGACAAGCCTTTCCCAGGCAGCAGGCCACTTATCCAGACCGTACGTGGGTTTGGATACGTGGTGAAGGACGGACAATGAAGTACCTAAAAGCCGACACACTTCGCCTCGCAGCAACGTACCTGACGATTATTATGGTCATGAGTATTGGCTTTAGCATTGTGCTGTACCAAGTCTCTGCTGGTCAGCTAGATAGGCCACGACCGAGAGATCGACTAGGCCCACTGGTTGAAAAAGCCGATATTGACGATATACTTTCGGAGCGTGCGGCCGAAGGCAAGCAAGAGCTACGCCTCCAGCTCATCATTCTGAATATCATGACGCTTCTGACGGGAGGGCTGCTCAGCTACCTGCTAGCAGAACGCACGCTCAAACCGATTGAAGAAAACATGCAAGCACAGGCTCAGTTTGTCAGTGATGCAAGCCATGAGCTGCGCACACCACTTGCGGCGCTCATGGCGGCCAATGAGGTTGCGCTACGTGATAAAAAACTCACACTTCCAGGTGCTAGGCAGGTGCTCGCCGATAATGTATCAGACGTGACAAGGCTGCAGCAGCTTACTGCGTCTCTGCTTGATATGCTGCGAGACGAGCAAGGTGAGTTCCGTATGGATACGGTTGCCCTTCAGTCAGTTGTCGCTGATTCGATGGGCATTGTGGCGGCCGGCGCGGTTGCGAGGTATATTGCGATTGATGACCAGACCGACGCACTATTTGTGCGCGGTAACTATGATGCACTCGTGCAGCTCGTGACGGTACTACTTGACAACGCAGTGAAGTACTCGCCAGACCACGCATCAATACAAGTGACAGCAGTAGCTAAGGGAAAATCTGTGACACTGTCGGTACGCGATCAGGGCATGGGCATCGATGAGGCGTCTTTACCGCATATCTTCACCCGATTCTACCGTGCTGACAAAGCGCGATCACATGGTGAGAACGATGGTTACGGGCTAGGGCTTGCGATTGCAAAGAGGCTGGTTGCGATGCATCATGGGAAAATCAGCGCTGAAAGCCAGCCTGGCAAGGGCACAACATTTCGTGTCGTACTGCCGCTGGTCGATGCCCCGCGTGCGTAGGGACTAAGTGATATCAACATTATGGAAGCTGTCCTCGCCGATATAATCTTCGAGGCGCTTTTTGTATACAACATATTGCGATGAGGTGTAGTTAACAATACCATTATCTCTTAGAATCTTGAGGTTTTTTGCAGTACTCTCGCGTGTCTGTCCGATGAGATTCGCCAGCATGCCCTGTGTGAGATGAAGGTTGATTTCAAACTCACCTGGACGGCGCTCTATCCCATAGCGAAATGCGAGAAAATAGAGTGTATAGCAAACCTTTTTGATGGCGCGAGACTGCGATAAGCTAGTTATTCGGAGCAGTAGCCCAGCCTGGCTATGCTTTAAGTAGTCTAAATAGTCAGATTGACAGTCAGGGTCTGTTGCGATGAGGAGGTTGAAATCATCCCGTTTGACCTTGAGCGCGCGTACATCGCTGACGGCACTATAGTTAAATATCGATATGGGCGATTGATGGTTGACCCAGTCGACCGGCAGTACTGAATTTTTTGTGAACAGGTGTACGATACATTCAGAACCATCGGGGTCGATGGTGTATGCCTTGACTGTGCCGTCGAGTATCACGACTCCATACTCAGGAGTCTCACCCTGAAAGTAGATGTTGCTATTTTTTCGATATAGCTCAGGAGCACTAATGTCGCGTAGTTTTAGGAGTAGGTGCTTCATGGTATGAGTATACGTGAGGCGATGACAATAGTCACGAAACGAAGCTTGCTAGCTCCAGCCTTTGTACTCATCAGTGTGCTGTACATGTCGACGCTCGATAACACTCGATATAACAGCTGTGGCAATAAATATCAGCCCAAGCGCTCCTGTCATCCACTCTGGTGGCTCAATGTGATAGAGTTTTGCAAACATCACAACGCCAAGTGCGAGAATCGCCCAGTGCGCGCCGTGTTCGAGATAGCGGTATTTGGTCAGTGTGCCAGTGCGTAGCAAATATACCGTCAGTGATCGCACCCATATCGCTCCTGCGCCGAGTCCAGCAATAATCAACAGTACGTCATTTGTAATGGCAAATGCACCGATCACTCCATCAAACGAAAACGATGCGTCAAGAACTTCGAGGTACAGGAAGGAAGCAAATGCGGCCATGCCAACTTGCTGCGCCGCTCGGGTTGTCTGTGTTGACTCAAACGCATGACCAAGCAGCTCGAGCCCCATATGCAGCATGACGCCGAGTATGCTCGCTCCAAGTACGGTGGTCCGGTAGGCTTCGTCAACTGTTGCGTACATGACCATAGCGACTGAGAGCATGACAAGAACTTTGAGGTTCTCGAATCGTCCGGCTGATGCTAGTTTTTGCTCGATCCGTCCAAGCCAATGGATGTCCTTTTTGCGGTCCATAAAGTAGCTGATGCCAATCATGATCAAGAACGTGCCACCGAAGGCATCGATCATTGGTGCTGCAGTGTGGAGTGTTTCACCGTAGGCCTTCGCATCGTGTAGTGCCATGTTGACGACAGCCATAAAGCCCTGGCCGGACGCAATCATTACGATCACGATCGGCAGCAAAAAGCGCACAACAAACACGGCAATAAAAATGCCCAGTGTCAGAAAAAGTTTTTGCCAGAGCGGTGAAAGCTTAGCGAGTACCTTGCTGTTGATGATCGCATTATCAAAACTAAAGGTTACTTCAAGAATGACGAGAATGAGGTATATCCATAGTCCCGAAAGCCCAAGTTTGTTGACAACCAACACGCCGAGTCCGAGTGTAATGAGTGACGATATCCAAAAAATACGAACTGGATGAGCGGCGTGAAGTGTTTTCATACAGTCTCTACTATATCAAATCATGTCGAGGCGGGGTAAAATGGGTATATGATTACTTACTATCGAACAGCGGCAGGCGACCGGGTCATGCGCGAACAGCATGATATTGATGCGGGTACGTGGGTTCGGAGTGAGCGACCATCGGAAAAAGAGATTACAAAGCTATGTGCGCTTGGTATCGATGCCGACATTCTCACTGACGCACTTGACCCGCACGAGATTCCCAGGATTGAACATGACGATGGCTGGACATACTTCATCACGCGCGTGCCAGATGTTGGCGATGACTTCAACGACTACACGACGCCGATCATGTTTGCGCTTGGCAAGCAGCAGAAAACAGTCACGATCAGCCGTGATCTACTAGGCAGGTTGTGGCAGCCATTTATTGACACTACGACTGCACGCACCACAAACCAGACACAACTATTTTTGCATATGGTTGAGATGATTCTTCAGTCGTATCAAACCCGAGTCTCATTGATCAACCGACAAATGCGTGCCGCGACAGGCAATATCGCCAACCTGCGTCCAAACGATATTGCGACATTTGTTGAGTATGAACGAAAACTGAACGACTATCTTGATGCGCTGATTCCAACCAACACGGCGCTCGAAAAAACCCTTAGCATGAAAGCCAAGCTGATAACACTTGATGAAGAAGACGGTGAGATTGTCGAAGACCTATCAGTTGATATCGAGCAGGTAATAGCGCGCTGTAAAAGCTTACTCCGTACCATCACAAACGTGCGTGATAGCTATAGGGCTGTGATGGATACGCGGCTCAACGAGACAATGCGTATTTTGACCGTGGCGACACTAGCGCTTACTATACCGACTATGTTGGCTGGGATATTTGGTATGAATGTGCAGTTTCCATTTGACCCTCATGGTAGCGTCGCGTTTTGGATGATCATTGGGTTAAGCGTAGGCAGCGCGGCATTGATTAGCTATTATTTCATTAAGAAGAGGTAGGGCATTATGAAGCTAAAACGTATTGAGCGGAATCAAATAAAATTTACGAGTAGTTTGGTTATTCTGTTTGTCATGTTCACATTCTGCGTCATGGCATTTGTCAAGCTTGCCCGTGAAGTGAGCGAGCACGAAACGCTGGCTGCCGATGTTGCTATGCTAAATACTATTCATGCCGGTGAGACGCACTTTCTTGATGCATTCATGCCGGTTGCCACTGATATTGGTGGGGTACTTGGCGCCACTCTCATCACGCTACTTATACTCGGCCTGTTTATATATAAGCGTGAATATTTGCGTGCCTTTGGTCTATTTGCCTGTGTGGCCGGTGCGGCACTGCTCAATGTTGTGCTCAAGTCGGTGTTTGAGCGCGCTCGACCTGATTTATGGGAGCGCCTCGTGAACGAGGCAAGTTATTCATTTCCATCCGGCCACGCGATGGCCAGTGCAGCAATCGGTATTGGGCTAACTGTGGCGCTTTGGAATTCGCGCTGGCGTTGGTGGGCGCTAGCTGCCTCAACCATATATATTGTATTTGTCGGCTATAGTCGGCTTTATCTTGGTGTGCATTATCCAACTGATATTTTGGCTGGCTGGCTGACGAGTGGTGCGTGGGTAATGGCGGTGACGTTGCTGATTCGCTCACAGCTTGGCCACAAAGCACTGAAAAACCTCGTCAAATAAATATGCCCCCTCTACCCGTGATGGGTGAGGGGGCTGGTCGGGCTAGCCGACGCGGCGGACCGTGATATCGCCAAGCCCGTTCTTGCGCTTGGTAGGTGCGGTGCGGCAGTGTGCAACTGTGATGTCGCCCACCCCGGTCGCATGGAGTTTGGCGGAGTTGGCGGTCCCGCCGAAGCTCACGTCACCAATGCCAGTGGCGGAGACCTCCAGGCTGTCAACTGCACCATCGCCGATTGTCACATCACCAGTGCCACTGGCATCGATAGATGCGATGTCAGCTTGGATGTGTGTGACGCGTACATCGCCCACCCCGCTCAGCATGACCTTGAGCCTCTGGGCAACTTGCCCGGCCGTAAGATCACCCGTGCCATGGAGATTCATCTCCAACGGTCCCCGTACGTCACCAATCGTCACGTCACCAGTGCCGCGGGCTACGACCGTGATCGCCGTACCGACTGGCACCTGCACAGTCACTTGGACTGGCTTCCCGATGGATACGCCCCCAAGCACAATGTCACCACTTGTGGCGAACGAATTCACCACGACGCTACCGGTGATGACACCTGCGACCAGGCCACCGTGCGAACTCATATAGCGACTTGTGCCGCTCTTGGCAGCTGGCTCGGTGATGCGTAGCTCGTCACCCTCGACTCCGACCTTGAAGGCATCGATTGCCTCCTGGTCTCCAGCCAGTGTGACTAGCATGCCAGTGCCGTCGTGCGGCTCGACAGTGAAGTTCGCAGACTGTGCGTGGAGCACCAAGCTGGCGGCAGCAAAGCGGTCGAAGACGCGATTGCCGTTCTCGGGCGAGACGTTATCTCGCGGCGTGGATGCATCCTGCGGATCGCTGCCGAGCAGTCTTCCGTTCACGTACACATCGCCCTTGCCGCAGTTGACGAATTTGCCGGTCGCAGTGTTGTAGCTGCTACCGTCGCCGAAGACGACCTTGTCCCCAATAATGGAGACACCACCTGGCTTGTTGCTGACGATGGTCTCGCCATTGATCAACATAGAGCTTGCCATGGGAAATCCCTTCTCGAAGAACATGCGTGAAGGTCACGCCTCTCTTAATTATACTACAAAATCGCGCAAAAGTCAATCCATTACCTCTGTGAACTACTCAATTGACAGACGAGTTATACTTGTATAACATGTAATACATGACCTATCATAAATCAATTCGTTTGGTGGGCACCGTGACTGTTGGCCCAAAGGGCCAGGTTGTTATCCCGTCGGAAGTACGTGAGTCGATGAGGATTGAGCCTGGCGACAAGCTTGTGGCGCTATACCTGGACGAAAAACATTCAGTGGCATTCATTACCGAACGCCAGGCACAAGAATATGTCATTAAGATGGGTGAGCAATTTACTGAATTTAAAGAAAAACTAGGGGGCGCTCGCTAGACATGTCAATGCATCATTTTACTACTCGTGACAAGGTAATTGTCATGCTTGCCGTCATGAGCGCGCTACTGCTTGTGGCACTCGACCAGACCATTGTTGCAACGGCGCTTGGCGCAATCGTCAGCGAATTTGATAGCTTTTCGAGCCTCGGGTTTGTCGTGACCGCTTATATGTTGACGACAACCATGAGCGTGCCAATTGCTGGCAAGCTGTCCGACATGTATGGTCGACGGATCATGTTACTCGTCGGTGTGACTGTATTTACACTCGGTTCTCTGCTTGCCGGACTCGCACCGTCAATGGAGTGGCTCATCGCGTGGCGTGCTCTGCAGGGCATCGGTGGAGGCATCATCACGGCCAATGCTTTCACGATCATTGGCGACCTGTTTGAGCCGCGTGAACGTGGTAAGTGGCAGGGAATGATTGGCGCAGTATTTGGTATGAGTAGCGTGATTGGTCCACTACTTGGTGGCTGGCTGACAGACGGACAGCACCTTCTTGGAGCTGTCACCGATTGGCGTTGGACGTTTTGGATCAACGTGCCAGTGGGAATCGTCGCACTCTACATGATTGCGACACACCTGCCGACTATTCGGCGCGACAGTGCGCATCGACCAGATTATCTAGGTGCCGCACTGATCTCGGTAGCGCTCGCAGCGATCGTACTAGCAGTCGACAATACCGACATAGTATTTGCCAGCCTTATCAACGATACCGTATCGGTAGGAGCTGTCAAAGCGGCACTATGGGTGACCGCCGCTATAGGAGCAGTGCTATTCATTATGGTTGAGCGACGTGCCAAGGAGCCGATCCTACCACTGCGGTTTTTCAAAAACCGTACCTACACACTCATGAGCACTGTTATATTGCTTTTTGGTGCTGCGTTTCTCGGTGCCATCCTATATCTCACACAGTTTAACCAGCAAGTATTTGCTGCGACCCCTTCGCAGTCGGGCCTCATGTTGTTGCCAATGGTAGGCGGACTGATGGTTGCTTCGGTCGCGACTGGTCAGGCGGTATCACGCTTGGGTCGCTACAAAGCGTTCATTGTCACAGGCTTTGCCGTTGCCGCTGTTGGTATTTTGTCGCTCATTACCCTGCAGCCAGATTCACCCTATTGGCATGAAGCTGTCAGCATGGTGGCAATTGGTATTGGTATGGGTATGGCCATGCCGATACTTAACCTTGCCGTCCAAAACGAATTTGAGCAGAAGGATCTGGGCGCCGCCACAAGTAGTATTCAGTTATTTAGAGGACTAGGCAGCACGGTCGGTACGGCCTTGATGAGCGGTATTCTAACAGCCGGCATCGTATCGGCAATGGGGAACCCTGATGACATTCCCTACATTCAGTCGCTCAAACAGTCGCCCGAGTCAGCCAAGTTGTTGTCTGACACCATTACTGCAGATACATTACTTCAGGTTAATGCTCGGCAGCAGGCCATCCGAGATGGTGCTGACCATGCCTTTAGCAAGTTGCCAGCACCAGCACGTGCTGCGGCTAACGAGCAACTGGCCGCGCAACAGCAAGAGTTTAGCGATAAGCTTATCGAGGCATTTACTTCAGCGCTGCACCAGATATTCACCCTTAGCTCTGTGCTGATGGTGCTTGGGCTCGGTATTGTATCGCTTGTCCATGAGCGGACACTGCGTGGTGGTGTAAAAGCTACAGCGGCAGAATAACAGAGGACAACGCGAATATACATCATGCCTGTGCTTGCTGCAAAAAGCTTGCTATTGGTACGATTGATCAGGTTTCAAAAGCACGCCTGAAACAAATAAACTAACTGTTAGGATAAAGGTCGAACGCGTGCTCGCTAAACGAAACCAGATAAGATTTGTGCTAGTAAAAAGGCACAAGGAGTCAACGCACATGCCAATAGCAGTCGAATTTGCACCGAGTAGGAGCAAAAAGATCGCGGTGGATGTGGTGCCTGCCGAATGGCAGCTGTATATCGCACACTAGTTAGTGTATACGCTACATAAAAAACACCCCAAGGCACCGGGGTGTTTTTGGTTGCGCCTTTTACTACTCTGGAAGGGGAATGCCTGCCTCTTTGAGCGTGGGGTTGAGAACAAGGTTTTCAAATGCTGTCTGGTCGCTCCATATGAGTCGAGCATCGTTGGACTTGGGGACAATTTTGCCGTCGAGGACGTATTGGTCGCCAACGCTCTTGCCGCCAATGTAGAACGAAGGTGTACCACTGAGATTAATCTTGCGCCCTAGCGCTTCGTCAAAGCTAATTTTTTTCTTGATGTTGTCATTGTTGAGGTCTTTTTTGAACTGATCGGTGTTTAGCCCTAGGTCGCTGGCAGCGGCCACAAAGAACTCGGTACGTTGGTCGCCACCCAGGCTAGACCAGGCACTTTGGTTCTCAAAGAGTCGATTGTGCATTTCCCAGTATTTACCCTGAAGACCCGCCGATTCTGCTGCTGTTGCCGCAGCGTAGGCATTTGGATGTGTTGTGTAGAGGGGGTAGTTGCGGAACACAAAAGCGATCTTATCTTTATATTTCTCCACGATCTTTTTCATGACCGGGTGAGCGGAGCCACATCCTGGACACTGGAAGTCGCCATATTCGATTAATACAACTTTGCTGTTTACGTTGCCTTCTATGTGTTCGCCAATATTGCCATTTGCAGCAGACGCAGCAATAATTTTTGTCTCATCAACACCGCTGACATCAGTTTTATCTTTCTGTGCAAAATAAATTAGTCCTGCAAGAATACCCACGCAGAGGGTTGCAAACAGAATCCAGCCTTTTTTAGTCATGTATAGTACTCCTCATTATTATGTACCAGTATACCGCTTATACCTCCTAGGAAGCAAGCGGCCGACCAGTTATACTATAGGTATGCAGACGCTCTATATACTTGGTTTTGGAATTTTTGTTGCGATGTTGGTGTTGGTGGCGAGTATGATGCCACGACGGAGTGTACTCTCGGCCTATGAGCTTGAGCGACGACGTGGTGAGGGCAATGGCACGGCAGCCGATGAGCTGAAGCGTGAGCAATTGCTTGAGGACGTGCTGTCGGTCAAGCAAGTAGCTGGGGCAGTGGTGATGGTGTGGATGGTCATGACAAGTCTCGCTTCGTTTGGTGTGGTGTT
>APMI01018966.1_pt1 | contig 28041 bp, 28 predicted proteins | sample 667938 | NCBI WGS metagenome assembly APMI01 (sample SAMN01084076, study PRJNA167559) | wastewater metagenome | biome: Wastewater | place: Denmark: Ejby Moelle, Odense | collected 2011-11-28
GGTCTTAAAAATGTTTCTATGAATGAACCATTTTTCGTGGGTCATTTTCCTAAAGAACCTGTAATGCCAGGTGTTTTGCAGATAGAAGCAATGGCACAGACTGGTGGTATTTTAGTTTTGGCTAACGTACCAGACCCAGAAAATTATTCTACCTATTTTGTGAAAATGGATAAAGTAAAATTCAAGAAAAAAGTAATTCCAGGGGATACTTTAATTTTCAAAATAGAGTTAATAGAACCTATAAGAAGAGGCATAGTTCATATGCAAGGCTACGGTTATGTAGGAGATAGCGTAGTGGTAGAAGCAGAACTGATGGCTCAAGTTGCAAAAACAAAAATTTAAACATGATTCATCAATTAGCTGCAGTTGACAGACGTGCCAAAATTGGCAAAGATGTTACCATAGAACCATTTACTACCATCGCTGGAGATGTAGAAATAGGAGACGGAACTTGGATTGGACCTAACGTAACCATTATGGATGGTGCTAGAATTGGTAAAAATTGTAGAATTTTCCCAGGAACGGTAGTTTCGGCAATTCCTCAAGATTTAAAATTTGATGGTGAAGATACTCAAACTATTATTGGTGATAGAACTACTATAAGAGAATGTGTAACCATCAATAGAGGAACTAAAGCGCTAGGATTTACCAAAATTGGAAGTGATTGCCTTATAATGGCCACCAGCCACATTGCTCACGATTGCGTTTTAGGAAATAATGTAATTATCGTAAATGGTTGTGGTATTGCTGGTCACGTAGAAATTGGTGATTATACAGTAATGGGAGGTCTGTCTGCGGTGCATCAGTTCGGTAAGATAGGTAAACATGTAATGATTTCTGGTGGTACATTGGTAAGAAAAGATATTCCACCTTTTGTAAAAGTAGCTAGAGAGCCTATGTCTTATGCAGGAATTAACTCAGTAGGATTAAGAAGAAGAGGTTTTACTAACGATAGAATTTTTGAAATTCAAAAAATTTACAGAGCGGTTTTCCAAATGAAAATGAATGTATCACAAGCGTTGAGCTTCATAGAAAAAGAATTACCGCCTACAGAAGACAGAGATGAAATTCTAGAATTTATCAAGAACTCACCTAGAGGTATTGTAAAAGGGTACGGTTCAGGAAAAGAATAATGTACGAGAATTGAAGAATTGAGTAGTGATTTTAAAGATAAATTATCCGAAAATATAAACCACTTTATCAAACAATTCAAATAAAATTAAACATATTCCGAACCCTTTCAAACAAAATAATAAATTTTCAAAACAATATATTTTTAATGGCAACAAGCAACGATATTAAAAAAGGACTTTGTATAGAGTATAGCAATGATATTTACAAAGTAATTGAATTTCTACACGTAAAACCAGGTAAAGGACCTGCTTTCGTTAGAACGAAATTAAAGTCTGTAACCAATGGAAAAGTAATTGATAATACTTTCTCTGCTGGTCATAAAATAGACGAAGTAAAAGTAATTACTCGTAAATTTCAATATTTATATGATGACGAAAATGGTTTCCATTTTATGAATAATGAAGATTTCTCACAAATGTATCTTAATAAAGAAATGATAGAAAATGCTCAGTTTATGAAAGCTGGTGAAGAAGTAACTATCATTATGAAAGAAGCAGACGAAACTCCACTTTCTGCCGAAATTCCTCCTACAGTTTATCTAGAAGTAATAGAAGCAGACCCAGGTGTAAAAGGTAATACCGCCACCAATGCGCTTAAAAATGCTATTGTAGAAACAGGAGCTAGAGTTTTAGTACCTCTTTTTATTGAAGCTGGTGATAAAATTAAAGTAAATACCGAAGACGGTTCTTACTTAGAAAGAGTAAAATAATTTAGCTGGATGCTGGAAGCTGGATGTTAGGTGTTATTCTTCCAGCATCCATCATCTTACATCCTACATAATATGACTTTCAAATCTCCACAATCTCTTAAAACCATTGCAGAGCTTATCAATGCTAAGTTTATAGGAGACGAAAATTTTCAAGTTTATGGCACCAATGAAATTCATCGTGTAAAAGCTGGTGAAATTGTTTTTGTGAACCACCCAAAATATTACGACAAAGCTCTCAATTCAGACGCAACCATTATTTTGATAGACAAAGAAGTAGATTGCCCAGAAGGAAAAGCGCTTTTAGTTTCAGACGATCCTTTCAGAGATTTTAATAAAATTAATGAACATTATCAAGGAATTCAAACCTTTGAAACCACCAATCAAAATCTAAAAATTGGTAAAAATTGTAAAATTCATCCATCGGTAATTATCGGAAATGATGTAACGATAGGTAGTAATTGTATGATTTTCCCTAATGTTGTAATAGGAGACAGAACAGTAATTGGTAATAATTGTATTATACAATCTGGTACTGTTTTAGGCGGAGATGCCTTCTACTACAACAAAAATGCGGAAGGTTATAGAAAAATGCTTTCCGTAGGAAATGTAATTCTAGAAGACAATGTAGAAATTGGTAATCTTTGTACCATCGATAGAGGTGTTACAGATTCTACCATCATAGGTGCAGGTAGTATTTTGGATAATCAAATCCAAATAGGACACGATACCATTATTGGTAAAAAAGTTCTTATTGCTTCTCAAGCTGGTATTGCAGGTTGCTGTATTATAGAAGATGATGTACAAATTTGGGGACAAGTAGGCATGGCTTCTGGTAAAAGAGTAGGAAAAGGTGCTGTACTTCTTGGTAAAACTGGGGTAAACAGAGATTTAGAAGGAGGAAAAACTTATTTTGGTAGTTTAGCGGAGGAATTTAGAGAGTATTTAAAGAAAGAAGTAAAGCTCAAAAATTTATAATTAATTTACTTTGCACAAAAACTTAAAAAATACTATTTTTACAAAAATTAAAAAATAAAATGTCAGTATTAGTAAACAAAGATTCAAAAGTAATCGTACAAGGATTTACAGGTAACGAAGGAACTTTCCATGCAAGCCAAATGATAGAATACGGTACTAACGTAGTAGGTGGTGTAACCCCAGGAAAAGGAGGTACAGAGCATCTTGGTAAGCCAGTTTTTAATACAGTAGCAGATGCTGTAGCAAAAGCAGGAGCTAATGTAAGTATTATTTTTGTACCACCTGCATTTGCTGCAGATGCCGTAATGGAAGCTGCAGAAGCTGGAATTAAAGTAATTGTATGTATTACAGAAGGTATTCCTGTTGCTGATATGGTAAAAGTAAAAGAATATATCAAAGATAAAGGTGCTAGATTAATCGGGCCTAATTGCCCAGGAATCATCACCTCAGACGAAGCCAAAATTGGTATTATGCCAGGTTTCGTTTTCAAAAAAGGTAAAGTTGGTATCGTTTCTAAATCTGGTACACTTACCTATGAAGCAGCAGATCAAGTAGTAAGAGCTGGTTATGGTGTTTCTACGGCTATTGGTATTGGTGGTGACCCTATCATTGGAACTACTACCAAGGAAGCTTTAGAATTATTCATCAATGATCCAGAAACAGAAGCAGTAGTAATGATTGGTGAAATTGGTGGTTCTCTAGAAGCTGAGGCTGCTAGATGGTACAAAGCAAGCGGTTCTACAAAACCAGTAGTTGGTTTTATAGCAGGTCAAACTGCACCTAAAGGTAGAACTATGGGTCATGCTGGTGCTATTGTAGGCGGTGCAGAAGATACCGCACAAGCCAAAATGGCCATTATGAGAGAAAACGGAATAAATGTAGTAGATTCTCCTGCGGATATTGGTAAAACTGTTGCTAAAGTATTAGGATAATTTTCTATCTTTGAACATAATTTATAAAACTTCATAATACATTCTATTATGAAGTTTTATTTTTAAATAAAAACACAATGAAGAATTCTTTTAAAAAAATTGCACTTAGCTTATCTGTTTTTGCTTCTATTTATAATTTTGCACAGATAGATTTTAGCTCTACAAGATTTGGTCTTACAGCTGGGCCTACTTATTCTAGAGTACAAAATGCTCATAATCCTTCATCTGCCAGAGTTAATTTCTTTGCAGGTGCATTTGCAATTATCCCTGTTGGTGGAGATGATATGTTCTATCTACAGCCAGGAGTAGAATACTTAGGAGCTGGTGAGAACGGAGATAATGGCACTAAATATGGAAGTAGCTACCTGAGCGTTCCTGTTTATTTTAAAGCTTATTTTTCTGAAGCAGAATCAGAGTTTTTTGGTCAGTTAGGACCTAGATTTGGTTTTGCAATGAGCCAAAATATTAAAAATCCTAGCAAGGCAATTTATACTGCAGATCAATTTGGAAAGACAGCAACTTTTGATTTTGCACTTTCTGGTGGTTTAGGTTTCAGTTATAAAAGAAAATGGGAAATTTTTGCAAGATTTGATTACGGATTTACAGATACTTTGCCAGATTTAAAAGGAAAAGAACCACAAGATCCTAACAGTTTCAAAAACAAAAAACAACACGTAGTTTCTGGGGGAATTTCTTATATCTTTGATTAAATATAGGAAATTGATACTGAAATTTTAAAATGTTATATTAAATTAAATATTTACTAATAAACAAAAACTCAAGAATTTTTTCTTGAGTTTTTTATTGTAATAATACGGCTATCAATGCCAAAATTGCGGGTAAAGCCTGTACAAAAAATATCTTTTTAGAAGCCGAAACTGCGCCGTAAACTCCAGCTGCAATTACACATCCCAAAAAGAAAATCTGAACATTGGTTTTCCATTCTGGGTTTTCTATCAAAAAGCTCCAGATTAATCCTGCAGATAAAAAACCATTGTAAAGACCTTGGTTGGCTGCTAGTTTTTTGGTTGGTTTAAAGAGTTCATCTGGCAAAGAACCTTTAAATGTTTTCTTGCCCAAAGTTTCCCAAGCAAACATTTCCATATACAAAATATAAAGATGTTCTAGAGCAACCAATGAAACGAGGACGGTGGTTAAGGTTTGCATAAGTTTTATAATTTATTCTTCAATTGGTATATATTTTTCTTTGCAATACTTTTCAAATTCTGTATCATTTGAAAAATATTTGTCACAAAATTCTTCTAATTCTTTTTCTGCTCCAGATAAATATTTTTCGCTAGCAGTCATTAATTTTTCTGTTTGCTCAATGAATTTTTCAAATTCTTTATTCATTTTACATAGTTTATCTATTGTTTTGAAATCTAAATCTCTATAAGTAGACGGAAATAAAATTTGACTTTGATAAGGATTGGCATTAAGCTCAATAATTCCAATTCCAAATGATTGGTTTAATCTTGCCATTTCTTCATTTAAGCTATCACTAAATTCAAATGCGACTAGATATCCATAGTTTGCCCAACTAGAATTTGAAACAGCTTGAAAAAATGCTTTCTTTAACTCGCTGTCACTATTAATTTCACGTTTTATTTCATAAGAACTTATTTTGAAAGTATCTACTCTATTAATTGATTTTAAAAAATTTTGACTTATTTTTGACTGAAGACTTAAAAATTTAATTCCAACCATGTCTGGGTGTGTCCATATCTGATTACTATCTTTTCCATTAGATTGTTCGTGAAATATAGTTTTGGAATAAGTTTCAGTGTTTTTGAGATAGCTGCTTAATAGTTTATGTAAATCTCTTTCCTCAAATGTTTTTAATTTAATGTTTTTACTTGGTATTTCAATTAGAGTTTTTGAATCTCCAGTTAAAATTTCTAAACCAATATTTTTTTCATTTTTAGTTAAATAATAAGAATATGTTTTTCCGTCAATTTTTATTCTTTTAATTCTTGAATCGTTTTTTTGAATAAAATCTGTTAATATTCCTGAAACAGATAAATATGGAGTTTTAGAATTTCCAAAATCGAAATATTTTTTTTTAATAATATGGTTGTATATATCTAAATAAGTAGAAGGCTTATTTATTTCTTCTAAGCTTAATAAAATTGATTCTTTTAAAGTCATTTTATTCTTGCATTTTTAATTTCCCACTAATTTAACAAAAAAATCGCTACATCACTGCAACGATTTTAATTTATTAATTCTTGAATATTTTATTTCCTAGCTCGTTCTGATCCATTTCCAAAGTTCCTTAAAAGTAGCTTTGTTTCCATACATCAAAATTCCTACTCTGTAGATTTTAGCTGCAATATAAACCATTCCTAAAGTAAAAACCACCAACAAAAATATCGAAAGTACAATCTGCCAAACTGGTACACCAAACGGTATTCTGGCTACCATAGCAACTGGCGATGTAAGAGGTATAATAGACAACCAAAACGCCATAGGTCCTTCAGGATTATTCATAATACTAAAGCTTCCGTACATTCCTAAAATAAGTGGTAAAATACCAAAAATGGTAAATTGTTGAGTCTCTGTTTCGTTATCTACGGCAGAACCAATAGCAGCATACATAGAACTGTAAAAAATATAACCTAAGAAAAAGAACGCAATAAATACAAAAATAATCATACCGTAATTTAGGCTTAATAAATTATGGAAAACCAAAGTTAGCATTTCTTTTATTCCACCAATTTTTGCCATTGGATTATCTGCATTTTGGGCAATAGTAGGCGTATAATTATTGTTAAAAATACTGGCAGCAACCACAGACATTGTAATCCAAATTGCAAATTGCGTAAGTGCAACCAAAGTTACTCCTAAAATTTTGCCCATCATTAATTCAAATGGTTTTACCGAAGAAATTAGGATTTCTACCACACGGTTGTTTTTTTCTTCTAACACGCTGCGCATTACACGTACACCATATATCATAATAAACATAAAGATAATGTACATCAGAGACATACTCATCACAGATTTTACTCCAAATGCAAAATTATCGTCTTGTTTGGCTTTATCTACCACATTTTCTGTGGCTATCATAAATTTTTGGTCTAATGCTGAGAGTTGCCCCTCTGTAAGACCTAATTTCTTGATTTTTTCCTTTTTGATGACCTCAGAAAGTTGAGAAGAAATTTTCATCTGTGCATCAAAACCTATTTTTTTATTGATATAGAGTTTGCTGTTTTTTTCTAAAATATCCAGATTATTATCTGTATTTGCAGGAATTACGAGAACGCCATCCATATCTTCTACATTTTTGAGAGCTACTAATAGAGATTTCTCAGTGTCGGCAGAAACGAAGGTATATTTTATGTCTTTGTCAGATTTTAGTTGAGTACTGAAAATTCCAGATTTATCTATTACGCTCAGTTTGGTTTGCGTTTCATTGGCTTTAAACATAAAAGTAATTAATGCAATAAAACCTGCCAATAGAAGTGGAGCAAGCATGGTGAGAATTAGGAAAGATTTTTTCTTAACTTGGGTAAGGTATTCTCTTTTGGTTATAATAGAGATGTTTTTCATTTTTTTGCTTTCGGCTTTCTGCAATTAGCATTCTGCCTTTTTTTAAAAATTGATAATTATTAACTTCCGATTGCTGATTGCGGAGAACTGACTGCCGTGATGAAAACTTCGTTCATACTCGGGATTTTTTCATCGAAACTTCTAATCTTTCCGATTTTCATCAGGTCATTTAAGAGAACATTTTGATCTTCGTTGTAACTCAAATCAAAAGAGATAAGACCGTGTTTGTCTGTTACATCTCGGAAATTGTATTTGTTTTTTAAAGCATCAAGCTGTTCAGAATTCACTTCAGACAAAACAATATTATAAAGATTTTGTTTGAATTTTTCTCTTACTTCAAAGATTTTTCCGTCCAGAATTTTTTTAGAATTATTAATGAGAGCTACACTATCACACATTTCTTCTACACTTTCCATGCGGTGTGTAGAGAGAATAATGGTAGTTCCTTGCTCTTTTAATTTTAAAATTTGGTCTTTTACCAAGTTGGCATTTACAGGGTCAAAACCAGAGAAAGGTTCGTCTAAAATTAATAATTTGGGTTCATGAAGTACCGTTACCACAAACTGTATTTTCTGTGCCATTCCTTTAGAAAGTTCAGACAGTTTTTTCTTCCACCAATGGTCTATTTCTAATTGGTCAAACCAATATTTTGCTTGTTCTAGTGCATGGTTTTTAGACATTCCTTTCAGTTCTCCGAAGTAGAGGAGTTGGTCGCCAACGGTCATATTTTTATAAAGACCTCTTTCTTCGGGCATATAACCAATATCTTTGATGTGATTAGGATTAAGTCTTTCTCCATTGATAAAAACTTCGCCAGTATCTGCCTGTGTAATCTGATTGATGATGCGAATAAAACTGGTTTTACCAGCTCCATTAGGGCCTAAAAGTCCATATACTGAACCAGCCGGAACATCTATACTGAAATCTTGTAGCGCTATTTTTTTTCCAGCGTTATACGTTTTAGAAACATTTTTAGCTTGTAGCATTTTTCTTTATTTTTCTCTAAAGTTAGTTGCTAAATTACGGAAATGTTACTTAAAAAATGATTAAAATTTTTAATTGAAAAATATTTATTCGTTATAAACTATTTTCATATTTATAAATGTCTAATTTTTGAAGTTCGACATTAATTTTATCTAACCATTCTTTTTGTTTTGGGTTTTTTCTAAAAAGAATTTCTTTGCCCAGAACTAAAAAATAATCTTCATTTTCTGCATCAAATTGGTCATTTGCCTTTTGTTTTTTCTTTTCCCAATGTTCTACAATATCTCTATAGGTTTGCAGATTGGTTACGTTTTTTCTGGCAAGGCTGTCTGCAGATTTTCTTATTTTTCTGGCATATAATTCAGAAATATTGAAATGAATTTGCTCGTGTTGTAATACATATGCATTTTTTACCATCATCCAAGATTGGTCTCTGTGGAAGCAATTTTTTACCACCATTTTCGGAGTGGTAAATTTATTTTTTTGTGTGGTAAGAACTTCGATGGAGATAGAGCTAATAGCACCTAAAAATTTTTTTCCACCAGTTTTTACGGTATCTTTTTGAATAGCTTTAAAGTCATTGATTTGTAAGGAATTGTTGTTTTTCCAAAGCATTAAATCTTCGGTCTTAATCATAAAATTTAAGAATAAACCCAATGCGAAAAAGGAGACTATTTTGAAAAGAAACTTCATATTCTAAAAACTAAATATTTTCAGAAATATTATGAAAAAACCATTCCAGATTTTTTTGGAATGGTTTTAAATATCATTAAATTAAGCGTAAATTGCTAATAGCAATAGTTACCTGTTAATTAAACATATCTCTTACTTTATCAAAAAAAGATTTTTCTTTACCAGATGGTTCAGCTTGCATTTCTCCTTTTGCAATGGCATTTTCGAAGAATTCTTTTTGTTCTTTGGTTAATTTTTGAGGAGTCCAAACATTTACGTGAATAAACATATCACCTCTACCATAAGAATCTATGCTTGGTAAACCTTTGCCAGCTAATCTTAGAATTTTGCCAGATTGTGTACCAGCATCTATTTTAATTTTTACTTTTCCGCCAACAGTATTTATTTCTTTAGTAGTACCTAAGGCAGCTTCTGCAAAGGAAATGTATAGTTCTTGGTGCAGGTTATCGCCTTCACGTTTTATAGATTGGTCTTGTTCTTCTTCTATAACGACCAATAAATCTCCCGGAATTCCGCCAAAAGGGGCATCATTTCCTTTTCCTCTTACATTGAGCTGAATACCATCTCTAGCACCAGCAGGAATATTGATGCTTACTTCTTCGTCTGTTTTTACAAGACCTTCTGCATTAGCACCAGCAGGTATTTTATCTGCTACTTTTCCTAGTCCGCCACAAGTTCCACAAGTAGTTTGGGTTTGCATTTGCCCAAACATTGTATTCATTACTTTAATCTGAGCGCCGCTTCCGTGACAAGTAGGGCAGGTCTTAGAAGTAACACCTGGAGCTAGTTTTAGGCGTTTTACTTTAATGGTTTTGGTAGTGCCATTTACCATTTCTTCTAAGTTCAGTTTAATTCTTACTCTCAGGTTAGAACCTTTAATTTGTTGTTGTCTTCCGCCACCGCCGAAACTACCAAATCCGCCACCAAAATGACCACCAAAAATATCTCCGAATTGCGAGAAAATATCTTCCATACTCATTCCGCCACCGAAGCCACCACCGAAACCGCCACCACTGGCAGCTCCACCTACACCAGCGTGCCCGAATTGGTCATACCTAGCGCGTTTGTCATTATCGCTTAATATTTCATAAGCTTCTGCAGCTTCTTTAAATTTTTCTTCTGCAGATTTATCTCCCGGATTTTTGTCTGGGTGAAATTTGATGGCTAACTTACGGTAAGCCTTCTTTATTTCGTCTGCGCTGGCTGATTTTGAAACGCCTAGTATTTCGTAATAATCTCTTTTTGACATTTTTTATTATTGTTAGATGATGGGTGATGGATGGTTGAAGTTTTTTTTTGAAATTTTATTTCATTCAACTTCTGACTTCCTGCATCCAGCAAAAAATTAATTTCCTGTAACTACTTTTGCAAATCTTATCACTCTATCGTGAAGTTGATAACCTGTTTCTACTACATCTACAATTTTACCTTTTAATTCTTCTGTAGGGGCAGGAATTTGGGTAATTGCTTCGTGGAAATCTACATTAAAATCATCTCCTGCATTTACTTCTAAAGTTTTTAAGCCTTTTTCTGCTAATTTATTTTTAAATTTTTGGTAAATTAATTCTATACCTTTAAGGTCTGCTTCGTTGCCATTTTTAGCAATTTCTTTGATGGCTCTTTCGAAATCATCTAGTACAGCAAGCATAGAAATCATCATTTCAGTATTGGCATACTGAGCAAACTCCATTTTTTCTTTTAAGGTTCTTTTTTTATAGTTTTCGAACTCTGCGTATAGACGAATGTAACGGTCTTTTTCTTCTGCCAAAAGTTCCTCTGTGGTAGGTTCTTTTGTCACATTTTCTGTAACATTTTCTTCAGTTTGCTGAGTTTCTTGTTCTGTAGTATTTAGATTTTCTTCGTGTAATTCTTTGTTTTCTTCCATTTTGCTGAATTTTTCTATTGTTTTAAGGCAAAGTATTTGCCAAAAATGATTTTAGGAAATATTGGCAGAAAAAGTTTTAAATTTAATGTCTAAAGTTCTTAGTTTTTTACAGAGAGGTGTCTGAGCGAAGCGAAGTTTGGGTGTCAAAACAATTAATTTTTATATGAACTAAATTTTCTATTTTACGGTAAGTTTTCTTAAAATATCTGATTGTAACTAGCCCTGATTACAGCGGTTACCCCGCAGTAAGCGTTGGCTTTTATGAAAGCGATGGAACGAGGAGTAATAGCGGAAAGCAGGTTCTCGGCTTCTAATAATTTTATGGAATAAGTTTAATGCGATAAGATATTCCGAGAGAGATGAAATATTTTGCAGATTTCTCCGAAAGCCCGATTCCGGCGGAGGTATCTAGCATAAAATCTTTATTCACAAGATAGGTAAAACCGCCATTGATTCTGTGGTCGGCAGGTAAATTTGGGCTAATGAATCCGTACATTTCTATGAAATAATTAAGTTGAGGAGTGATGGTTTTTCCTAAAGCAAAGGTGTAAAGATAAGTTTCTTGCAAATCTTCGTTCCAAAAAATTCCGAGGTTGTATCCAAGCGAGGTTTTGTCATTGATGTTATTTTGAAAAGTAAATCTAAAAGCAGGAATGACGGTTTTTCTCTGTAAGATTTCACTTTTTCTGATTTCGGCTTTTCCTATGAAAGAAATTTTTGGGATGATGCCTTTTTCTTCTATTAATGCAGTTTTGAAACCTAAACTTACAGGTTGCAATTGATAGGTGTTCTCTGAATTGGTAATGGTTTTGGAGAATTCTGTAATTATTCTTAGTTCTACTTTGTCATTCAAACCAAATTTCCAAAGGATGGTTGGAAGGTGAAAGTGCTTATCTGTTTCGTTGGTTTTCTCGTACATAAAGCCAGATTCTAGTTGTAGATAATTCCTAGGAACTACAAAAACCGTTTCTGTTTGGTCTGGTCTATCTAATTGAATTGCTTCTTGGGAAAACAAAAGGTTGGCAAAAAGTAGGGTAAGAAGTGCTTTTTTCATTTATTTTGCTGTAAAAGTTTGAAAAAGCAAGTAAAGATTAAGTACAATAATTATGGCAGAAATAATCCAAGCAATGATTTTTAGTGTGGTTTTGTTTACAAATTCTCCCATTTTAAGTTTGTCACTCGTGAACATTACCAAAGGAATGACAGCAAAACTCAATTGCATAGATAGAATTACTTGACTAAGAACCAATAATTCGGCAGTTCCTTTTTCACCGTACCAGAGTGCTACAAAAAATGCAGGAATTACTGCAAAGAGTCTTGTAATTAATCTTCTAAACCAAGGTTTTAATTTGATATTTAAGAAGCCTTCCATTACGATTTGACCTGCCAAAGTTCCTGTTAAAGTAGAGTTTTGACCAGATGCTAATAATGCAACGGCAAAAACAATACTAGCCAAGCTTGTTCCTAGAATTGGGGCAAGCATTTTATGTGCATCGTGAATATCTGCTATTTCGTGATGCCCCAAAGTGTGAAAAGTAGCTGCTGCTACAATTAAAATAGCGGCATTGATAAAAAATGCCAAAAATAGAGAAAATGTACTGTCTATAGTCGCAAATTTAATGGCTTCTTTTTTTCCTTCGCTGGTTCTGGCGTAATTTCTTGTCTGAACTATGCTGCTGTGCAAATACAAATTATGAGGCATAACTGTTGCGCCTAAAATTCCGATGGCTATGTACAACATAGAAGGATTGGTTACTACTTCTTTTTGAGGAATAAGACCTTTAAGAATAGGGAAAATGTCTGGTTTAGAAATAATAATTTCGTAAGCGAAACATGCTAAAATAATAAATATAAGACCAGCTACGATGCTTTCTATCCATCTGAAACCTTTTGCCTGAAGCATTAAAATTAGCAGAACATCTGCTACGGTAATAGCAATTCCCCAAGTTAAAGGAATTCCGAAAAGTAAATTTAAAGCGATGGCAGAACCTATAACTTCTGCCAAATCCATGGCTGCAATGGCAATTTCGCAGAAAATCCATAGGAAAAAATTAACAACAGGAGGAAAATGGTCTCTACATGCTTGTGCCAAATCTCTTTCTGCAACTACGCCCAATTTTACAGCTAAATGTTGCAATATCATAGCAAAAATATTTGAAATTAAAACTACTGAGAGTAGAGTATAACCAAATTTAGCTCCACCAGCAATATCAGTAGCCCAATTCCCAGGATCCATATATCCTACTGCAACCATTAATCCGGGGCCAGTAAAAGCCAAAAGTTTTTTCCAAAAACTACCATTAATAGGCACATTGATAGATGAGAATACTTCTGGAAGTGAATTATGCTGACGGTCTTTTTGCCAAGGTTTTTTCATTTGTTTTTTCTGAAATGTTAGTTTAGTCTAACAAATATAGTTAAATAATTCTTATTTCAAAAATTTTCACAAAAAAACCGCTTCGTTTATAAGCGGTTAGGTGTATTTTTTAAATAAACTATTTTTGTTTTTCTATTTTTATTTTCTCTGTTTGGTTTTGTTTTTCGAAGACTTTCCAAAAGTACCAAGATAATATGCCGAGTAAAATTAAAGGCAAAAGCCAATTCCAAAAGCTTTTTTCTTCTTTCTTTGATGGCGAATTTATTTCTGAGACCTCTTTTTCATTTTCTATTTTGATTACTTCTTGCGGCAGATGAAAATCAGATAATGTATTTTCGTTCTTATCATTATCACTAATTAAATCATTCAAATCAATATCGCTAAGAGATATGTTGGCAGGTAATATAGAAGGGATTAGTGCTTTTTGGTCGTCTAAAATTTTTGAAAAAGCTTCATTATTTTCGATATTTTGATTTTTTGATATAATTTTTAGACTGTTTAAAGTTGATTCTATAACTAAAATCAGAATTGATCGAGCACTATGTGTAGAAACTCCTGAACGTTCTGAAACTAAATTTAAAATTTTATTGCATTGCAGAGAGGGAAATATTGAATTTATAGAATTAGCAAAGGAATTTTCTGAAGAAGGATTTTCTAGATTCAAGGAAAAACCATTTTCACCATTATTCGAAATAGCATCTAGAATGACTTTGTTTTTTGAGTTTTTAGCCAAATGTCCTAGCACTAAAGGGATAATAATTGCTACCGCTTTAGAAACATTGCATTCGCTTTCGCCAAGGTCTGTTGCTATTATAGAAATAGTTTCTGTGGAAAATTTACTTTTTAGAATATCTATTAATGACATAATAATTAGTTTATTATTTCGAGAAAATAAAGGTAGTAAATAATTCTGATTCAAAAAGTTTACAACAAAAAAATCTCAATTCTAAAAGATTTATCTTTACTTAAAATCTTCTAGAATTGAGAAAATGAAAAATTATTTATTTTCTAATAAGCTTTAGCAAAAAGAACTCTTTTGCTAGAAGGCTTTCCAGAAACTAAAGATATACCTTGTTCTTCTTTTGCATCAAGAGGAATACATCTAATGGTAGCTTTGGTTTCATTTTTTATTTGTTCTTCTTCTTCGGCAGTTCCGTCCCAATGTGCAGAAATAAAACCTCCTTTTTCTTCTAACACTTTTTTGAATTCTTCGTAAGAATCTACTTTAGTAATATGTTCTTCTCTGTAATTTTCTGCTTTTTTGTAGATGTCATTCTGAACAGTTATCAATAATTCTTCGATGTAATTTTCAAGATTTTCTAAAGAACGAACTTCTTTGGTAAGATTGTCTCTTCTTGCAATTTCTACCGTTTTATTTTCTAAATCTCTAGCTCCCATTGCAATTCTTAAAGGAACACCTTTTAATTCATATTCTGCGAATTTCCAACCTGGTTTGTATTCTGTTCTATCATCGTATTTTACAGAAATACCTTTCGCTTTTAATTTGTCAAAAATATCATTGGCAACAACAGAGATTTCAGCCAATTGTTCTTCTCCTTTAAAAATAGGAACAATTACCACCTGAATTGGTGCTAATTTCGGAGGAAGTACTAATCCAAAATCATCTGAATGTGTCATAATTAAAGCTCCCATTAATCTGGTAGAAACACCCCAAGAAGTAGCCCAAGCAAATTCTTGTTTTCCTTCTCTGTTGGTGAATTTCACATCGAAAGCTTTAGCGAAATTTTGCCCTAAAAAGTGAGAAGTTCCTGCTTGTAAAGCTTTACCATCTTGCATCATGGCTTCTATACAATAAGTTTCGTCTGCACCAGCAAATCTTTCGGTAGGTGTTTTAAATCCTTTAATTACAGGAATTGCCATGAAATTTTCTACCACATCAGCATACACTTCTAGCATTTTTTCGGTTTCTTCTATCGCTTCTTCTTTGGTTGCATGTGCTGTATGTCCTTCTTGCCATAGAAACTCTGCAGTTCTAAGGAAAAGTCTGGTTCTCATTTCCCAACGAACAACATTAGCCCATTGATTAATAAGAATTGGTAAATCTCTGTAAGATTGAATCCAAGATTTATAAGTATTCCAGATAATAGCTTCAGACGTAGGTCTTACGATAAGTTCTTCTTCTAACTTAGCTTCTGGATCTACAATTAATTTATGAGGATTATTAGGGTCTGTTTTTAATCTGTAATGTGTAACAACTGCACATTCTTTGGCAAAACCTTCAGCATTTTTTTCTTCTGCTTCAAATAAACTTTTCGGGACGAAGAGCGGAAAATAAGCATTTTGGTGACCAGTTTCTTTGAATTTTTTGTCTAATTCTGCCTGAATTTTTTCCCAAATTGCATAACCGTAGGGTTTAATCACCATACTACCTCTAACCCCTGAGTTTTCTGCTAAATCTGCTTTTACTACAAGTTCGTTATACCATTTACTGTAATCTTCATTCCTTGTTGTTAATTTTGCCATCTTTTAATTAAATTTTAACTTTTTATTTGCTAGTCAATCTAATGATAAATCGTATTTTTGATTAAATTTTTAATATACCGTGCAATTGGTATAATTTTGGTATTAATATTTGCAAAGATATAAATAAACTTAATCACATCTATCATGAAAAATTCTACTTATAAAAACTTACTAGAGATTTTTAAATCAAAAGGTGTTTTGGCTGTATCTGGCGGCTTACTTTTGATTTCCTGTGGAGCACAGATGGGAGGATATACAGAAACCGATGGTGTTTACTATGATCCAAACAAAGATGTAATACCTGTAGGTGTTACTATGCAAGATACAAATGCAGTAGGTGAAGACTATTCATATACTGATAATTCTGAAAGCATTATAGAACAAAACCAGCAAAATATTCAAGCTCAGAAAAACAAATACCAAGATTGGAGCGATGGCTCACAATCGGATTGGGGTAATTATGCAGGCTCAGAAACTAATTATTATTCTAATAATTGGGGATGGGGCTATCCTTATGGTTGGGGCGGATATTACGGCTGGGGCAGCGGTTGGAATGTAGGTTTAGGTTTTGGCTGGAATTCTTGGTATCCAGGTTGGAGTATGGGATGGAGCGGAGGTTACGGTTGGGGCTGGAATGCAGGCTGGAACTGGGGAAATCCTTGGTATGGATATAGTCCTTATTGGGGTTCTTACTATGGAGGTGGTTATTATTACCCAGGTTACTGGGGTTGGGGAGGTGGATACCCAGGATATTGGGGAAGACCTGCTAATTATAAAAGAAGTGGTGTAGATTCTATTGTAAGAGGACATAATACAGGATTTAATACGATCAATAGAAGTGGATTTAATAGAGTTTCTCCAAATCAAAATCAATCCAACCAAAGTAATATAAATAACAATGGTTTCAGAAGAAGTGGTTTTGGAAATCAAAATAGTGTAGGCAATAATCCATCAAACCAAAATTATAATAATAATGGTTTCAGAAGAAGTGGTGTTGGTTCTCCTAATTCTAATAACTCTTCTAATAATCAAGGTCAACAACCTAATAGAGGTTTTAGAAGAACAGAAAGTACACCATCTCAACAACCATCTTATTCACCTCCTAGAAATGATGGATTCAGAAACTCTGGTGGTTTCGGTGGAGGAAGCAGCTCATCTGGTGGCGGAATGAGAAGTTCTGGCGGCGGAGGCGGTTTCAGATCTGGCGGTTTTAGATAAAATTTAAAAATTAATTTGATAACAATATATTCATTAAATATGATTAAAAGAATTTCATTAGTTGCATTTTTATCTTTAGGAGCTATGTATTATGCTCAAGATGCATCTGTAATAAAAAATACTGCTGAAGTTTACTCAGGCTCTAATTTCGGAGGAACAGCTAAATTTAATTCTATGGCAGGTTCTATGGGAGCTTTAGGAGGAGATTTATCTGCAATTACAGTAAATCCTGCTGGAACTGGTGTTTTTATTACAGGAGACGTTTCTGCTACATTGGCAGTACAAGGAAACAAAAATAATTCAAATCTTTTCGGGAAAAGTTTTGAATCTTCATATAATAATACAAATCTAGGGCAAGTAGGTGGAGTGGTTTCTTTTGAAACAAATACTAATTCACCTTGGCGATTTGTAAATTTAGCATTCAATTATAGTACAAAAAATCTGGAAGATTATGTGCAGACTCCTGGTAATAATAGTATTAAAGAAGCTGTACAATATGATTCTGGTGGTAGCACTGTAAATGATTTTTTGGTTTATAATGGTCATGCTTATGATAGAACAGGCACAGCTTCTAACCTTAATGTGTCATTAGGTGGTAATTATGATAATAAAATTTACATAGGAGCAGGGCTTAATTTTAAAACTGCAGAACTAGAGCAATCAGATTTTTTTCAGTTGCAATTGCAAAATCTAGGAGAATATGCCAATTATCATAAGCAATATACACCTTATAGAGAATCATCTAATGGTTTCTCGGCTTCAGTAGGTATTATTGGTAAAATTAATAATAATATAAGATTAGGAGCAGCTATTGAATCGCCTACTTTTTGGAATTTAACTAGAACATACACAGAGTACGGACAAAATAGTAGTGATGCTTGGGTTTCTGATATTTTTGATGAGACCAGAAGATTAACCACGCCTATGAAACTTACCTTGAGTGGAGCTTTGGTTGCTAGCAAAAATTTTGCTGTAAATATTGATTATACTTTAGGTGTTACAAAGCCAAAGTATAAAGTAGAAGGTCCAGCAGAACAACAATTAAACGATTATTTCTCTTCTGATTATAAAAATACTTCAGATCTTAGAATTGGTGCAGAATATAGAGTTTTAGGTTTTAGATTAAGAGGTGGTTATGGTATAGAATCTAACCCTTTTGATACAAGTTCTCTTAAATCTTTTAATTCGGCAGGAACTTCGGGTACTAATTCTTACAGTTCACTCTTTTTAGGAAAAAGAAAAACTCTGGCAGGTGGTTTAGGATATGATTTTAAATCATTTTATGTAGATGCAGGTGTACAAAATATTACCGCAACTTATGATAATCCTTTCTTCGGTGGCGAGTACGCAGTTACTGCCGATAATGGTTTTTCTGTAATTAATGGTGATGGTGTAGATAATTCTACAAGTATTGTTTCTGAAGTGAAAAACACCAAAACAAATTTCTTTGTAACAGTTGGTTGGAAATTCTAATTATTTAAAGACTAATTAATAAAAAAAAACTCTTGAAAAATATAATTTCAAGAGTTTTTTTTTATTAAATATTTTTTTTTAATGTCCGTGAAAAAGATGATTGATTAAGGCTAGACCAACTCCAGCTATTACAAGCAGTATCTTTAACCAATCCATTTTATGATTTTTATTGCTTTCAAAAATAATTACCGAAGATATGTGAAGGAAAATACCACCTACCAATGCCAAAAAGTAATTCTGTAAATTAGGATTAAAATAATCACCAAAAAACATTCCGAGTGGTGATGCCAAAGCAAAAATAGATACAATAATCCAAGAAGTTTTCGGAGCATTTTTTTGCCCCAATAAAAAAGCTCCTAGAATAAATGAAATGGGTAAATTATGAAAAACAATACCTAATAAATAAGGAGAACTAATTTCTGTAATATTAGCCAATGGTATGCCTTCTAAAAATGCATGGATAAACATCCCAAACATTAGTGCTATAGGTAGAATGTTTTTCTCTTCGTGGTGATGGTGGAAGTGTCCGTGTTCAAAACCTTTGGTCAAGCTTTCTAAAATCATCTGAAGCAAAACGCCAGCAATTATCCAAATCCCAATGTTATGATCCGAAGAAGAATAAACTTCAGGAAATACCTCTATCACACACACTGTAATCAGAAATCCAGCACTTAGAACCAATAAATTTTTCGCAAATTTCTCGTTTCCTCCGAAAAATTTCCCTAAAAAAACACCGATAATTACACTTAATATAAGTAATGTTATAATCATTTTTAGATTTACTATTTCAAATTTGAGATTTAATTCATTTAATTTTGAATTTTAAACTTAAAAATACATCTAGGTGATGTTTCTCTATCAAAATTGTCAAGATTATAATTTCCCCAAATTTTGATTACTTCAAAACCACAACTTTCTGCCAACGCTTTAATTTGCTCTAAAGTACTTAGTTTTACCTTCTCAAAATAGTGGTGATTTTTGCCATTATCTTCGAAATAAATATCTTTTATCACGTAGTTTTTTTCTATTTTTTTATTGATTTTAAAATCAATACCACCTTTGTTGATTTCAGTTTCTGAAACTAATGTGTTTTTTACAAATTTTTCATTCAAAAAGTCTAAAATAAAAATTCCATCTTTTTTTAAAGCATTTTTTACCGATTGGAAAACCCTTCGATCATCTTCCTCTTCATCAAAATATCCAAAACTGGTAAAAAGATTAAATACGGCATCTACTTTTTCTAAAGTAATTTCAGGATAGAGCTCATTCCTCATATCATGAACTTTAAAAGTCAAATGATGTGGAGTAGAAGTTTCAAATTTTTTATTATGCAAAATACTTTCTTCGGATAAATCTACGCCTAGAACCTCGTATCCTAATTGATGCAGAAAAACCGAATGTCGCCCTTTACCACAGGCCAAATCTATAATTTTGGATTCTGTGGGAAGTTGTAATTCTTTTGTAAGATTTGTAATGAAATTTTCTGCTTCTACAAAGTCTCTATCTTTGTATAAAATATGATAATATGGTGTATTAAACCAATCTTCGAACCAACTCATTCTGCAAAATTAGTTAAAATAGATGTATTATCAATAATAAGAAATAAAAAATCCCAATTGTATAAATTGGGATGTAGGATTGTTATTTTTCTTTAATTTCAACTAAAAATTTTAGTTTCTCTAGTTTTGATTCTATTTTTTTGATGTCTGCCTCCAAATCAATAATTTTATCATTGCTTTTTGCTAAATCTTTATTTGCACTTTGGGTTTCTTTTAGAAGTTTAGCTGTTTTTTTTGCATCCTTGGCAGTAGATTCTGGGCTGTCTGAGGAAGAAAAATTATCTGTTTTTCTATCAGACTTATTATTAAGACCTTCTACTTTTTCTTTGATTTTAGAATTATCTTGTTGTTCTTTTAACAAGTCAATTTTTTTTTCGATTAAATCGGTGTTTAATTTTAGACTTTCTTTTTGTTGTTTAAGTGTTTCTAAGTCTTGAGCAAAGAATTGAGAGCTAAATAGGAATAGACCAAATGCAATCGAAAATTTTAATAAATTTTTTTTCATAAATTGTTTTAATGAAAAACGCATCATAAATTATGCCAATAATTGTATTTTTTATTTATGGAAATGTTTCGGGAAAGCATTCTCCGGTTTCATTTTGAGAATGTTTAGCTTAATCCAAGATTCTAGAAATCCATACCCATAAGAAAACATTTGGATATAAGTGGTAATAATGGCTTGTGCTGCAATAGCTAAATTTTTAGTTAAAAGCAACGCATGGAAAAAAACTACAAAAGTATAAAATCCATAACAGGCCAATACAAAACCTTTGTGAAGAAGGAAATATTCTAAAAATCCTGCAACATAACCCAACAAAAATAAAGTTGGAAACCAAAAAGTAGGTTTTACATAATTAGGATGTCTTTGGTTGAGAATAGGTCTTGCGCAACCAAATTGATATACTTGCTTAGAGAATTTCCCTAAATCTGTTCTGCGTTTGTGATACACACCAATATTGTCAAAAAAAGCAGTTTGGTAGCCATTTTCCCAAATTGTCATTGATAAATCTGGATCTTCACCAATTCTCATTTCAGAAAAACCACCAATTTTTAGGAAAATATCTTTGCTAACGCCCATATTAAAACTTCTTGGCTGGAATCTAGTCACCGCTTTTTTACTGCCTCTAATTCCGCCGGTCGTAAAAACCGAAGTCATAGAGTAGGAGATAGCTTTTTGTAAAATATTAAAACCTTTGTGCGCTTTATCTGCACCGCCAAAAGCTGCACAATCTGTTTTTTCTAGATTTTGTTTGATGTTTTCTATGTAGTCTTTCTCTACAATCACGTCTGAATCTACAAAAACCAACCAATCATTTTTGGCACTTTTTGCACCATAATTTCTAGAAAGTCCTGGTCCAGAATTTGTTTTTTTGAAATACTGAATTTCTAGTATTTCTTTAAACGTTTCCACCGTTGGCAATAAATCTACAGACGAACCATCATCTACAATAATCACTTCAAAATTTTTATCAGTTTGAGCAATAAGAGAATTCAAAAGCTCGAACAATTCGTCTTTTCTGTTGAATATTGCGATGATAATGGATATGGTTTTTTGCATAACACAAAAATAGTGGTTTCAAACTGATTTGAATCAATTTAAACCTAGAAATTCTATAAATTTGCAAAATGAAACTTCCTGCTTCTAGCTTCCAGCTTCCTAGCTTTTCTATTAATTGCAGAGGAAATCTTATCGATTTATCTTCCCCAAAAATCATGGGAATTCTTAATCTCACGCCAGATTCTTTTTCGGATGGAGGGAAATTTAATGATGAAAAATCGGCACTTTTACAAGCCGAAAAAATGATAAAAGAAGGCGCAAATTTTATTGATATTGGTGCACAATCTACTCGTCCGAATGCCCAATTTCTTTCTGCCAAAGAAGAAATCTTAAGAATAGGAAATGTAATTTCTTTAATGAAGAAAGAATTTCCAGAAACGTTAATTTCTTTGGATACTTTTTATGCTGATGTGGTGAAATTTGGGTTTGATGAAGGAATTGATTTGGTGAATGATATTTCTGGAGGTGATTTTGATAAAAATTTACTGAAAACGGTGGCGGAAACCAAACTGCCTTATATTTTAATGCATAGCAATTCTTCTTATCAAAAAATGCACGAAAAAATTAAATATGAAGATATAATTTTAAGTCTGAATTTTGATTTTTCAAAGAAAATTAATGAGTTACAACAATTAGGAATTGATGATGTAATTTTAGATCCTGGTTTTGGATTCGGGAAAACCATTGAAGATCAGTACAAAATGATTGATGAATTAGAATACATCGGTTTTGGAAAATATCCTTTATTAATCGGGATTTCTAGAAAATCTTTCATCTATAAACCTCTAGGAAAACTCCCAACTGAAATTAACGAAGAAACCCAAAATCTACACCGAAAAATTTTAGAAAAAGGTGCGAAAATTTTAAGAGTTCACGATGTTGCTGAAACGAGAAATTTAGTGGGAGAGTTATAGAATCGGAGAATGGGAGAGTTCTAGAAATTTTATTTTTTTGAGCTGAAATTTGTCCATTTTTCTACATTATTAATCATGTAAATGAGCAATGCAATGATTTCATTATACTTTTCGTTAAAATATTTAAATTTTTCTTCTTCTACATAATTGCACTTATAAGAAAATTCTAACCAAGTTTGGGTTTCTCTTGCTTCTCCTTCTGCATCTGTCAATTTTGAGACAAATGATTTAGGGTATCTTCTTTTTCCCCAAGCTTCAGAAATATTTGCGGAAACAGAACGAGAAGAGCGCCTAATTTGATCAGTTAATGAATATTTTTCTTCGTTCGGAAATTGGAAAGAGATTTTATAAATTTCCATAGCAACCTCAAAAGACTTTTGATACACTTTAAGTTCTGTATGATATTTAATAATTGCCATTGAAATTATTTTCTTTTGAAACTTTACAATTCTCCCATTCTACAATTCTCCCACTCAACATCTCTCCCATTTAGGAATTATCTCTCTAATTTAAAATCTTTAATCAACTTCGGTCTTTCTGCTTCATTGGCTACTTTCCAAGAAGTTCTGTACATCCATTCCGTCATTTTGTATAATTTTTTGAAATTGATATTTTCCGACTCATCTTGTGGTGTATGATACTGGAAATGCAAAACACTTGTAAAAAATAAAGCAGGAATTCCAGTTTTTGCATACGGAAGATGATCACTTCTGAAATAGAAATATTCTGGGTGTTCAGGTAAATCCCAAGCTTTCAAAAATTTGAATTTTGTACTTTCATTATTAGCATCAAGAGCCATTTTTACCAATTCTTCAGAATTTTTATGAGGAGCGTCGCTTCCTAAAAGAGCGGCTTCATTATTATCATTTCTTCCAATCATATCTCCGTTTAGTACTGCTACAATGCTTTCTTTTGGAACTACAGGGTGAGCAGCGTGCCAGCGAGAACCTAGCAAACCTCTTTCTTCCGCACCGTGAATTACGAATAAAATACTGCGTTTAGAAGGTTGTTTTTTGTAGGCTCTTGCCATTGCCAAAATTGCGACACAAGTACTGGCATTGTCGTCTGCTCCGTTATAAATGGTATCATTTTTTACAGGATGACGAATGCCATCGTGATCTTGATGCCCGCTCAATAGTACATATTCGTTTTTAAGTTTAGGGTTAGTTCCTTCTATTTTTCCAATGATGTTTACTGATGGATATTTATAGGTTTCGGTTTGGATATTTAAGGTAATTTCAGGATTATTTTTTACCCAATTTTCGTTTTCTTGTTTAATCCAAAAAACGGGAATTCCTACATCTACTTTTTCTCTCAAACCTTCTACACCGTACGTTCCTCTAGTCATTTGTGGCAAAACTTCTACCCAGCTTTTATCCGAAATATCGTCAGTAATAAAAATAATGCCTTTTGCTCCTAATTGAGAAATGGTTTTATAATATTTGGTTCTTATAAAACCGGGATATCTTCTTTCAAAAAGGGTCATTTCTTTTGCTACATTAAGGTCTGAAGCTTTAAGTGCAACTACTTTTCCTGCAATGTTTTTAGAAGCTAAATCTTGTGGTTCTATTTTTCCTAAATATAAGATTGGAGCGGTAAAATTATTATCGGTAACGTCTTGCACCAATATATCTTTCCAAATTTTTAGATTTTTATCCCCAATTTTTACAGAACTTTGCGGCGAAACTTGATGGCGATACATATCAAAAAACTGAAAAAAAGTTCCGTTATCACCAGCTGGTTTCATTCCTGCTTCTTTCATTTTGTCGGCAAACCACATTGATACTTTTAGTTCGTCTAAAGTTCCTGCTTCTCTTCCCCAAAATTGATCTGCAGCCATTTGGTACATATCTGTCTTAAGGTCAGCTTCTTTAATGGCAGAAACTAATGGTTTTTTGTAAGATTGTGCGTTTAGGATATTAAGAGTTAGAATGCTTAATACTAGAAGGGATTTCTTTAAATTCATATCAAAAAGTTTTTACGAATTTAAAGAATTATTATTGAAATGCTTTTGAAGATTTTCAAAAATAATAGATGTTTCAAATTCGGAAAAATTATGTTCTAAATCAAATAATTGATTTTTGTTTTCAAAATGAATATTCAGGTAGTGTTTCTTAGAACTTCTTTTTTCAGGATGTGCAGCAAACCAATAAGTGTAATTTGCAATTTTTGTAAAAAGAGAAATAGAAACTATTTTATTTCTGTTGATTATCTTATTTGCTATCTGAAGTTTTTCTGAGTCTAGTTTTATAAAAGTTTTGTTTCTGTATTTGATAAGACCTTTTACAAGAGAAATAATTACTAATGTAATATAAGCTAAACTAATATACTGACAAACGATAACTGTATTTTTGAATTTATGGGTGGTTTCAACTAAACTTATAATGTAAAAAGGGAAAAAATATAAAAATACTTCTATATAATGATTTAGTATTTTATTTAATGAATATTTTACTTGATATATTTTTATTAATTCAAATCAGATATTTTATCAGCATATTCTTTGGCAAAAATTTTTCGGTCTTCTTCTAATTTTTCTAAATTTTTTGGAAGAATGTAAATGAAAAGTACTTTTTCTTCTTCGTCTAAAAAGATGATTTCTTTTTCTGCGCCATCTATCATTTGTGAGAAAATTTCCCACATTGAGGTGTCTTTTATTTTTATAAATTCAAAAAAGTCGTTGGCTTTTATTTGGATGGTTTTCATTTTACAAAAATAAAAAGAACGCACTAAAAAGCACGTTCTTTAATATAATATTTTCTAAAATTTTAAGATTTTTTCTCTAAAACTTCATCTACCATTCCGAATTCTTTAGCTTCGGTAGAAGTCATCCAATAATCTCTGTCAGACGCTTTTTCTACCCATTCATAAGTTTGTCCAGAATGGTTAGAAATAATGTCATATAATTCCTTTTTGAGTTTTAGCATCTCTCTTAAATTAATTTCCATATCACTTGCAACACCTTGAGCTCCGCCACTTGGTTGATGAATCATCACCCTAGAATGTTTAAGTGCAGAACGTTTTCCTTTTTCGCCAGCAACTAACAAAACGGCTCCCATACTTGCTGCCATTCCTGTACAAATGGTGGCAACATCTGGTTTGATGATTTGCATCGTGTCATAAATTCCTAAACCTGCATAAACACTTCCACCAGGAGAATTAATGTAAATCTGAATATCTTTAGAAGGATCTGAACTTTCTAAAAATAATAATTGAGCGGTTACAATATTGGCAACTTGGTCATCAATCCCAGTTCCTAGGAAAATGATTCTATCCATCATCAATCGAGAAAAAACATCCATTTGAGCTACGTTCATTCTTCGTTCTTCCATAATGTAAGGCGTGAGATTAGTTGGGTTGAATGTTCCCATATATTGATCTGTTGCTAATCCGCTGTTTCCTAAATGTTTTACAGAGAAATCTCTGAAATCTTTTTTAATATCCATAATAATATTTTATTCTTATTTATATTGAAACAGACAAAGTCTGTACCTTTTTACAAATTTAGCCAAAGTGTCACAAAATACGATATAATTTTTGGTCTATTTTATTTTTTAATTGAGTGAGACTTATGATTTTTCGGTAAGCATCTTCGCTGTTTTCTTCACTGATTTGTTGTTTTAAATCATTGATAATCTTAATGATGTATTCTCTTTTGTATCTTATCACGACATCTTTTACAATTCTATCTACCAATTCTTCTTCTTTACTGAAATAAATGTTGTGTTTTTCCCAATTGCTTGTTTCATAAGGATTTACTAAAGCATCTGCTGTTTTGGAAACGATATTTTCGTCCATCAAAGTCATAAAAAAGTTACCAGAACGAAGTTCGCTTTGTGCAATTCCTAGTTTTATTTCTTCAATAATTTTTTGGTTAATTGGTGAGATAATTTCGCATTGATCTTCTTCTAAATGATTGATAATTTCTTCAATTACCGTGATTTGATAGGCCTCATTTTCTGGAGTTTGTCTATCAAGAACGTAATCTCCATATTTTAGCATCAGCTCAACTAATTTTTCTTCTAAAACCAAAAGCGGATTTACATTTACTAAAACTTCTTGAACTTTTTCGAGTTTTACAACTTGCGTTTCCTTTTTCTCTTTTGGTTGATGTTGCTGAACAATCTGTTTCTGAACGCCTAATTCATTAAAAAGCGACTGTTCTGAAAGCTCAAATTTGGTTGAAATTTCTTTGATGAAAATCTCTTGCTTCAAAGCATTGCTCACAAAGCCGATAGATTTTACAATATCTCTTATTGCTTCAGCTTTTTTTATCGGATCGTTTTGCGCTTCTTTTAATAAAATTTCTGCCTTAAAATCTATGAAATCTTTAGCTTCGGTTTTTATAAAATTTTCTACAAATTCTCTAGGATGTTTTCTTGCAAAAGAATCGGGATCATCACCATCAGGAAACAGTGCCACTCTTATGTTTGTGCCTTCTGCAAGCAGCATATCAATACTTCTGAAACTGGCTTTAATTCCTGCTGCATCGCCATCAAAAAGGATGGTTACGTTTTCGGTGAGACGTTTGATGAGTTTTATTTGTTCTGTGGTAAGTGCTGTTCCAGAACTTGCCACCACGTTTTCAATTCCGCTTTGATGGAGCGAAATTACGTCCATATAACCTTCTACCAAAAGACAAAGATTTTGTTTAGAAATCGCTTGTTTACTTTGGTTAAGACCATAGAGAACGTTAGATTTATGGTAAATTTCGGTTTCTGGAGAATTGAGATATTTCGCAGTTTTTACATTGGATTTTAAAATTCTTGCTCCAAAACCTAAAACTCTACCCGAAAAACTATGAATTGGGAAAATGACACGTTCACGAAATCTATCGACACCAGTTGGTGTATTTTCTGGGAAAATAGAAATTCCAGATTTTTCTAAAATTTCTTTTTCGTAGCCTTTTTCTAAGGCATATTTGGTAAACGCATCTTTTTGTTCGGGGGAATATCCGAGTTGAAATTTTTTGATGATGTCATCGTGCAACTCACGTTCTTTGAAATAGGAGAGTCCGATTGCTTTTCCTTCTTCGTTTTCCCAAAGAATTTCTTGAAAAAAAGTATTGGCAACTTCGTGAATTTTGTAAAGCAATTCTCTTTCGGTTTGCGCCTTTTTTTGCTCTTCAGAATATTCTACTTTGTCTTCTTCAATTTCAATTCCGTACTTTTTGGCAGCGTGTCTTAGCGCTTCTGGATAAGTAAAATTTTCTATTTCCATCAAAAAAGTGATGGCACTTCCACCTTTTCCTGATGAAAAGTCTTTCCAGATTTGTTTACTCGGAGAAACCACAAAACTTGGCGTTTTTTCATCGTGAAAAGGACTCAAACCTTTGAAGTTAGAGCCAGCTCGTTTCAGTTGAACATATTCGCCAATAATTTCTTCAACTCTTATAGTTGAAAATATTTTGTCTATGGTTTTCTGAGAAATCATTCGGTAAAATTACAAAAATTACTTGAAGGTTTTTATTGGTTAATTATAGGATTTTAGAATATTTTAACAATAGAATTTATTTTTAAATATTATCTTTGTCAAATATAGATGAATAGATGGATTTAATACATTATTTCCTTGAATTTTTAGGGAATCCTTTA
>APMI01006980.1_pt1 | contig 28038 bp, 22 predicted proteins | sample 667938 | NCBI WGS metagenome assembly APMI01 (sample SAMN01084076, study PRJNA167559) | wastewater metagenome | biome: Wastewater | place: Denmark: Ejby Moelle, Odense | collected 2011-11-28
TCCGGCTTCTTGATCTCGCCGAACGACCACGAACGAATGCGCTCGGGGCTCGCGATCCCGATCTGGATCTGGTCGAACGTCTCGGCCTTGGCGACCGGGTTCATGAAGTTGGTCAGTTCGTTCATAGCTCAGTCCCTCAATAGGGTGAAATTCAGTTTGCGGTGGCGCGCATGCGGAAGGCAGCGACAGCAGCGATTAGACCAAAAAGGAGGTTGAGCGTTCCAAGGGAAACTCTTCCGGCCCCGGGACTGTAAGCCAGAGTTGCTAATCCACTCAGGATCAGAACTCCGGCTGCTACAGCCACTTTGGTCGATCGCCGCATCGATTACTCCGCTGCCAACGCCGGCGGTGCGTCGTCCTCGGCGATCTCGTCGAGCGTGTTCAGCTCGACGTTCAGGCCCAGCGAGCGCATTTCCTTGACCAGCACGTTGAAGCTTTCCGGAATGCCGGCCTCGAACGTGTCGTCACCCTTGACGATCGCCTCATAGACCTTGGTGCGGCCGACGACGTCGTCGGACTTCACCGTCAGCATTTCCTGCAGCGTGTAGGCGGCACCGTAAGCCTGGAGCGCCCAGACCTCCATTTCGCCGAAGCGCTGGCCACCGAACTGTGCCTTACCACCCAGCGGCTGCTGCGTGACGAGGCTGTACGGTCCGATCGAGCGAGCGTGGATCTTGTCGTCGACCAAGTGGTGGAGCTTCAGCATGTAGATGTAGCCCACGGTCACCTGACGATCGAACGCGTCGCCGGTGCGACCGTCGAACAAGGTCGACTGACCCGACGTGTCGAGACCCGCGAGCGTCAGCATGTCGCTGACGTCTGCCTCACGTGCGCCATCGAACACCGGCGTCGCCATCGGCACGCCGTTCTTCAGCAGCTTCGCCATCTCCACGATGTCTTCGTTCGAACGACCGTCGATCTCGGCATGATACTTGTCGCCATAGACGACCTTCATCCGCTCGCGGACCGCGTCGGGGGCAGCGCCGCCCTTCGCATCCGGATTGGCTTCACGCCATGCTTCCAGCGCCTCGGTCACCTGCATGCCGAGACCGCGTGCGGCCCAGCCGAGGTGGGTTTCGAAGATCTGCCCGACGTTCATGCGCGACGGCACGCCCAACGGGTTGAGCACGATGTCGACGTGCGTCCCATCCTCGAGGAACGGCATGTCCTCGATCGGCAGGATGCGGCTGATGACGCCCTTGTTGCCGTGACGGCCGGCCATCTTGTCGCCCGGCTGCAGCTTGCGCTTCACCGCGACGAAGACCTTGACCATCTTCAGCACGCCCGGTGGCAGTTCGTCGCCACGCTCCAGCTTTTCGACGCGGTCTTCGTACTTCGCGACGATCACGCCGACGGCATCGTCATACTGCGCCTTGACCGCTTCCAGATCGCCCTGACGCGCATCGTCGGCAACGGCGAGCTTCCACCATTCGTGACGCTCGATCGAGTCCAGCAACTCGCTGTCGATCGTCGCACCCTTCTTGATGCCCTTCGGACCGGCGCTGACAACCTGGTCGAGCAGCATTTCGCGCAGGCGCGACCAGCTGGCGCGGTTCAGGATGCCGCGTTCGTCGTCGCGGTCCTTCGCCAGGCGCTCTTTTTCTTCGGCGAGAATCGCTTTGGTGCGGTCGTCGATGTCGATGCCGTGACGATTGAACACGCGCACTTCGACGACGGTGCCCGACACGCCCGGGGGCAGGCGAAGCGACGTGTCGCGCACGTCGGACGCCTTTTCACCGAAGATCGCGCGGAGCAGCTTTTCTTCCGGCGTCATCGGGCTTTCACCCTTGGGCGTGATCTTGCCCGCCAGGATGTCACCCGGTTCGACTTCTGCACCGATGTACACGATGCCCGCTTCGTCGAGGTTGCGCAGGGCTTCCTCGCCGACGTTCGGGATGTCGCGCGTGATGTCTTCCGGCCCCAGCTTGGTGTCGCGGGCCATGACTTCGAATTCCTCGATGTGGATCGAGGTGAAGACGTCGTCCTTCACGATGCGTTCGGAAATGAGGATCGAGTCCTCATAGTTGTAGCCGTTCCAGGGCATGAACGCGACGAGCGTGTTGCGGCCCAGCGCCAGCTCACCGAATTCGGTCGAGGGACCGTCGGCGATGATCTGGCCGGTTTCGACCGCGTCGCCGACACGGACCAGCGGACGCTGGTTGATGCAGGTCGACTGGTTCGAACGCTGGAACTTCATCAGCGTGTAGATGTCGACGCCCGACTGTCCGGCGCCCACGTCACCCGTCGCGCGGATAACGATACGCGTCGCGTCGACCTGGTCAACGATGCCGGCACGGCGTGCACCGATGGCCGCACCCGAGTCACGGGCAACGGTTTCTTCCATGCCGGTACCGACGAACGGCGCCTCGGCACGGACCAGCGGCACGGCCTGACGCTGCATGTTCGATCCCATCAGCGCGCGGTTGGCGTCGTCGTTTTCCAGGAACGGAATGAGCGACGCCGCGACCGACACCAGCTGCTTGGGACTGACGTCCATCAGGGTGATACGGTCGCGCGGTGCGATCAGGAATTCGCCCGCTTCGCGCGAGGAGATAAGTTCCTCGGCAAAGCTGCCGTCCTTGTTCAACTCGGCGTTCGCCTGCGCAATGACGTGCTTGGCTTCTTCCATGGCCGACAGATAGACGACGTCGTTCGTCACCTTGTTGTCGACGACCTTGCGGTACGGCGTTTCGATGAAGCCGTACTTGTTGACGCGGCTGAACGACGCCAGCGAGTTGATCAGACCGATGTTCGGGCCTTCCGGCGTTTCGATCGGGCAGATGCGGCCATAGTGAGTCGGGTGAACGTCGCGGACTTCGAAGCCGGCACGCTCACGGGTCAGGCCGCCTGGTCCAAGTGCCGACACGCGGCGCTTGTGGGTGACTTCCGACAGCGGGTTGGTCTGATCCATGAACTGCGACAGCTGCGACGAGCCGAAGAACTCGCGCACCGCGGCAACCGCGGGCTTCGCGTTGATCAGGTCGTTCGGCATGACCGTCGACACGTCGACCGACGACATGCGCTCCTTAACGGCGCGCTCCATACGGAGCAGGCCGACGCGGTACTGGTTCTCGAGCAACTCGCCCACCGAACGCACGCGGCGGTTGCCGAGGTTGTCGATGTCGTCGATGTCGCCCTTGCCATCCTTCAGGCCGACCAGCGTCTTGACGACGGCCAGGATATCCTCGGTGCGCAGCGTCGTGTGATCGTCCGGCGCATCGAGTTCGAGGCGCATGTTGAGCTTCACGCGGCCGACCGCGCTCAGGTCATAGCGATCCGGATCGAAGAACAGGCCGGCGAACAGCGATTCCGCCGTCTCGCGTGTCGGCGGTTCGCCGGGACGCATGACGCGGTAAATGTCCGACAGCGCATGGTCGCGGTCCTCGGCCTTGTCGGCGCGCAGCGTGTTGCGGATCCAGGGGCCGGTGTTGACGTAATCGATGTCGAGCAGTTCGAGGCGGTCGATGCCCGCCTTGTCGATCTTTTCGAGGTTCTCGGCCGACACTTCGTCGCCCGCCTCGATGTAGATCTCGCCGGTCGCTTCATTGATCAGGTCGAGCGCCGAGAAGCGGCCGAAGATTTCCTCGGTCGGGATCAGCAGGTCGGTCAGACCGTCCTTGCCGGCCTTGTTGGCGGCACGCGGCGAAATCTTCTGACCCGCGGCGAAAATGACTTCGCCCGATTTCGCGTCGATGACGTCGAACATCGGCTTCTGACCGCGCCAGTTCTCGATCACATACGGAACCTGCCATCCGCCTTCACCGCGCACCCAGGTCACGGTGTTGTAGAACTGCGCGAGGATTTCCTCGGCGGTCAGGCCGAGCGCGAAGAGCAGGGCGGTAACCGGCAGCTTGCGCTTGCGGTCGATGCGGACGTTGACGATGTCCTTCGCGTCGAATTCGAAGTCGAGCCACGAACCGCGGTACGGAATGACGCGCGCGGCGAAAAGGTACTTGCCCGATGCGTGGGTCTTGCCGCGGTCATGGTCGAACAGCACGCCCGGCGAACGGTGCATCTGCGACACGATCACGCGTTCGGTGCCGTTGATGATGAAGGTGCCGTTGTGCGTCATCAACGGCATGTCGCCCATATAGACGTCCTGCTCCTTGATATCGAGCACGGAGCGGGTCTCGGTCTCGGCATCGACCTCGAACACGATCAGGCGCAGCGTGACCTTCATCGGTGCGGCATAGGTGATGCCGCGCTGGCGGCATTCGTCGGTGTCGAACTTGGGGTCTTCCAGCTCGTAATGCACGAAGTCGAGTTCGGCCGTGCCGGCGAAATCGCGGATCGGGAAGACGCTGCGCAGCGTCTTTTCCAGGCCCGAGACATAGCCCGTGGCGGGATCCGACCGCAGGAACTGTTCATAGCTCTCGCGCTGAACCTCGATCAGGTTCGGCATCTGCACCACTTCGTGGATGTTGCCGAAAACCTTGCGAATGCGCGGACGCTGCGCTTCGGGTGCGAGCTGAGTTGCCATGAATTATCTAGCCTTCGTTGACGGTCACGAAGCGCACATGCCAATGCGAAGCGGGCCCATTGAGCCTCTACTTTCGAACATCGCATGAAACCCGGCACCGTTCATTCGTTCGGCGCGCTGCGCGACGGCACGCCATGTCTCGAACGGGTGGGAAGAGCGCCATATAGAAATGCGCCCATAGGTTGTCAAACGAGATGCAACTTTTTTCGGGTGTCATTTCATCTTTGCAGCGCCACGGTTCGACGTGAAATTGTGGCGATGGCGCGGCCAAATGCTCGGGCGGCTTGTTGTACCCCCGTTATGAAAAACGATCACATCGCAAAGCCCCGCGCGATTGCTCTGCTGCTTGCGGCAGTTGCGCTCCCTGCCACTCCTGTCCTGGCACAGGAGGCTCCGCCAGCTGTGACCGAAACGGTCGCGCCGCCCACTGCTCCGGCGCCTGCGCCCGAAGCGGCACCGGCTCCGGCGCCCACGGCACAGGCTCCTGTCTTCGCGCCGAAGCAGGAGGTCGTGCAGCCCCTGCCGCCGCGTCCGGCTCCTCCGGTTGTCGCCGAAGAGGAAACTGCGCAGCCCGCTGCCACGACTCGTGCGCAACCCGTCCGCCGTGTGGCGCGTCCGGTTGCTGCCGCGCCCGCGGTCATAGCGCCGACTGCTGCTGCGCCGGTAACTGCGCCCGCGGCTAGTGCGCCGACGCCTGCTGTTACACCCGCTGCGCCGGTCCCGGTTCCCGAGACTTCGGCAGCGCCTGAAGCGACACCTGCGGATGCGGCTGCGACCACGACGACCGAAACCACGACCTCAACCACGCCCTGGATGTGGATCGGTCTCGGCATTGTTGCCCTTGCCGCACTTGCGCTCGTCTTCCTGCGCGGACGCAAGCGTCGTGAAGAGGACGTCTATTATGAAGAGCCGGTCATTGCGACCGAGCCTGTTGTTGCCGCCCCGGCAGCGCCGGTCGTGACCAAGGCGCCGGTATATACGCCGCCGGTCGTCGATAAGCCGGTCTCTAAACCGGTCGCTGCCACGGCGGTATCGGACGATGAGCGTCCCTGGATCGGGCTGAGCGTCTGGCCCAAGGAAGTCGGTAACGGCACTGTGCAGTACGATCTGGTGGTCGAGAACGTCGGCGATGTGGAGGCCCATGACGTCCGCGTCTCGAGCCTGATCATCGATGGCACCCAGTCGACGCCGATGGAAAATGCGCTGATCGAAGACGGCGAAACCCGTTCGATCGATATCGGCGCGGGCCATAGCATCCCGATCGCCCAGACGATCGCGGTCGAGGAAGGCAAGGCGCCGCACATCCTGGCCGAGGCACGCTATCCGCTGCCGGGTGGTGGGGAAGGCCATATCGCTGCTCGCTTCGCGCTCGATACGAGCGAGGATGGGACGGTCGAGGCCCGCCTGGACGATCTGCTCGAGCGCGTCTGATCCGAGCGGACAGGGTAAAAGAGAAGGGCGGCTCCCTTGCGGGGGCCGCCCTTTCCTTGTTGGCTACTCGCCGCGGCGAAGCCGCGTCGTCAGTCGGCGCATTGCGCCGCTGGCCGGCCTTGTCGGAGGCCGATTTAGCATCCGCTAAATCGCGTCCCCAACTGCGGCTTACTTGACCTCGACGGTACCACCAGCTGCGGTGATCTTGCCGGCGATGTCATCGGCTTCCGCCTTGTTGACGCCTTCCTTGATCGCCTTCGGAGCGGCTTCCACCAGTGCCTTGGCTTCGGTGAGGCCCAGACCGGTGATCGCGCGGACTTCCTTGATGACCGCGATCTTGTTGCCGCCGTCGCCGGTCAGGACGACGTCGAATTCGGTCTTTTCTTCGGCCGGAGCAGCAGCGGCGCCGCCGCCAGCAGGTGCGGCAACCGCGACTGCAGCAGCAGCCGAAACGCCCCACTTCTCTTCGAGCAGCTTCGAGAGTTCTGCTGCTTCGATAACGGTCAGAGCCGACAGGTCGTCGACGAGCTTGTTGAGATCAGCCATTTGTAGTTCCTTCAAAAGATAATCGGTTGAATTGAAATCGGTTTATGCGGCTTCTTTTGCTGCATAGGCGCCGACGACGCGGGCAAGCTGCCCGGCCGGTGCCTGGATGATCTGGACGACCTTGGTCGCGGGTGCCTGTACCAGGCCCACGATCTTGGCGCGCAGTTCATCGAGCGAAGGCAGCGATGCCAACGCGGTCACGCCAGCGACGTCGAGAACCGTATCGCCCATCGAACCGCCCACGATTTCGAACTTGTCGTTCGTCTTCGCGAAGTCGACAGCCACCTTTGCGGCTGCGACAGGGTCGGCGGATGCGGCGAGCGCCGTCGGTCCGGTCAGATACTGACCGATACCGGCATACGGCGTTCCGTCGATCGCAAGCTTGGCGAGGCGATTTTTCGCCACACGGTAGCTGGCACCAGCATCCCGCATCTTCGTACGCAGCGATGTCGACTGCGCGACCGTCATGCCCAGGTTCCGGGTGACGACCACGACGCCGGCAGTGCCGAGCGATGCGTTCAGTTCGGCGACCAGATCCGCTTTTTCAGCACGATCCATGCCATTACTCCACACGTGTTCACGTGCGCCAACGCGACGCACATGTATCATCCGATGGGGGCATGGGAGCCGCGTACCATTTGAAGGAACGCTGCAAGCGCACGTGCGGGCGGGCCCGGCACAACGCGAAATCCTTGTCCCCGTCTAGGCTGGCAGAATTAAGCTCCTGAGAGCACCAACTGTCTCGGACGGCTCGTCCACGAGCGAACCCGTGAAACGAAGGGCGCGCCTATAGCTTAGGACGTGCGAAAGTCAAACCTGCTTGTCGGCGTAGAGCAGGCGGCCGGGGCCGAGCAGGCTCACGACCGCATCCAGCATGTGCGGTGCGACGGCGAAGCAGCCTTCGCTGCGGCCGAGCTTGCCCCAGGTCGCGATCTGGTTCTCGCTGACATAGGGTGCGCCGTGGATGACGATGGCGCGGGGGTCGGCAAGGTCGTTCGTGCCATCGAGGCCGACCAGCCGCATCGCGCGACCGTGGACGCCGAAATAGATGTCGCCGGTCTTGTAAGCGCCTTCGGAGGTCGCAAGCGAACCCATTTCGTTCGAGAAACGCTGGAGATAGCCCGTATGCTCGGGGTCGGACCCTTTGCCGTGCGCCACGAGGTACGACCAGCTCTGTCCGCTGATCAGGTCGACGATATGGAAGCGCAGATCCTTCGACGCGACGGTGAAATCGGCGAGCGCCACGCGGTCGCGCAACTCGAACTGATCGTGGTGCCGGTCGAGCGCTGCTTTCGCCCGCTGCAGAATCTGGTGGTATTTCGCCTCGCCCACGGTGGCGGGGGGCAGGGGCGCGGGCATGGGGGACGCAAAGCCCTGCGCACGCCCGACCGCCGACGGCAATGCCGCAAGCGCTACGCTCGAGAGAGCCAGTTTCGAAAAGGCACGTCTGTCCATCGCTCGCTCGTCTAGCACGGGGTCCATGAACTCCGTCCTAACCGCCTTATTCGCCCTGCCGCACCTGGTTGCCGTCCTGGCTCGGCTGCGCCTCCTCATCGGGCAGCCGCGCGGTCAGCCCGCTGGCATCGGCATCGTCGCGCGTCTGCTGGTCGTTCGTGAACGCGGGCGGGGGCGCGGGAAGTTCGGAATTCGACGCGTTTTCCACGATCACCGCAGGCGGGGGCGCGGTGTCGTTGCTGTTTTCCATCACGACATTCGCCGCTTCGCCATTGTCGGTCAGGACTTCTTCGTCCTTGTGCCCGCCCGAGCAGGCGGAAAGAGCCAGCAATCCCGCCGACGCCAAAATCATCATTCTCATCGTCATATTCCCTTTGAAGCGACCTGCAGCGCGGTGGCGCGCTTCGTCGCGGCTTCGATCTTGCCTGCCAGCAGCTTGTCCCATCCATAGGGATCGGCGCGGAAGTTCATGGTGCCGTTCGCGCTGGCGAAGGCGGTCCAGTAGAGCAGGTACACCGCGACCTTCTGCGGCAATTGCACGCGCTGCGTCTTTTCCGTGTCGATCGCGGCCTGTACCTGGCCGGCCCATTGCGGGTCGTCCTTCAGCATCAGTTCGGCAAGCGGCAGCGGCTTTTCGAGCCTGACGCAGCCATGGCTCGCCAGCCGGTCGAAGCTCGAGAATTTCGCGCGCGACGGCGTGTCGTGCAGGTAGACGGCAAAGGGATTGTCGAAGTCGAACTTCAGGCGGCCCAGCGCGCTGTTGGGGCCGGCAGGCTGCACGATCCGCTCGCCGGTTTCGGGCGTACCGACGATCTTGTACCCTTCACGGGCAAGCGCCGCGCGGCCCTTTGGCCACAGCTCGCGCTTGGCGATCGAACTTGGCACATTCCACGGTGGATTGAGTACGATCGAATGGATGGCCGACGACAGCATCGGGGTCTGGTTCGTCGGGCTGCCCGTCACCGCGCGCATGCTGGCGATCGGGGCGTCGCCGTCGAACACGGTAAGCTGAGCTGCAGCGATATTCACCTGAACGCGATTGACCGGCAGGTCGCGCGGCATCCAGCGCCAGCGCTCGAGATTCGCCATGATCGTGTCGATCCGGTCACCGATCGGCACGTTGAGTTCGGCAAGCGTCCGCGCGTCGAGCAGGCCGGTCGGATTGAGGCCATAACGCCGCTGCGCCCGCTGGAGCGCCTCGACCTGCTTCATCGCGGGCGTAACACCCTTGTCCTCGACGGCGAGACGCGCGCGAATGCTCGCGGAATCGGACTTGGCGGTGAGCTTGGCCCAGCCGCCCGCATCACGAATAGCCTCGTATGCCACCAGTCCGCGCCGCAAACCTTCATAACCGGCGTACCGCGGCGTCAGCAGAGATGCCCATTGAGGCAGACGGTCGGCGGCAACGGCCGCGGCGAAGCCGGGCAGCGGATCGTAGAACGCCGGACGCAAGGCCCATACTTCGAGGAAGTCGGCAGTATCGATACGACCCGCGCGAAGGGCACGGGCACGGTCGAGCGCGGCGCGCACCAGCGTTTCACCCGTTGGAGCACCGGCGACATTTGCCGCATTCGCGGTCAGGCCGTGATCGGCGCCGCCCTGAAGCCATGTCGTCAGGAATGCCGCCTGTGCGGGAGAAATCGTGGGTAGCGGAATGGGGGCGGGGACGTTGACCGTCGGCGCCACGGGTGGCGGCAGCGTCGGCGATGCCGGCGGCTCGGCAACCGGCGCATTGGCAGGCGCGGTCGCCGCGCGTTCGATCGGCACCATCTGCGCGACGGCAGGGGCGCCAAGCAGGGCGACGGACGTGAAAGTCAGGGTACGAAAGAGCATCGACGTAAAAAGGCTCGTTTTGCGGATGTTCGCACAGATAATGCGTCGGGACTCGGGATGGAACCGCTTTTATTAACGATATTTCGGCAGCCGATCTTTCCGCTCCGCTAACCCTTTCACCCGTAACGTCCCTTGCCGGATCAGCTTTCGTGTCTTGTAGCTGACTTGGTGACAGCGCATGGCGGCTCCACAAACACGGGGAAAAGTGCATGAAGGGCGAGTTGCTGCTCATCATTCCGACGGTACTGGAAAGCTGGGACGGCAAGATCCAGGTCGATGTGGATTTCGCGAACAACCTTCGCGCATACCTCGACGCGTTCGACATCGTGACCGTCGCATGTCCGCTTCCGTCATCGGCGGCTCACAATAATTTCCCGAATACGATTCCCCTGGATTCGATGGCCGGACATGAGCGCGTCCGGGTGGTCCTGCTGCCGCATCCTTACCGGGAAGACCGTTATTTGCGGCACAAGTCCAAGGTCACGAGGCTGTTGCGAAGCGAGATCGCGCGCGCGGATTACCTGCTGATCTCCCCGCACTCCGCTTTCGACTGGTCGACGCTTGGGGCCGAACTGGCAATCGACATGGGCCGGTCTTACGACATGGAGGGCGACTGGGACCTGCAGAGCGTGACGCGCACCCTGTGGGAAAAAATGAAGCCCGGCCCGAACAAGCTGCGGAAATACCTGTGGATGACGTGGCACGCGCGGCACTATTTGCGCTGCATGCGCCATTCGAGCGTCGCCCTCCTGCAAGGGCAAGACGTCTATGAGGCCTACAAGAATGTCGCACCTAACCCGCAAAAGGTGCTGAACGTCCAGGTCACACCCGACGACTATATCGGCGCGGACGAACTGGCGGCGAAGTTCGCGCGCATCGAACGTGGCGAGCCGCTGGTCATCAACTATGCCGGCCGGGTCATCGAGATGAAGGGCCCGTCCGACTGGGTCGATGCGCTGGGTCGTGCCGCGAAGGCCGGTGTCGATTTCCGTGCGACCTGGTTCGGTGAGGGCGATCTGCTCGAACCGATGCGTGCGAAGGTCGCGGCGGCCGGGTTGACGGACAAGGTCTCGTTCCCAGGCAAGGTCGACCGGCCGGTCGCCATGGCGTCGTTGCGCAATTCGGACATGTTCCTGTTCACGCATAAGACGGCGGAATCGCCGCGTTGCCTGGTCGAGGCGCTTGCCGCGGCATGCCCGATCACCGGTTATCACAGCCGTTATGCAGCCGATCTCGTCGCCGAACGCGGCGGAGGGACTTTCGTGCCGCTGGATGATTGGTCGGCGCTGGGAGACGCGGTGATCGCGCTCGACCGCGACAGGCCGAAGCTCGCGCAGTTGGTGAACGACGCCTATGCGACAGCGGCGCTGTACGACCGTGACAAGGCCATTGCGCACCGCATCGCCTTGATCCGCAAATATGTGACGCCGCCGAAGCGCTGACGATAGGAACGCCCGCATGGCAATCGACCTGAAGGATTTCGAAGAGGGCCGCGATTACGACGGCGACTATGGCGACGACCTGAAAGCGCTTCAGGATCGTCTCGCGCGCATCCAGTCCGCCTATATCATCCATGACAAGAGCGCCGTGATCGCGATCGAAGGGTGGGACGCGAGCGGGAAGGGCGGCGCCATCCAGCGCATGACCGCCGGTTGGGACCCGCGCTACTACGAAGTCTGGCCCATCGCCGCGCCCACCGAAGAGGAACGCGTCCGCCATTTCCTCTGGCGCTTCTGGAAACGGTTGCCGGGCAAGGGCGAGATTAATGTGTTCGACCGCACCTGGTACGGCCGCGTCCTCGTCGAGCGCGTCGAAGGTTTCTGCACCGAGGGCGAATGGAAGCGCGCCTATGACGAGATAAACGAGTTCGAAGCGCAGCAGAAGGACAATGGCGTCACGGTGGTGAAGCTGTTCATGCACGTGACCCAGAAGGAGCAGGACAAGCGCTTCAAGTCGCGGCTGGACGACCCGTGGAAGCGCTGGAAGACCGGCAAAGATGACTACCGCAACCGCGCGCGGCGTGACGATTACCTGAAAGCCTATCACGCGATGTTCGAACGCACCGACACGCGTTGGGCGCCCTGGAAAGTGATCGATGCCAACGACAAGAAGGCGGCACGCATCGCAGTTTTGACCCATGTCGCCGATCGACTGGAGGCGGGGGTCGAGATGAAGCCGAAAGATGCCGATCCGGAAGTCGTCGCGCTCGCAAAAGCGGCGTTCGACAACTAGACTTTTGCATTCCTGCGCAGGCACAAAAAACCCGCCGGATCGCTCCGGCGGGTTTTCCGATTCTCCGGCAGGAGAAATCAGGCGAAGCTGACGCTGACCTTGCGGCGACGATTGCGCAGCGACGCGCCGATCATGCCGAAACCGCCGATCATCATCGCCCACGTCGCGGGCTCAGGCACCGCACCCGGATCGACCGGCGGCGGCGCGACGGCGCCGAAACCGTCCAGATAGACATAGCCTTCATGGCCTGCCGGCTGGCAGTCGGCAGCGATGACCGAGAGAATGAAGCTGTCGCCCGAGAAAGCGCTGACGTCGAGCTGTTCGATCTGCCACTGTGCGGTGTAGTACAGGTTGGTGGCGTTATCGTAGGTGAAACGCGAATCCACGCCACCGCCGGTCGACGCTGCGTTGTAAACACGGCGGATCAGTTCGGCACCCGTCGTTGCGTTGGTGAGGGTGATGATCATCGTCGCTGCATCGTTGACGCCGTGCGCGCCTTCGAGAACCGACTTCCATGCGAAGAAGATGTTGGCGTCGGTGTAGTTGTCGACCCGCTGCTGGATCAGCGATGCGTAGCCGCCCGAAGTCGTGTCTTCGACGCGATAGCCGAAGTTGCCGCTGTAAACCGTGCTGCCGATCTTCGAACCCAGGTTGGGATCGACATAGCTCGAATTGATGACTGCCGAACGCGCTCCGGCGTTCACGCCCGAGCTGAAAAAGCCCGGATTGAGCGAGCCGTTGGTGACCGATGTGCGCGATTTCGACGATTGGACATCCCATCCGGTGGTATTGCCGTTTTCAAAACCGCCGTTGACGAAGGAATTGGCCATTGCCGAGGTCGACAAGGCGAGTGCTGCCCCCGCAGCAGCCAGATACGATAGTTTCATGAAACATTGCCCTTGTTGCTTGTGTATCAGAGGGGCCGATGACCTCTCTACGTGACGAGCAACCCGATCCCCGTCTGTCGGCGGCAGCAGCCCCCCCGCGAGTTGATGCGACTGATAATTCTCGATTTTACGAAGTGTAAAGAAATCAGCGACGCTTTCGGTGAGAGCGGCGTCCCATTGTGGGACGGCTCCCGAGAGACATTGTAAAATCCCGACACAAGAAAGTTCGAGCCGTTAACCTAGTTTCTTGACCGGCCGGGGCGTTGAACAGAGTTTTCAAGCCCGGCAGCCGGACCTATTTCGGCGCGTAGCTGATTCCGATCACTTCGATCTCGCTCTCGCCTGCAGGCAATGTCACCCTACGAAGGTCGCCAATCGCGGCCCCCCGTAACGCGCGTGCCATCGGACTTGTCCAGCTGATCCGCCCTGCGCTCGCGTCGCTCTCGTCGGCACCGACCAGTGTGACCGTGCGCTCGCGGTCGTCCTCGTCGGCGATGGTGACCGTCGCTCCGAACCAGACGCGGCTGTGGTCGGTCTGCGTGGCGGGGTCCACGATCGTTACCGACTTCATGCGCTTGGCGAGAAAGCCCGCGCGCCGGTCGATCGCGCGCAGTTTCTGGCGGCCGTAGATATAGTCACCATTCTCCGACCGGTCGCCATTGCCCGCGGCCCAGCTGACGACCTCGACGATCGCGGGGCGTTCGACCGACATCAGCTGCGCGTATTCGGCGCGCATCGCCTCGAACCCTGCCGGAGTAATCGGTTCGCTCATTGGCGCCGCATCAACCCGGGGTCGACTTGCCCAGATAGGACGACAGCGGCGTGCTTGTCCGCACACGCGCCCGCGACGGCTCGATCATGTCATAGACGACGGCGTTCTCCAGAACGCGCTGCACATAACCGCGCGTCTCGCTGAACGGGATCGCCTCGATCCAGCTGATCATGTCGATACTGCCCGTGCGGGGGTCGCCGTTCGCCGCGAGCCATTTGTTCACATTGCCCGCGCCCGCGTTGTAGGCGGCGACAGCAAGGGGATAGCTGCCGTTAAAGCGGTCCATCAGCCGTTCGAAATACCAGCTGCCGAGGCGGATGTTGTATTGCGGATCGGACGTCAGGCCGCCCGCGTCGAAGGTGGCGCCGATCTTGACCGACGTGTCGCGCGCGGTGCCCGGCATCAGCTGCATCAGCCCGCGCGCTCCGGCACGGCTGACCGCATTGCGGTCGAACTGGCTCTCCTGACGCGAGATCGCATGGACCATCGTCCAGCTGCTGGCGGCTTCCGATGGCACAGGGACGACCGGGAAGCCCGAACGGACGGAATCGCGATAGCCGTTTATGCCTGCGCTCCGCCCGATCATCACGCCCAGATCGGGCCGGTTGATCTGCCTCGAGAGTTCGACGCCCAGTACATGATCGACATCGCTTTCAGCGGCCTGCGCGATCTGGCGAACGAACAGGCTTTGCGTCGGCCAGTCGCCGCGCTGACCCAGGATCTGGGTCGCACGCACGATTTCCTTGTTGAAGAACGCGTCGCGCTGATTGCGCGAGATTTCGACGACCGATGTGGGCGCCGGGATGGCTGGCGGGCGGCCCAGCCGTTCGGCGGCAAGCTGTCCGTAGAACTGGTCGAAGAAGACCGCGGCGTTCGCATAATAGGTATTGGCGTTGCTGGAGAGGCCCGCCGCCTGCGCCGCGCGGCCCGCCCAGTACAGCCCCTTCGACTGCGTCTGCGGCGACTTGGCCGCGCGTGCATAACGGTCGAACATCGCCATCGCGTCGCGGGGACGGTTGAGCTTGTTGAGGGCCGTCGTGCCGGCCAGCCAGGTCAGGCTGGTATAGTCGTCGCGTTCACCCAGCGACTTGTCGCGCACCTGCGTGCCTGCGGGATAGGCGTCGTCGACCTGCCGCGCGATGTCATAGGTCGTCGCGAACTGCCCCTGCGCCGACGCGTTGCGCGCTGTGCCGAGCAGGGTCTCGAACCATTTTTCCGCATCCAGCGGCGGCACGCTCAGGCGGCGTGGTCCGGCCAGCGCCGCCTGCGCCGCATATTCCTGTCCGGTGGTGCGCAGCCAGGTGACGCGGTCGAGCAGGAAGCCCGGATCGCCGGTGGCACTCGCCGATACGGCACTGACCTGCGTCGCCGCATCGGGCGCCTTGGTCAGCATGGCGATGCGTGCGGAATAGACCGGCTGGCGCGACGGCGTCGTCATCGGCAGCAGCCGTGTCGCGAGCGATGTGGAGCGGCTGGCGAGCAACCGCTCCATGCGTGTGTCATGGTCGTATGCGGTCAACAGGTTCGGCCAGCGCGCCATCAGCCGCGCCTCGTCATCCGGGCTCAGCGCGCCCATCGTCCAGGCGCGCTTGGCCGTCGTGCGCGCGACATCGCGCCGCCCGGTCGCGTCGAGCGCCTCGGCATAACGCAGCGCGCTGGTCGCGGTCGTCGGCGAATAGCGGTTGAAATAGCTGACGACGAGATTGGGATCCTCGGCATCGGTGCGCAGGGCACGCTCGGCCGATTTGCGAAGCGCGGCATCGCCCGGCCAGCCGGGATGCGCGACAAGGAAGCGGGCGTAGGACGAAAAGGGCAGGGCATCCGACTGGCGGAGCGAATTCCATTCGGAAATCGCGACCGATAACGCCGAATCATTGACGGCCTGTGCCGACTGGCGCGGCTGCGGCGCGAGGAGGTCCTGTGCCGAAACGACCGCGGGCGCGGCCAGCGCTGCGGCAAGAATGGACGTAGAAGCGATGAAGCGGCGCGTCATGCTGGACATGCTGGGATAAGCGTCCTTATCAGGCCATGAACGGCCGGGTTGATTTGGTCCCTATGCCGCAGCGTCCCTCGCAGGTGAAGGGCGCGTGAAGGAGAAAGCAATGTTTTCCGGCTCGATTCCGGCACTTGTTACACCGTTTCGCGACGGTCAGGTCGATGAACGCGCCTTTCGGCGCCTGGTCGACTGGCAGATCGAAAACGGATCGTCGGCGCTCGTTCCGTGCGGCACGACGGGCGAAAGCGCGACGCTGAGCTATGACGAGCACTATCGCGTCATCGAATTGTGCATCGATGCGGCGGACGGCCGTGTGCCGGTGATCGCCGGGTGCGGGTCGAACGATACGGCCACCGCGGTTCGGCATATGGAGTTCGCGAAGAAGGCGGGGGCTGCGGCGGCGCTGGTCGTGGCACCCTATTACAATCGCCCGAACCAGGACGGCATCTTCGCGCATTACGAGCATCTGGCGAACAGCAGCGACCTTCCGATCATCGCCTATAATGTGCCCGCGCGGACAGTGACCGACATCCAGCCCGAAACGCTGGCGCGCATGGCGAAGCTGCCGACGATCGTCGGAATCAAGGACGCCAGCGGCAACCTGGCGCGCATCGCCGCGCACCGTATCAGCTGTGGTGTCCAGTTCTGCCAGCTGTCGGGCAATGACGACATGGCACTCGCCTACAACGGTGCGGGCGGTGTCGGCTGTATTTCGGTCACCGCCAATGTCGCGCCGAAGCTGTGCGCCGAGTTCCAGGCGGCCTGTGCGCAAGGCGATTACGGTCGTGCGCAGGTCCTGAACGACCAGCTCTATCCGCTCCACGCGGCGCTGTTTTCCGACGCGTCGCCGGGGCCGACCAAATATGCGCTGGCGAAACTGGTCGACTGGGCAACCGCCGAACTGCGCCTGCCGATGACGCCCCCGAGCGCCGCTTCGCGTGCCGCCGTCGACGCCGCGCTCGCCCATGCGGGGCTGATCTAGCACCTGTCATGGCACGCCCACGTCCAGCCCAGGTGAAAGCCAAGACCGTCGCCGAGAACCGGCGCGCGCGGTACGACTATGCCATCGAGGACAGCTATGAGGCCGGCATCATGCTGACCGGCACCGAGGTGAAGTCGCTGCGCTTCGGCGAAGGGTCGATCGTCGAATCCTATGCCGAGGTGAAGGGCGGCGAGGTGTGGCTCGTCAACTCGAACGTGCCCGAATACAGCCATGGCAACCGCGAGAACCATGAGCCCAAGCGCCCCCGCAAGCTGCTGCTCCACGAGCGCGAGATCGAGAAACTGCATAAGGCGATTTCGCGCGAGGGCATGACGCTGGTCCCGCTGTCGATCTATTTCAACGAGCGCGGCCGCGCGAAGGTCGAACTCGCCATCGCCAAGGGCCGCAAGCACCAGGACAAGCGCGAATACGAAAAGGAAAAGGACTGGAAGCGCGAATCCGCACGGATCCTGCGGGACCGGGGATGAAGGCCATTACCGACCGCATTCCGGCGCAGATGGCCGAACCGCTGGTCGGGGCGCTGGTTGCCGGATGCGCGATCCTGTCAGGCTGGATCGTGCTGCGCGCGACCGGGCAGACGGCAATGGCGGCGGCATTCGGCGGGGTCGTCATCGCGGCTGGCGCGCTCATGCTGTTCGCACGGCAATTGCTTCCGCCGAAAACGCGCGTCGACCATGTCGTCGACTGGGCACTGGTGCGCGAGGCCGCAGACAATACCGCGACCGCACTCGCGATTACCGACCGCAACGGGCGGCTGGTCTGCACCAATGCGCTTTACGACGGCTGGTTCGGGACTGCCGTGCCGACCGACATCGCGACCGATGGTGGCGACCTTGTCGGCGCAGGCCGGGCGGCGTGGCGTGACGGGCGCGCGATGCGATCGGTCCGCGCGGCGAAACGCAATGTCGACCTCGAACTCCTGCGCGGCGGCCAGACCGACGATTGCCTGATCTGGCGGTTCAGCGAGATCGCAGGCGGCAACCCGGCGCTCGCACTCCCTGCGTTGATGGGGGGCGAATGGGGCGAGCGGCTGGGTGCCGCCGGAATCATGGCCGTCCTGATCGGCGGCGAGGGGCGCATCCGCGCCGCGAACCGCGTCTTCATATTGCGCTCGACCGGCCGTGCCGAGGCGCCGATCGTCGGCCGGGAATTCGTCACCCTGTTACAACAGGCGAGCGACGGCACTGTCCGCATGGCACAGGAAGGGCTGGCGGGCTTCCCCATCCGGTTGCTGCAGATCCCGCTCGACGAAAGCCGCGAGGACACCGACCGGATCATCATCCTGCTCGATGACGAAGGCGGGACGGGGGCCGCGACCGATGTGCCGTTACAGATGCTGCTGTCGATGCTGCCGCTCGGCCTCGCACTTGCGGATCGCGACGGACGGTTCCTCTATATGAACGAGGCGTTTTCGCGCGCAGGCGGCGTGGGACCGGATTCGACGCCCATCTATCCGGGCGACCTGGTGATCCGCGAGGACAAGGCCGCGGTGGCCGAAGCCGTGCGGCGTTTCGCCAGCGGCCAATCCGCCTCGGGCGACATCGCCGTTCGCCTGAAGGGGCGGCCCGACGAGCCTGTCGCAATGACGATCGCCGGTGCGCGGGGCCTGGGCGAAGCGGCGGTCCTGCTCAGCCTCAAGGACAACAGCGAGGAATCGAAGCTGCAGCGCCAGGTTGCGCAGGCAACCAAGATGCAGGCGGTCGGCCAGCTCGCAGGCGGCGTCGCGCACGATTTCAACAATATCCTGACTGCGATCCTTGGCCATTGCGACCTGATGCTGATGCGCCATTCGCCGGGTGACAGCGACTATGACGACATTCAGCAGATCCGGAACAATTCGAACCGCGCCGCCAGCCTGACCCGCCAGCTGCTCGCTTTCTCGCGGCAACAGACGCTGCGGCCGCAGGTGCTGCAACTACCCGACATCGTCTCGGAAGTGTCGAACCTGCTCCAACGCCTGTTGGGCGAAACCGTCGACCTGGTCATCAGCCATGGCCGCGCCTTGGGTGCCGTGCGCGCCGACCCGGGGCAGGTCGAACAGGTCATCGTCAATCTCGTGGTCAATGCCCGGGATGCCATTCAGGCGCGCGGTGACGGCGCGGGACAGGTGACACTCAGGACCTACAAGGTCAGCGCCGCCGAAGTGCGCAAGCGGGGCACAGAATTCCTGCCGGTCGCCGATTATACCGCGCTCAGCGTCGCCGACACCGGCGTCGGCATCGCGCCTGAAAACCTGTCGAAGATTTTCGAGCCGTTCTACACGACCAAGGATGTCGGCAAGGGCACCGGGCTCGGCCTTTCGACCGTCTATGGAATCGTCAAGCAGTCCGGCGGGTTCATCTTCGCCGATTCGGAAGTGGGGAAGGGGACGATCTTCTCGATCTACTTCCCCGTCCACGAAGAGGTCCAGGCGGCACCCGAAGTGCCCAAGCCGCGCGAAAAGCCCGCGGAGCTCTGGGGCGCGGGGACGATCCTGCTGGTCGAGGACGAGGACATGGTTCGCGCCGTCGCCGAACGCGCGCTGGTGCGCCACGGCTATACCGTGCTGACCGCGACGCAGGGTGAGGAGGCGATGGCGGTGCTCGACGGCGGCACGCATATCGACCTGCTCGTTTCCGACGTCGTCATGCCGACGATGGATGGGCCGACGCTGGGCCGTACGGCGCGGGCGAAATTCCCTGATCTCCCGATCCTGTTCATGTCCGGCTATGCCGAGGAACAGCTGCGCAAGACTATCGACTTGCCGCGCATGGGGTTCATTCCAAAGCCTTTTTCGGTAAAGGCGCTTGCCGAGGCGGTGCAAGCTGCACTCGCTGCAAAATAGTCTGTTCCACTCTTGTTCTATCGGAACAAATAGAATACACGATCTCCGGAATGAGGCGCGTTGACGTGATGCGCCGCGGGGCTAGGAGGATCGGTCAGTGGCAGCTCAACTCAAGGTGATCGGCGGGGATATGGCAGTGAATACGGCGAACGCGGACCGGCAGCGCGCATTGGAAGCAGCGCTCGCGCAGATCGACCGTGCGTTCGGCAAGGGCTCGGCAATGAAGCTGGGTTCGCGCGAAGCGATGCAGATCGAAGCGGTGTCGACCGGCTCGCTCGGGCTCGACATCGCGCTCGGCATCGGCGGCCTGCCGCGCGGACGCATCATCGAGATTTTCGGCCCCGAATCGTCGGGCAAGACGACACTCGCGCTGCATGCGATTGCCGAGGCGCAGAAGACGGGTGGCACGGCGGCGTTCATCGACGCCGAACATGCGCTCGACCCCGTCTATGCCAAGAAGCTGGGCGTCGACATCGACGAACTGATCGTTTCGCAGCCCGACACCGGCGAACAGGCACTCGAGATCGCCGACACGCTGGTCCGCTCGAACGCGATCGACGTGCTGGTCATAGACTCGGTGGCGGCACTCGTGCCGCGGGCCGAGATCGAGGGCGAGATGGGCGACAGCCATGTGGGCTTGCAGGCCCGCCTTATGAGCCAGGCACTGCGCAAGATCACCGGCTCGATCAGCCGTTCGCGCTGCACCGTTATTTTCATCAACCAGATCCGCATGAAGATCGGCGTGATGTATGGTTCGCCCGAAACGACGACCGGCGGCAACGCGCTGAAGTTTTATGCGTCCGTCCGTCTCGACATTCGCCGTACCGGCCAGATCAAGGATCGCGAGGACATCGTCGGCAACACGACCCGCGTGAAGGTCGTGAAGAACAAGGTATCGCCGCCGTTCAAGCAGGTCGAATTCGACATCATGTACGGCCAGGGCATTTCCAAGGTCGGCGAGATTCTCGACCTGGGCGTGAAGGCCGGGATCGTCGAAAAATCGGGCGCCTGGTTCAGTTATGACTCGATCCGCATCGGCCAGGGTCGAGAGAATTCGAAGACTTACCTGACCGAAAACCCGGAGGTCGCAGACCGCCTGGAAGCGGCGATCCGCGGCAAGACCGACGATGTTGCCGACGCACTGATGGTCGGCCCGTCGCCCGAAGACGACGAGTGATCTCCGGACCGGCATAGCGCCTCTGATGCGCTATGCCAGTTCGCCAAATCTGCTAGGCTGGCCCGAAATCAGTGGAGGCGGCCGATGACCATGGCGGGCGAGGACTGGAGCGGGCGCGTCGGACAGAGCTGGGCGACCCAGTGGGAACGCACCGACCGCACCTTCGCACCGTTGACCGAACGGCTGGTTGCAACCGCTGTCGCGCAGTTCCCTGTCGGATCGGACCGCCAGATGCGCGCACTCGACATCGGATGCGGTGCCGGAGAAACGGCACTCGCGCTCGCCGATGCACGTCCGGACATCGATGTGACTGGTCTCGACCTTTCCGAAGACCTCGTCGCCGTGGCGCAGAGCCGCGCCGAAGGCCGGTTCAACTGCCGCTTCGTCGCGGGTGACGCATCGGCCTGGACGGGCGAGACGCCATTCGATGCCGCGCTGTCGCGGCACGGCGTCATGTTCTTTGCCGATCCTGTCGCCGCTTTCACGCATCTTCGCGAACTGATGGCACCCGGTGCACCGCTGGTCTTCAGCTGTTTCCGCGACCGCGCCCTCAATCCCTGGTCTAGCATCGCCCTGAGCCTGCTGCCGACTCCGCCGCCGCCATCGGATCCGCATGCACCGGGACCATTCGCCTTCGCCGATCCCGCTCGCGTCGCCGCCATTCTCGAGGCTGCTGGCTGGCGCGATGTCGAACCGACCGAAGTGGATTATCGCTACGTTGCCGGCGCAGGAGACGATCCGGTCGAGGACGCCATATCCCTGTTCTCGCGGATCGGACCCGCCGCTCCGCTGATCGCCGCGCTTTCCGATGAGGAACGGGCGGCCTTCAAGGTCCGTTTCGCCGAAGTCCTTTCCAGTCATGCCAGAAATGGGGAGGTCGGTTTTCCGGCGGCCGCATGGCTGTGGCAGGCGCGCGCTTGACGCCGGAGATATGCCTGATCGGCGCACCGTCCGACTGCCATTCGTCCTATCTTCGGGGTGCCGCATCGGCCCCAGCCGTAATCCGCGCGGCCCTCGCGAGCGACCATGGCAATGACGCCGCCGAGTCCGGGCTCGAAACAGGCATCGATTTTCGCATAACCGACATTGGCGACCTTCCGCTTGCGGACCATCGCGAGAGAACCGCTGCCGACGACGCATTGATCCTCGCCGCCGTGTCGGACGCCGCAGCCCGCGACGCATTGCCATTGCTCCTCGGTGGCGATCACGCGGTAACCCTTCCGGCCGTCGCCGCGATCGCGGCCCGTCACGGCCCGCTTAACATCCTGCATTTCGATGCCCATCCGGACCTGTACGATGATTTCGAAGGCGATCCGCGCAGCCATGCGTCACCCTTCGCACGCATCCTCGAGGCCGGGCATGCCAGGCGCCTGGTCCAGGTCGGCATCCGCACCCTCAACCGCCATTGTCGCGACCAGGCCAAACGCTTCGGCGTAGAAATCATCGAGATGCGGCATTTCGCGGTAGATGCGGTACCGATCCTCGGCGGGCCGCTCTACATCAGCATCGACATGGACGGTTTCGACCCGAGCGCAGCGCCGGGGGTCGCGCATCTCGAACCGGGCGGCTTGACCGTTCGCGAAGTGCTGGCGGTGCTCGATCGCCAGACCGCGCCGCTCGCCGGGGCGGATATCGTCGAACTTTGCCCGCCGCGCGACCTGACCGGCGTCACCGCGATCCTCGCGGCCAAGCTGGTCCGCGAACTGGCCGCGCTCCACGTTCGCAACCAGTGATGATCCGCGCGTTTTTCGCCGCCGCATTTCTTGCGAGTTGTGCGCCCGTTTCGGCGCAGCCGCTCGACACCGATGTCGACCTGATTTTCGTTGAAAAGGCGAAGCACCAGTTGTCGGTCTATCGCGAAGGGGTCTTGCTGAAGCGCTATACCGTTGCGCTCGGCTGGGGCGGGCTCGATCCCAAGGAACAGCAGGGTGACGGCAAGGTGCCAGAGGGGCGCTACCTGATCACTGCGCACAATCCCAACAGCGCCTATCACCTGTCGCTTCGCATCGGTTACCCGACGGCGGCGCAACGTGCTGACGCGGCGGCACGCGGGGTGAGCCCCGGCGGCGATATCATGATCCACGGCCTGCCCAACGGCCGCGGCGGTTTCGGCGCGACGCACCGGACAGTCGATTGGACGGACGGCTGCATCGCAGTGACGGACGAGGAAATCGAGGAACTGTTCGAACATGTCGCGGACGGAACGCCGATTGTCATCCAGCCCTGATCGGGCGATGGTCGGACGCACAACTGGGGAGGGGTGAACGATGCTCAATCGGCGTGAAATCATGGTGGCAGGCGGTGCGGCGGTCGCGATGACCGCGATCCCGTCATGGGCGGCCGCGCCTGAACTTGCCTCGATCACGGGCAATATCCCTCTCATCGGCCCGGCCGAACGCGCGGCGCGCATCGCGAAAGCACAAGGGCTGATGCGCGCCAACAATATCGGCGCGATCCTGGTCGAAGCCGGGTCCAGTCTCGACTATTTCACCGGCGTCCAGTGGTGGCGCAGCGAGCGGCTGACCTGCACCGTCATTCCGGTCGAGGGTACGCCGTGCATCGTCACACCCTTTTTCGAGGAGCCGTCGATCCGCGAGACGCTGGGCGTGCCGGCCGATGTCCGCGTTTGGCAGGAGGACGAAAGTCCGATCGCCTTGGTCGCCGATTTCCTCAAGTCGCGGGGCCTTGCGGGGCGCACTATCGGCATCGAGGAAACCGTGCGGTTCTTTGCCAGCGACGGCCTCGCACATGCCTTGCCGGGCGTGAAGCTGGTTTCGGCCAATCCGGTCGTCCGCGGGTGCCGCATGATCAAGACGCCTGCCGAAATCGCGCTGATGCAGGCCGCAACGGACGTGACCATTCGCGCGATCAACCACGCCATTTCGAAGACCGAAGCCGGCATGACCCCCGGCGACATCACCGCGTTGATCGTTTCCGCGACCAAGGCGCTGGGCGGCGATGCCGACGGCGCACTCGTCCTGCTGGGTGAGGCGAGCGCCTATCCGCACGGCTCGCACAAACCGCAGCGGGTGGCGAAGGGCGAGGTGATCCTCATCGACTGCGGCTGTTCGGTCGGCGGCTACAAATCCGACATCTCGCGTACGTTCGTGCTCGGCGGTGCGACCGCGGAACAGCGCAAGGTCTTCGGCCAGGTGCAGCAGGGGCAGCGCATCGCGTTCGCCGCCGCAAAGGTCGGCGCGCCAGCGGGATCGGTCGACGACGCGGTCCGCGCCGAATACGAACGCTGGGGCTATGGCCCGCGCTACAAGCTGCCCGGCACGTCGCATCGCACGGGGCACGGCATTGGCATGGACGGGCACGAGCCGGTCAACCTCGTCCACGGTGAAACCACCCCGCTTGCGGCGGGCATGTGTTTTTCGAACGAGCCGGGCATCTACGCGCCCGGAAAGTTCGGCGTCCGCATCGAGGACTGCTTCCACATGACTGAAAGCGGCCCGAAATGGTTCAGCGAGCCGCAGCGGTCGATCGAATATCCGGCGGATTGATGACGTCTTTCTCCGAGCTTGGCTTCGAACGTCATCGCAACTTTCTCAGCGACAACGAGATAACAGAACTCTCTGAACTATTTGAATATTTACCAGACAATCGTCCAGGTCATCGATTGGCGCCTGCCGCACTGTCACGCCTTGCAAGTGTCGATCGGGTACAGAAGGCGGCCGCGAAGCATATCGGAGCGTCTGCGAGACCCGTTCGCGTTTTGCTTTTTGACAAGCGCGACGGCGGTAACTGGGCATTGGGCTGGCATCAGGACCGCACAATCGAGGTGCAGGATCGCATAGACGTTGCCGGGTTCGGCCCCTGGACCGTCAAGCAGGGGCGTCCGCACGTAGCGCCGCCGATATCGCTGCTCGAAAACATGGTCACTGTGCGCCTGCACATCGATCCGGTCGATCATGCAAACAGTCCATTGATCATTGCTCTTGGCTCGCACCGACTGGGGTTGGTTCCCGAAAAGGACATTCAGCAAACGGTTGACGAAGGGCAATTGCTGGAATGCCTGGCGGAAGCCGGCGACATCTGGCTTTATCCAACGCTCATTCTTCATGCGTCTTCCAGAGCCGCGCCGGGCCGACGCCGGCGGGTCGTTCAAATCGACTTTAGCGCCGATAAACTGCCCGGGGGTTTGGTCTGGTCCACTTCGACTTGAGCGAAACGCGCGACGCCCCTAAGTCACCCGCGATATGACCTCGACCAACGACATCCGCCGATCCTTCCTCGATTATTTCGCGGGCCATGGCCACGAACGCGTCGCGTCTGCGCCGCTGGTGCCGCACAACGACCCGACGCTGATGTTCGTCAACGCGGGCATGGTGCCGTTCAAGAACGTGTTCACGGGCCTTGAGACGCGGCCCTATTCGACAGCGGTGTCGAGCCAGAAGTGCGTGCGCGCGGGCGGCAAGCACAACGACCTGGACAATGTCGGCTATACCGCGCGGCATCATACGTTCTTCGAAATGCTCGGGAATTTTTCGTTCGGCGATTATTTCAAGGAACAGGCGATCACCCATGCCTGGACCCTGCTGACCAGGGAATGGGGCCTTCCGGCCGAAAAACTCACGGCAACCGTCTATCACACCGACGACGTCGCGTTCGATTTGTGGAAGAAGATCGCGGGCCTGCCCGAAGAGCGCATCATCCGCATCGCGACCAAGGACAATTTCTGGGCGATGGGCGCGGACGGACCGTGCGGACCGTGTTCCGAAATCTTCTACGACCATGGCGACCATATCTGGGGCGGTCCTCCGGGGTCGCCGCAAGAGGACGGCGATCGTTTCGTCGAGATCTGGAACCTGGTCTTCATGCAGTTCCTGCAGGAAAACGACGTCCAGGTCGGCGAACTGCCGCGTCCGTCGATCGATACCGGCATGGGCCTGGAGCGCGTCGCCGCTGTCATGCAGGGCGTTCATGACAATTACGACACCGACACGTTCAAGGCGCTGATTGCCGAAAGCGGCGCGCTGACCGGCACCGTGACGACTGGCGACAAACAGGCATCGCACCGCGTCATCGCCGATCACCTGCGCGCCTCCAGCTTCCTCGTCGCCGATGGCGTGCTGCCCGCGAATGAGGGGCGTGGCTATGTCCTGCGCCGCATCATGCGCCGTGCGATGCGCCACGCGCATTTGCTGGGCGCGAAGGATCCGCTGATGCACCGGCTGGTGCCGAGCCTCGTCGCCGAAATGGGTGCGGCTTTCCCCGAACTCGTCCGCGCACAGCCGCTGGTCGAGGCGACGTTGCTGCAGGAGGAAACCCGTTTCCGCCAAACGCTGCGTAACGGCCTCGGCCTGCTCGACGAAGCGACGGCGAGCCTGGGCGAGGGCGACACGTTGCCCGGTGAGACCGCGTTCAAGCTCTACGACACTTACGGCTTCCCTTACGACCTGACCGAGGACGCGCTGCGTGCACGCAGCATCGGCGTCGACCGCGAAGGGTTCGACGCGGCGATGGCGCGGCAGAAGGCGGCGGCGCGGGCTGCTTGGAAGGGCTCCGGCGATGCGGCGTCGGCCGACATCTGGTTCGACATCGCCGATGAACTCGGCGGCACCGAATTCACCGGCTATTCGGGCGACACCAGCGACGCGCAGGTCGTGGCGCTGATCAAGGACGGTGCGCGCGTGACGTCCGCGAACGCGGGCGACAGCGTGACGGTCCTCACCAACCAGACGCCCTTTTACGGCGAAAGCGGCGGCCAGATGGGCGACGCGGGTGTCATCACCGGCGGCAACGGCCTGAAGGTCCGCGTCGAGGATACGTCGAAGCCGCTGGGACGGCTTCATGCACATCAATCTGTGGTCGAGGCGGGAACGCTGTCGGTCGGCGACACCGTTACCCTGTCGATCGATGTCGACCGGCGTACGCGGCTGCGCGCCAACCATTCGGCGACGCACCTGATGCACGCCGCGCTCCGCAACCGGCTGGGCGGGCATGTCACGCAAAAGGGCAGCCTGGTCGCGCCCGATCGCCTGCGGTTCGACTTCGCGCACAATGCCGCGCTGACGCCTGCGGACATCGCTGCGATCGAGGAAGAGGTGAACGCGCGTATTCGCGAGAACGATGCGGTCACGACGCGCCTGATGACGCCCGACGATGCGGTCGCCGCGGGCGCACTTGCACTGTTCGGCGAGAAATACGGCGACGAGGTTCGCGTGCTGTCGATGGGCCGCGGCGAAGGCCAGTCCTATTCGGTCGAGCTTTGCGGCGGCACCCATGTGACGGCGCTCGGCGATATCGCGCTGTTCAAGATCGTGTCGGAAAGCGCGGTGTCATCGGGCGTGCGGCGCATCGAGGCGCTGACTGGAGAGGCGGCGCGCGCGTGGCTGACAGCGCGTGAAGACCGGCTGAAGGAAACCGCAGCGCTGCTGAAGGCAACGCCCGATGATGTGCCTGCGCGTGTCGCAGCGCTGGTCGAGGCGCAGAAGAAGCTGGAACGCGAACTGGCCGATGCCAAGAAGGCGCTTGCATTGGGCGGCGGGGGTGGTGTCGACGGCGCATTGACGGCCGGTCCGTCGACAACCGTTGAAACCGTGTCGGGTCTGCCTTTTTGGGGGCAAGTCATTTCAGGACTTGATCCCAAAGAATTGCGTAGTCTGATCGATGACCAGAAAGGGCGGCTCGGCTCGGCGGTCATCGCTCTTGTCGCCGCAACCGATGGCAAGGCCTCGGTCGCTGTCGGCGTAACCGATGACCTGAAAGACCGCGTCAGTGCGGTCGATCTAGTCAAGGCTGCTGTCACGGCACTCGGCGGCCAGGGCGGCGGCGGGCGACCCGATATGGCGCAGGGCGGCGGACCCGATGGTGCGGCAGGAGCGGATGCGCTCGCGGCGGTGCGCGCGGCGATCGAAAACGCCGCCTAAAGCGCCTTCAACCGCGGCGGGGCGCTCAACCCGCCCATATCCTTGATCGCGCCGCGCAGTTCGTCGCGCTTTTCGTGGATGCTCGCGATCACCGGACCCATCGCGACACCGAGGTCGACCAGAACGGCCTCTGACAATTGCAGTGAGGATTCCAGCGTCTCCGGCACCGCATCGGTCACGCCCGCGCGATAGAGTTCGGCGGCGTGTTCCGGATCGCGGGCACGGGCGATGATGGTGAGATCGGGCGCTTCGGCACGTAGTCGGCGGGCAAGGCGGATATTCTGGACGGGATCGTTCATCGTCAGCACGACAGCGGCCGCATCGCCAAGGTGCAGCGCCTCGATCGCGCCGGATCGTCCCGCATCGCCGTATCGCACGGGTTTACCTGCGCGGCGGGCCGACGCGACGACATCGACGTTCGCCTCGATCGCGGTCCAGGGCTTGTTATGCACGTCCAGCATCGAGGCGACCATTTCGCCGACACGGCCATAGCCGATCACGACCGTAGTCTGCTGGTCGACGACGGC
>APMI01023449.1_pt1 | contig 27947 bp, 22 predicted proteins | sample 667938 | NCBI WGS metagenome assembly APMI01 (sample SAMN01084076, study PRJNA167559) | wastewater metagenome | biome: Wastewater | place: Denmark: Ejby Moelle, Odense | collected 2011-11-28
TATCCTTTAATTTACTATATTTTTATTAAAATTAGAACCAACATTTAAAAATATTCGTTATGAATCCATACTTATTTAAAATAAAATTATTCAGATAAATATTTTTATATTAATTTTTCTATTTATTTTGATCATAGAGTGTCGGTTTATTAAATCTTCATTTTTGTTATATAAAATGGATAAGAAATCTGTGACTTTAAAATTTCTGATAGTGGGCGACAGCGGCGTTGGAAAAACAAGTCTGCTGATGCGCTATTCTGAAAATAAGTTTCACACTGATTTTCTTAGCACAATTGGAGTGGATTTTAAAATAAAGAAAATCGAAACTGACACTCATAACATCGTATTGAATATCTGGGACACAGCAGGTCAGTAAAGATTTCGTAACATTACTAAAACATTTTACAAGGGGGCTCATGCAGTGATATTAGTGTACTCGATAATAGATAACAAAAGTTTCCAGCACATTGCAAGTTGGATCCATCAGGTCAAAGATAATGGTAGTGAATCTGCAAAGATGATGCTGGTGGCTTCAAAATGTGATTTGGAAAAAGATAGACAGGTTAGTGAGAAGCTGGGCAGAGAAGTAGCCGATAAGTTCAATCTACCATTTGTGTAAACTTCAGCTAAGGATGATATGAACGTGGAGAAAGTTTTCACAGATTTTGCTAAAAATATCGTCGCGAACATGAAATAGACACCAATATTGACCCCCAGAGAGAAGGGTAAAAAGTTAAGTAAAATCAAGTCAGATAAAAAGAAGAAATAAAATTGTTGTTGAGTATTTTAACTGAATAAAAAGTCACACTATGCCTGTATTGTGATGCTTATTGATTATCCAATCTGATCTGCATAAAACTTACTTTGCTCAATTTATATCCTAATTGAAAACTCAGCAAAGAATGAGGAGACTTGAAGATGGTCAATTTATTTTTTTGTAAAAATTTGGCTAAAATAAATAATGTTTATCGTTCTAAAAAGGACGAATGATCCTATGACACATATCTGGAGTATTTTTACTTTATAAAATATTATAGGTTAACATTAAAATATGTCAACAGAGAGCATGCTACATGCAAAAGTTTTCGATTTACAATCTCAAGTGGATGAACTGGAGGCGGAGAACAAATAGCTAGCCAAGCAGATCAAAGAAGTGATCGAGTTTCGCAAATAGATATCAAATTAATTCGAGAATCACAAGGCTGAGAACTTGGAGAAAAATAACCAACTCACTGATCTTGTTAATCAATTGACTAGACAGATTGCGTTACTTAAGAGTGGTATGGTGGCTGCATAGGAGCGGAATAAAATTTATGAGGAAGAACTAAGAAAAAGTAATGATAAAAATATTTCATTAATGGCCGAACTCTGTGAGAAGCAGACTTTCATCAATAATTACCTTAAAAAAATGTGATTATATATATTGAAATCGATTATATTCTGGTTCACAAATTTATATTAATATATCTGACAATTTATAAAGTCAAGCTAAGATATCGTATAAATATTGGAAAATATGTTAATTATGTTATTACATTCAAGTTGCATCGATCAAAGATAGGGGTAATACAGGCTTCTTATTCTGGAAGCTTCAATTTGGGCTTCAATTCTAGATCTCCTCAAAGCGCTCTCAGTGGCAATTTCAGCCTCAATTCTGGATCTTCTGAGGGCAGCATCGGTGGCTACTCGTTCGGCAGCCAACTCGGCTTCAATTCGAGACCTGCGCAGGGATACTTCAGCAACTGCGCGATCAGCCTCAATTTAAGCTGCGATTCTGGACCTCCTGAGTGCGGACTCGGTTTCGGCTCTGGAGACAGCTAATTCAGCTTGGAGTCTTGATCTTCTGAGGACGTTCTCTGTTGCGATTTCGGCTTCGATCCTTGATCGTCTGAGCACAGCCTCAGTAGCCACCCTGGAGGCAGCAAGTTAGGCCTCAAGACGAGATCTGCGTAGGGCCACCTCGGCTTCCACGACTGGGTATGATGAGTAGTAGTAGGGGTAATATGGGTAGTAGTATGACATTTTCCTGGTTGTGTGTTGTTTTATTATCTGATAACGATAGAAGATTTGAGGATTTATAAAAGCAATAAATTTTAAATAACTGACGACATATTTGAAAAATCTTGCAATCCTTAGGCGCTACATTTTTGAACTGGTTTGATATAATTTATGATTATTAGTGAGATCAAAGAGTCTCACAATATAGAAGTAAGATAAAATCTTAAAAAATGTACTAGGGAAAAATTCTCATTAGTTTTTTCGTAACTAAGACCGATGATAGTTCATAGGCTATCTGATGGATGAGCCTGGTCTACTATACAGCCCTGATCCATTTTGTTGACCTGTAAGATCAGCACGTATACTTGGTGACTGAATTGGCACGTTGGTCGTTGCATTAAGATTTATATAGTTGTTATTTTTGATGTAGCGGACTGCATCAAATGAGAGTACTGTTGGCTGCACATTTTTCCTCTCTGTAGTTGTCGTTAATCTGGTGATCTCTTTCGGATCCGTAGACTTTATCTAAGACTTAACTTGAGTGGGAGTGTTGTGAGTGAAGCTATAAGTAGTCTATACACGAGGTCGATTCGTTAACAGAAATTTATCCTCGTTGAAGCTAATTTTCATTGGTGTTTCAGGCTTGAATGACAATTCATAATTTTTATCAATATGCTCGCTCCTATTCAAACGTGTTTTCACCGCACTACTTGTGTAAATATTTTTGGGTTCAACTTTTGGAGTTGGGTACTGCGCTTAACTTTGCTGATATGTTCTAATAGTATTGCTAGTGCGAGCATCATCTAAATTTTTATCTTATAGCACCCACACTCCTACGATGCATTGCAACGGGTCAATATTTGTTAGATTTCTTTTTCCAATTTGTACTATTTTAGGCTTGGACTGGCTATCAATATACCAAAATAGACCCCTATCTTCTGCATATAGGAAATCGTTACTTAAACTATATTCGTCTTTGAGGGACTTAGTCACTTCGGACAGCGACTGCGCGTCTAGTAAAATGGACTTGGGGAAGTTCTGAGTGAGCACAATCTGCATGGAGGGCATCGAGTACTTTGCCAGTGAATTATGGTGTCCCAGTAAGCTAACAGAACTTTCTTTGTAGTGCTGGGTTCTCATACAGCAATTCAGCTAAAAGGATCAGCGTGGTTCTTCTCAACTCTTGAATTATGACAATATGAATACTTTAATTAGAGTCCTCGAGATTAGACAGTATTTTCTTTACATCGGTTAGCGAGAGAGTAGAGAATATTTATTCTTGATTCTTCCTGCTCGAGCTCACGTGCCTAAGTTAAGGAGTGTAATACTGAATTAAATTGCTCATGGACTCGATCAGCTTCGACTTATCATTCATCAGAGTACTCCTCGTATTTGTGCTTGCAATTTTAAATTATAATCTTACAGTGCTCTTAATAATAACTCCAATAAAATCAAGCGTACACTATTTTAAATGATTAATTTACTATTTTTAAGTATTGGTTTGATGACAATACTTCTATATATGTTTGTTCTTTCGAATTTATATAACGAAACATAAGATTAAAAAATTAGAAAATGACAATATTTATTAAAGATATAACAAATGATTTTAAGTAAAAGACTGACAATCTCTAGAAGAGTGGAAACTTCACTCCTAGTGTCAAAAACATGATAATTTTATAGCATAATAATGACAAATAGATAATCAATTGTGATAATAGTAAAAATCAATATAAAAATAGGCGAAAAATGCAGATGCAATAACCATCTGAGCCTCATCTATATATTAACAGCCTTAGCCCTCCGCAGTAAGTGGTGGACAAGCTGCAGAAAATACTGAAAAGCGAGCCTGTATAAATCAGCGCGAGTCATCCTCTGTCTCAAAGTACCAGCAGTTTGAGAAAGAGTAATAAATAAGCATCATCTGATCAACTCTCTCAATCTACCAATATACGAAATAGCAACAGCAGCAACAACAATGCGAGTCAAGTTCCTGCAATATCTCAAGATTAATGGGACATCGCCATTGCCAAAATTGACACTATTTTCGGTAGCCTCAACGCCTCGCTTGCTTAAGTGTAAAACTACGCTCATTTTGTGGCCAATCATCAAATAGCAATAATAAACCTGTACGTATACCGGAGCGAAATTATATAATCAGTATCCACGCATCTCATTCTGGATATCAAACAGTATCTGCAGACTGAACCAGCAGACCAGGTCGAAATTGTAACTGTTGCTCTGCTGGAAGCTCTCGTCGCCATTTAACCTGCATTAGAGGGTGTGCACACCTATCAACTATTTTTGAGTCTAGCGCAGTTGAGACTTCTCCAAATCATCAAGAAATCCTTTAAGGAAATAGCCAACTCTATGAAATAATTTATTCCTATTTTTGGATTGGTATAAAAACACGTTAAGAATGATAAAATTCAATTTAAGTTCATCAGGAAAATGTTGAAAATCCAAGCCTTAATATTTTCATATGCCACACTTGAAGAAGTGCCTAGCAAATTCTATGACTTCATCCGAAGCAAAAATACGGCTCTGATAGCAAAATAATAACAAACGTACATCTAAAAATAAACTTAATAAAAGTTCTATCAAATTTTATAAAAGTTTGGACTTGTTGATCCTGAATATCGCACAGCACTTTTGAAAACTATTGTATAATTTCTATAATCAGTACCTTTTATTTTACGCAGGGACCCTAATCTGATACAGTTGTTAACTATTTCTAAGTTGCGCTTCGTTTGATGAACAAAAAAATATTTCTTGATTATGAAGGCCTGATTTTAACTTAACTTCTAAAAGTTAAAAAGAAATTGTCTGAAAAAAGCAACAAAATATTCAACAAAATTGTCGAGACTCTCATTAAAGATAAAGATACTGATTTTTTGATGAATAATAGAAAATAGATTATGAGAATGGCAATAAATGAAGTCATCTCAATAACAATATTTTCTGTTTATTACAGCAAATTTTTAGAAACATAATGTCAGAGTTACGACACTGATATTATTAGCAATCTGACGAAATTCAATATGAAGTTTAGTATCATTCCAGCAGAGAAGTTCGTACCAGAGCTGATGCGGGCAGGGCTTGATAAACTATCATAGCAATGTCAGTTCATGATTTGTAATGAAACCAGGCCAGTTTGGAATACTTTAACACCCATAATTATGGAACAAAAGTGCAAAGCCTTTTTAAATGACAACATGGTGGACTATGAAGCATTAACTTCAAGCTCGGATGTATTTTGCCTCTACACTAATATGTTCATTCAAATAATATTGAACATTCCAGTCGAAAAATTAAAAGATTCGCCTACTCTGACGATTGCAGTACACTTATTCTGATATTTAGACTAATTTGGAAACAATGCGTAAGATTCGCGAGCATGCTCAAGTAATCTTGCAGCAAGCCTCCAGCCTGAAGATTGCTAATGTAGACTTTCTGTGGACTTTTTCGTTACTAATGTCCTTACTTGAAACCGTAAAATCTGTTGATTTATAATCCACTGAAGTAATATCGTACTTTATTTCTGTTTTGGGTAGCCTTTCAATGAAATAAATGGAAAAACTGTTGCAACACTTGGATGTTGTCTTTGGGTATTGCAAAAACGCATTCGCATTATTTTTAATTCTCAGCTGTGGAGTGTGGATTAATAAAAATTAAGGGAATGATTAACTCAAGAGTAAGTACAACACTATTTTATAAAAGATCACTAAACTCATTAACAGCTAAGGCTATGCTAAAATTATGAGCTACAGTCGATAAAATTTGAAAATATTACTACTTCTTGTTTACATTTCAACTTCAGACTATACTTCTCGATTGTGCCAAGAGCTTATCTGTTGTTGGGTCTCTTTGTTCAATTATTCGGATATTCAATTTATTTTGTATCAGTTCGACACTAAATTTTATTCCCCATTTTTGGAGTTGTTCAAATGTGAGATTTCCCCTCGAGAACACAAATAAAAATTTATAATGACAACGATGACGCAAATCAGCCTCATGCTCAAGCAGCCATCATGTGTGAACTCTTGTTATTTATCAGGCATTAACAACTCAATAAATTTTATTCCGATTAGGCACGCGACCCATAAGAACAGTCTGACATTGCAGTTTAAGATGCTTGTAAATTCTAAAATAAGTTGCAATAGCTTTATTGAGATCTATGGAAGTCCTCGTACAGAGAAGACCACAGCGCTGTAAAAGTATCGAATTATGTTCAAAAATAAAAAGTTTATGTTTTACAATCGCACCACTAAAGAAGTAGAAAGCACTCTTTAAGATATTTCGGATGAGCTGTATATGAAGCCATTTTTAATCATGCTTCAGTTTGTTAATGGGACAATCACAGTGGAGATTAATAAGACAGAACTGGTATCAAAATAATATAATTTTTTAGTAGACAATATAAAATTTGAGATGTTGGGCGATATACTTATTAAAGACTTTAAATGGCAAAGATTTGATCAAGAATAAACACAACTTTCGTTTAACTCGACATTTCAAATATTCCCAAGTGAAGCTGAGGTCAAGCTGACGAAGACTCATAGTTTCTCGATAACAAATCTACAATAAAAATTAGACTTATTTTATTTATGCATTTATTTGAAAGAGATTACCAAGATCAACCATAGTTCAATAAACCTGAATCATTATTATGCTCTATGCTGCGAAATGATTTTAAGAAAATAGGGCAGCATCAAAGATGAACTAACTCCTGAAGAATTGGCGTGCGTAAAATAACTGTTCGATACTATATTCAGACTAGCATTCGAAGAGGAAATTTTATTGTAAATTCCTGAACGAGTTATAGCTAGTGTAGCAAATGTCAATGCTAAAAGATACTATTACTTTATTGTCATCTGTGTAGTAAACAATAAGTTCATGGGACAAGCTACACGCTAAAATCAATTAAGAGTATTAAATTATCTTAACTAACTACTGTTTAGCAAAAAGGGTGAGTTTAGTACATATATTGAGAACAAAAATATGAAAATTTTAACTGGTTTAGCTAATTCTATTAAAAAGAACACGTAATCTACGACCAGATAGAAATATTTTGAGCTCATTTAAAAAATTATTGTAAATCATGAGACCAATACTATACTTCTAAAAAAAATATCATTTCTCTTTTATCTTGGGTACGGTACAAAATCAGACCATTTCAAATAATTCTTTGATCGAATAATAAACACTATTTTCACAGTAATTAACCATAGTGACACAGCTGAAAATCATCACATAAAAAAATTAGGCAAGTACATACTCCTAACACATAAAAACATTGAACTGATGTTCTTGATGGCAAACATTGACATCAAAACTAAAATATTAGACCACATGATTGATGATGAAAATTTAACAATGAAATGTCATCGGCTTTTTGAGGAACTGCCTGGGTTTTAGTTATTAGAGTTGAGCAGCTGGCTAATTGTCTATTGTAAGAGGACTATGTTCTACTTTTTTGATGACAAAAAAAGAAATCATCACAATTTGCTAAATCTACTTTTCTTTATTAAATAAACTATTAAAATCTACCCTATTGTAACCGACGATGACCATAGAGAATAAATATTAGCTATGACACTAAGTTTCATTAAGCGTTCTATTAAATTACTAGGAGAGAAACCAAAATAATAAATAGTATAGCAAATTGAACATTTTTTTCCATATGCTCCCTTAGTCAAACTGGTTGCTGAGAAAATAGTACAGTTCGAGCATCAGGAAATAAAAAATAAATCAGAATAAGTTTTAATTAATGACTATTTTACTAACTTGTTTAAGTTTTTGCCTAAATGTGTAGTTTTAAAAGCCCTGCAATAGCTTAGAAAAGTACCTGAAATTTCTGTACAATGTTGCACCTATCTTCTCAAACAGGAGTACATCATGATGTTGCCTTAGCGTGCTCTAAGTGCTTTTCTGCAGTATTTAATTTAAATGATGTTTTTCCTCAAATACGAAGGTGAAGTGCAAGAGTTAAGTGACTTAGCAGAGCTGGTATTTAATTGGATTGTCAAATTACTGAAAAATTATGAGAAAATAAGCTCAATTTCACAGCCATTTTTATATTCATTTCCAAAAATGTAAAAGAGGACAGATATTTCAAATAGTGACAACGTCGAGAAGCTCATCAAGAGAGTACAAGATGCAACCAATCATGAGTTGAGAGGAGGAATACTTTTCAAGCTTATGTGCATTACCTTTCATTTGATTTAAGCATTACCTTAAGTTGACCTGTCCGTACTGTTAATATTTTTCCTATAAAAAATTGGTGAGAAAAATAAGGGTAAAAATCAGGCTAATTTCCGTGCGGTTGCAGACTTTATACAAGTAAGTAAATAAACTAAAAGTAGATCTGCAATAGATGCAGCAACAAACTTTAATCATGAAAAACATCAAAAATATTTCGAGGACCAAGATTAATAATTGCCCACCGTGCTTTCTTCATCCATCAGACGATCAACTTCAAGAATTGATGTAGATACAGATCTCACGTCTTTCTTTATTGATTATTTTTTTATGAAGATGTGTATCTATTTGGAAAATAAATGCGACATCACAGAAAATCCTGAAGTCCTGAAAAATTGTGAGACCTATTCGAAATAAATAATAAAAGCGTTGAATTAAGAAAAGCACATTTGGGAAGAAATGAATTAAAAAAATGTGGAATCCAAAATAAAATTCGAAACTATTGATGATTTATTGAAGCTTAATGAAGAAGAGGAAAATCTCACAATTGCGGATATGATGAACTCTCCAGGCATCACAAATCGTCGAATGATTACTGATTAAGGGATTAGAAATCAAGGTTTCGTTGATTTTGATAAAAATTAAGCAGATAATGCCTTTCTTGATATACAAGCAACTAAAACTCCACCTCCCAAAAGAAGAAGTTCTATGAGCTTCGATTTAACGACTGGCAAGAAGAAAAAAAAAGATTTATTGACCCAAATAGAACAAAGCATTTTTACTTGGTCTGATTAAGCTAAAAAGAGGCAAATCCATCGTTTTTTCAGACTCTAATCGAAATAGATTTTGTTTTACGAGTTATTACATCAGCTTTTTGTAATTTCGTCTTCTTTTAAGGCTTTCAAATAAGTCCATATTTCGAAAGGCAAAAGATTAATTAATTTTCTTAAAGATGAAGGAAACTAATTTATTGAAAGCGACAAAAATGATTAAAATTGGAAAAACATAAAAAAGTAAATTCGAAGAGTTTATAGATTTACTTGTGAATTTAATCCGCAACTTAAGCTTAAACGAAGACAATTTCCAAATTTGACATTTCCGTTGACAGCCTACAATAAAGGTCATACTTAGGTACTACTTCAAAGCCCATCCCAAAGTTTTATGATAAACCCAGATCTTATTTTCACAATTCTCCACAAATAACTCGATTCTCCAGGTTTTCACACAAATACTGTTGTCTGTCTCGAAAACGAAGATGATGAGAAGATCACTGAAAAAGGTCACTATTGTTAAATTTCAAACCCAAAAGGTGTATATTTTTGTGAATGGGAAATCTAAAATGGTAAAGTTATATTCATCACCAAATCTTAGAAGTCAGCCAAAAGTAAAGCAAATCAAAGGATACTCAAGTATGGATCTCCTGTTTGTAATATCCTAAAATAGGAAGGTAAGGTTATATAGCTTGATCCTTCTGATATATTAGAAATATTTTTCAGGAAATTTAATCAAGTTAAGAATAACAGCATCTAATTTTTCTTAAGAAATGGGCTTTCGATTTATGTTATATTTTATACTGAACAAAAAACTAAAGCTTTTCTTGAATAATGCAGAAAAAAATTTCCACGTTTCAAGCACATCAAAGTAGTTGAAAATTATAAAGGTGTATTCCAAAACTAAGGATATACCGAAAAGTGGGCTAGTGGAGAACTTAGTAATTTTGACTATTTAATGCTGGTAAACAAATATGCAGGTCGTACTTATTGCGATCTTAATCAATACTATATATTTCCTTGGATCCTTGAAGACTACACTTCAACTTACTTGGACATTTCAAGCACTAAAACTTATCGAGACCTCAAGAAACCAATCGGAGCTCTAAGACCATAGAAATTTTAGAAATATTAATAAAAATTAAGCACAGCTCACAGTGAAATATGTGATCAATACTTATATGGCTCGCACTATAGCACTTCTCTGTTCATTTATTATTACTTAGTACGCTTGTAACCTTTTACAACTCTTCGTAAAACTATATTAATTTAGATAAGGAGATGCAAGGAGGCGATTTTGATGCACCTGATCGATTATTTAGCTCCATGGAGCAAATGTGGGAGTGCCTCATGAGTTAATCAAGCACTAGCGATATTAAGGAAGCTATCCCTGAATTTTATTATCTTCCAACTTTCCTATAAAACATCAACGAACTTAATTTGGGTCACAAGCAGTCAGGTGAAGAAGTTTCAGACGTTAAATTACCACCATGGGCTGAAAATGCTACTGATTTTATACTAAAAATGAGAGCGTGTCTAGAAAGTGACTACGTGAGTGCTAATCTAAATTACTGGATTGATCTTATTTTCGGCAAGGATCAGAAATCGATGTAAAAAAATAATGTTTTTCATCCATTGTCGTACGTCGAAAACGTGAACCCTTAGAAAATTTAATTTGAAAACCTCGATGCTATCATGAGTCAAATATCTTTCTTTGGTCAAAATCCTTACACACTTTTTACACGTGAGCATCCCAAAAAGAAATCTAAGATGAATTCCATAAATGCAAATAATTTATCGTTGTATGCAAGTCAAGATTTTTCTACCGTCCGTGAAAGTACGACAACTTCTTTTGGTCCTTTGACGGCAAAAATTCATGAGGAATAAAACCTTGACGTGATATACTACGTTAGCAAGCTATACTTCTATACGAGAAACTTAGCAGTGATGAAAATTTCAGGAATTTCTAAAAATATATCAACCAGAACAATTGAGCTCGATATGGAGAACACTATTCACAGCTTGGTGAGAACAGTGCAGAAAATATAAAAACCATAAACTGAAAGCAATATTAAAAGGCTCCAATCACAGAATAACATTGAGTTGCCTGATTAAAAAGTGACTGCAAGTATAGAAATAAGCAAATTAACTGAGATCTCGTTGAATTTGGGAATTAAAGATAAAACTGACATTGTGAAGAAATTGAAATTAAACTACAAATTTAAAGGTATCAGATTTAACGAGATTATATTTGTTGCCTATGGAATGTTAGGCCTCCGTGTGTATAATTGGAATTAAGAACTGGTGTGGGAGTGCTCTAACTAGGGATAAATATCATAATGTTATTTGTAGCCCGAACTTATGTTCTTTATAACCACAAATGGTAAACTTTTTGTCTACGATTTCTTCAAATCTGTAAAAGAACTTGTCTTCTAGTACACAAAGCCAACATACTCTGTCTAAATGCTTGTGTACCCTGAGAAAAGATTCGTCACCAAACGAAGTACACTTTATCATTAATTTAGATGAAATTTCCTTCAAATTTTTATTGGTAGGGGACGGACGTAAAATAATATTCTTGCACTACAGTCACAAGAAGAATAAATTTACTGCCAAATTTACTTGATCTTTCAAATCTGTTCATAGTTAGTATATGACTTCTACCCTAAACTTGAAATTAAAAATGCAAGGTAGAGTTAATTATAAACATAAATGTATATACATATAGAAAGGTTGTTAATTGGCAAAACTATTATTATATTTAATTTACAATGAACGAATACGAGATTTCGAAATTGAAGAAAGAGTTGTTACGCAAGAATGAAGTCATCAAATAAATGAAAGATGATCTTGCACACGTTGAAAAACAACTTGTTACTGTCCAAGCTGTAATTTATATCGCTTATTTAGGAAAGGGATAAATATCATGGGTAACTGCAAATCGCAAGACAAACTATGGAGAATGTAGACCAGATTATTGACCAAAAAGTGAGAGAAATGAGAGCAAAATTAGAACATGAGAATGCTACATCACTTAGCTAACTGCAGTCACTTCGATCAAAAATTAAGGAAGAATAAGCAATAAATTCAAAATTCAATGAAGAAATTCGAAACAAAGATGCAGTAATTTCTCAGCTCTCGCTCAGACTTCGATAGATGTCGATCAAGCACAAAGACCACTCAATGCAGATAAACATTAAAGACATCTCCTAACAGACTGCTATAACTTATAACCAGTTCTATAAACTGAATGAAAAATATAACAAGCTAAGCCAAGATATGGAAAATATTTTAGCCTAGAACAAAATTTTGAGAAAGCTCCACGGAGTGCCTGAGAACTTTGGCTTTGATTTGGAGGAAATTAAAATTGCAGAAAAACAATAACTTTAAGATTACAAAGCACAATGCAGGAAATTAGAGACTTAAATTGAGGAATTAGAAGCTGAAAGAACTCAACTCAGATATAGATTAAGGCAGTATAACACTCTTTACTCTAACAAGGGCGAAAGATATAAAGACTTAACTCAAAGACAGCTTGAACTACTTGACATTTATGCCCTCAACCTTAAATAAGGCAGAGATCAACTTCCAGAAATTGATAAATCACAAAAATAAATGGAAAAATAGATCATTAGGTTAAGAGCTCAGGTCGAAGTTCTTCAAAATAAGGCTCCTATGGGTATATTTCCAGGAGGTAAAAATGAAGTTGGTGGAGGCTAAATGAGCAAAGACTCACTAAAGAGAGTTCAAGATCAGATAAAGTCTATTTTATAGCCATTCGTGCAGGACATTAGAAAGCTTTCAGAAACAAACCTGAACTCAATAATTCAAAATTTCCAGACTATTCAAGGCGACACAACTACAGTAAACATTATGCCAGGTTCAGGCCAAAGACCTCCGATTCCTCTTCCAATCGCTCATAATGACTGGTCAACAATAAAGGAAGGTTATTCGTATCGTTACGCATGCAAAATTCCAGTCGATATAAAAGACTTATAAACAGATGTGGGGTTCGATGTGATTAAGGCAAAATATTAAATCGCTGCTCTTCAACTCCAGAACATCGAGAGTCTCAAAATGCTCAAGGAAAAGCAAGATCAAGAAAAAATAATTAAGGATTAACTGGCTGATTTGAAATAGAAATTTAAGAAATGTTTGCTTACTCAAGACAAACTATTTGTCAAGTATTTTGAAGCCAGGAATAAGTTTAAATAAGACACCAAGCTAACATAGATTGAAAAGAGGAGATTCATGAATGAAAGAGACGAGCTCAGGACAGAATTGGCTAATTTGAAATAAGCTTACCATGCACTGGCAACTAAAACCGAAGTATAAGCCAAAATGAAGTAGTATGGTGAAAGACTGGCTAAAAGCTAGGCTGGACTTCTAAAGAGTGAACGAAAATATCAGATTATATTCGATTAACATCAGTATTTACGTGACTCTTACAGTAAAATGGAGTTGAAGGCAGCTAATAATGAGAAGAACTTAAAATTAAAATCAATAAACTCTCGGAAAAATGAGAAGCAATTAACTTTCTTAATGGGTCAAGTCTTAGACGAAACTAAAGACTCAGTTTCTTCAGATACTCACAATTTATTGTTAGCCAAAATGGAATTATTGAACGATAAAACAGCCAGAGCTGCCTTTAAAGAATCAGAGTTAAGATTGAAAATAAGCAGACTAGAAAGTGTGGAGAGAGAAATGAACATTAAAGATGATATTATTGAATACTTGAGGGAAGATAAACTAGATTTGTTACTAGAACTTGAAGTTGTTAGGAATAGATTGAGGTCTATTGATCCAAATTATAGGCAGACATTAGCCATTTTTGAAAAACTTGTTGGCTTTATTAATCAGAATTCAATTTCTATACTGGAATGCTTTAAAAAATTCGACAAGGACAAATCAGGATTGCTAAGTAAAAATTAGTTTAAATCTGCTCTTGATGCTTTTGGTTTCGGACTCAAGAATGAGTAATTTGAGTTGCTTTATGGTGAGTTTGATTTAGATGGCAGTGGCAATCTAAACTACACCGAATTCATGAGAAAGCTGAAAAGAGGTGGAGCAAACTCACGATCTGAGGACGAAAAGGCAATTTACATGTTTTTTAAAGCCATAAAATCATCAAATATTTCGATTAAGCGTGCCTTCAACATTGTCGATAAGGATGGATCAGGTACAATATCGAAATCAGAGATGGAGACAGCTTTCAGAAAAATAGGTATCGAATGTGATAGCAAAACTGTCGATGCTATTTTCAGAATTGCAGATTCTGATATGAATGGAAATATCAACTGCTCGTAACTTGAACAACTCTACTATGACATAGTCCGATAAACTGAAATAGATGAGCAGGAATTCAAACCCAACCTTAACTGGAAATACAAATTTGTTCTCGAGTTAGACAAAGCTACATCTAAAAACAAAATGACCATGGAAGAAACTTTTAAGACTTTGGACAACGACGGTAGTAATTATATGACTATTAACGAATTATCTGAGTTCATCAAAAAGGCAGGTGTAAAACTTGACAACCATCATATGAAATAGCTGTTCAAGTTCTTAGATGTCAGATTTGACGGAAAGGTTGAGTATGGAGAATTCTTAAAAGTACTCGATGATGCAAAACGATAACAAAAAAGAGTTGAAAGATTAGTCAAAGTTCAAGAGAGAGCATAACAGCTCCGTAAATAAAACGAGCTGGTTGCTAAGTAGATGCAGTCATCCAAACCATCATAATAAGTTATGCTTAAAATTAGAATGGAAGCTCTTGAAACAAAACAGACCAACTTGATTGCCAGAAATACCAATCTATGCAAACTGATCGCCCTTAGAGAGCAAGAAATAAAAGATCTGCAAAGTAACTTATAGCAAAATAATACTTCTTTCAATAGTATTCAAGATAAATATTCAAAAGAAAGACAGACTAATATTACACTAGAATAAAAAATGAAAAAGTATGTTGGAGAAGCTGAGGCTAAAAAACTACGGTAATAACAGAAAAAGATGAAAATCAGTAACAATGAGCTTGAGACATAACTATAAACATTTAAAGGTTTGTGTGCTACATTGACAGACAAGAACAAAGTGGAGTTAATGAGTATTGCTAAAATCAAAGCCTAACTCAATAAGCACTACGATATTGTAAAGTAGCTTCAATCCGAGAATATTAACAAATCAGAACTGGGTCGGTTAGCATTATAAATTGAGTACAGTAAGAGAAATGAGGAAATTGTAAATAAAAAGTATGAAGATGTCTGTGAAGAGAATAAAAATTTAACTCTATCTAATAATGAGCTTGCCAATGAATCTCTTGATAAATAGAAGTAAATTGTTAATACTCACTTGCTGATGAGATAAAAGACCAATCTCATGCAGAAAAACATCGATTCACTAACTGCAAAACTATTACCAACAATTGAGTCTTCGAAACTTGATGAATTCATAAGTAAATTACGACAAATTTCGACTGCTAAATCTCAATTATAAGAGCAAAATAAATCTTTGCGTGAGAAAAATTTCAACCTTCAGCTAAAATACGATCATGTATAAATCCTGAGAAATGAGCTGACAAATTTATAGCAAAAACTACGCAAGAATTACTCTGATGACGAAAGCTCTTTGGTACTAATCGATCTCACTAAACAGCTATCAGATTTTAAAATAGGTGAACTAAGATCTAAAAGATAGTACAATTTACTGAAAGAGAAATAAGAGTACTATCTCAGAGTCAATAATGCCAACACCGACAACATTAAATAATTAGAAGCTGAAATGGGTAAATGGTAAAACAAGTATAATGAACGAGAGTAATTTTGGAGAAAGAGAATGGCTGATCAAATGAAACTTAGGGATTAACTCGAACGAGAAGTGACCAAAACTAAATAGAATGAAGCAAAGGCTGCTAAATATTTCAATAATAAGCAAATAGAGTAGGCTCAAATTTAATAAAAATATGAGGGAATGGATCAAGACAGAGTCAAAAAACTGTCACAGTTCGCCAAGCCACCCAGTGCATACCGAAGCAATTAAAATGATGAAGAGTACTTGATGCAGATGAAAGGTCAAATTGCAGAGCTTACCCAACATCTTCAGGACAAATAAAAGTAGATATACAAATTGAGAACAACTATTCAATAGCTTATCCCTGAGTAGAAACTTAGATTTAGTAGTATTGGCAGTCAGATTGGTAGCCACGTTCAAACTAATTCCTTCGTGCTTCAGACAGAACTTACAACAAGTCAGCTTAAAAATAATGCCAGAAGGTTCTTGAATTCTCAGAAAGATCAGTAGGCTTTCTTCAGAGATGAGGCTGAAAGAATGGCTCAAGCTGCTCAGCAATCAATTGACACTTTACAACGTATTATTGATGACAAAAACTAACAACTGAGAAGAAAGTAGAAAGTTATTGACGATTTAAAGAGAGATCTACTCAAGAACAAAGAAGAAGACTGCTATGAGATCCAAAAGCTAAACGAGTAACTGAGATAGCTTAGATCCAAAAAATAAATTAACAGCATCGATCAAATCATGAACAAATCAACCAACCGTAACTTCTACCCAGCCAATGGAGGCAACAGTGATGACAGAATTAGAAGTTTGATGCAGATAATTGAAGATAAAGACATTGAACTCAAGAATGCAGAAAGAAAATACAATGAACTCTTTATAAGTAAATTTTGTATTTATTTTAGGTAAAAACAAATTAAAGCCTGGCGACAATGCCAATAACAAAATTATTGAAAATAAACTCAAGTAGCTAATGGAAGAAAGAGAAGACGAACGAAAGAAGTATGTATAAGCCGAAAAGGCATTGAAATAGAAAGTGAAAAATCTTGAAAAGCTTGTTCGATAAAAAGATATAAAATTGAGTCAGCTCCACAAGACTATAACAGACCTGAAATAGGAAATCATTAACTAGAAAAACGACATCAAAGCAGAGGGTATAGTCGGAAACGAACAATTCATTAAGCAAGTGATCAAAGCCAACACAGGTAACGATGGAAAGCTAGAGTCTCATCTTCAGCGATCAATCGAGTAGCTGCAGGAAGTGAAGAAGAAAAATAAATAGCTGGAAGGCTAGGTTAGTCGACTCAAGAACTAGTCTAAGTTAAATAAGACAATGAGCAGACGATGAAACTATACAAATATGGACATGATTCGATTATATCATTTAAATTCAATAACATCAGTTGATCTATTCTGTATAGATCTGTGACATGAAAGTAAGCGTTAACGATATCATGCAATATATTATTCACTCTTATGTGTTGAGGTCAATGTTTTTATCATGTTGAGGTAGTTTTTTAGAATGTGATGATGTATATGATTAAGAATTAACAAGAAACACGGATCAAGGGTTAAGTTTTCTCATGAGAACGTAAACCTCATCTACAGTAAGTCTACCATCTTGGTTCTTGTCAATGGTACTCAAGATAGTGTTAATTTGTTCATTACTGTATTGTTTTTTGGAAGCTAACTCCTTGCCCAGGTCATTGCACAAAGGGTTGATCTCACCTGCCTCAATATATCCGCTGTTGTCCTTATCGTATTTCTTGAACAAGTTTATAACTGCTTGTCTGATTTGTTCGTCAGTGAATGGCATATTTAAGATATTATTATTATGTAACTCATTTAAATTGTGATACTTATACTGAAAGGAAATATAATTTTATTCAGTTAATGACTTAAAGCTGTGCTATACTATATTTTAAGAAGACAAATTGATTTAAATTGTGCTGAATTTATTATAGTTAAGAAATAGCATCAAAGGCCGTAGATTTTCTTCAAGTCCGACATTTTGTTTTACTCGAGTTTCTTACTGCTAGCGTTATGATTCTTCTTTTTCTTCTTGTGTTCCTTACCATCCTCTTCTTCCTAGTTCTCCCGCACCTATTTGACATCGAGTTTGACTTTACTAGGACTCACCTGAGGGCCTCCCTTCTGCGAAGACTCCTGTGATAAGTTGCTGGTCTTGGTAGTGATCATGCCTTTTGATTTTGTGTCTTATTTTCCAACTGATTTTGTTGATTAACGCAAATTTGTTTATTTTTTAAGTTGAATTTTTGACTGACTTGTCTTCGATGGCGAGGCAGTGATCTTGCTAGCTTCGGTTGAATTTTTATTTATCGAGTTGGCCGGCTGGTTCTTAGTCGATGATTTTACGTCTTATTTAGATTGAGGGTTGGCTTTAGTAGGGTCTGAGCTATTTGGTTGAGTAGGTGTAACTTGAGTTTTCACATCAGATTCTGCACACCCCATATTTGTTTGCTTAAATTTATTGTTTAATAATGCTCAATAATTTACATTGATTAGTCATGTATCAAAATAAATAATTAATGATAGGATGATAGATTATAATCAAAGGTATAATTTTAATAACTTGCAGACAGAGAATCAACAGAATTCAACAGTAGGAATGAGCCAAATAGAATATTCAAATTAACCTATATAATTATATGCAAAACCAAGAAAAAACAGAGTAAATTAACGAAACTTTAGGGTTGAAGTCGGTTGACAGCTTTGAATAGCTCAGCCTCAACCCAGACCTCCTTAGAGGAATTTATGGTACGTCTTGTGTTATTCAGCCTTTGGTTTCTAAAAGCCATCAATCATTCAACAACGAGGCATCCTCCCAGTTATCAGCAAGAGGGACACCATCGCTCAAGCTCAGTCAGGTACTGGAAAAACAGCAACTTTCTCAATTGGTCTTCTGCAGCTTATCGACCCCAAGTCTCCCCAATGCCAAGCCATTGTTCTTGCGCCAACTCGAGAGCTCGCCCAACAAATTAATAAAGTTATTTTCTGCTTCAGCTAATTCATGAAAATTAGCTCCAGGTGCTGCATCGGAGGCACTGACGCCAGAGCCGACAGAGACGCACTCAAAAAGGGTGGCGTTCAAATTGTCGTTGGAACACCCGGCAGAATTAAAGACATGATGGAAAAGGGTGCCCTCAGAACCGACTTCATCAAGGTCATTGTCCTTGATGAGGCTGATGAAATGTTGAGCCGAGGCTTTGTTGAAGAAGTCAAATCGATTTTCGAAAATCTCCCAACTGATGTTCAAGTGTGCCTTTTCTCTGCCACTATGCCCCCAGAAATTTTGGAAATTACCGAAAAGTTCATGAAAGACCCCATCAAGATTCTCGTAAAGAACGAGCAGTTGACCTTGGACGGTATCAAGCAGTTTTATATTTCTATGGAGAAGGACGAACAGAAATTCCCCACTCTTTTGCAGTTGTACAAAAACATGGCTATTGTACAGTGCATGGTCTTCACCAACAGGAAGGAAAGAGTGGAAGAGCTTGCTGCCAAGCTCAGAGAACAAAAGTTCGTTGTTTCTTCCATCCACGGAGAGATGGAGATGCAATAGAGAGTCAACATCATGAAGGAGTTCAGATCAGGTTCAACTAGAATTTTGATTTCCACCGATTTGTTGGGCCGAGGTATCGATATCCAGCAGGTCAACTTGATCATCAACTACGACATGCCTAACGATCCTTCCAAGTACATCCACAGAATTGGTCGGTCAGGTCGATTCGGCAGAAAAGGTGTTGCTATCAATCTCGTTACCCCAGGTGATGCTGACTTCTTGAGCAAACTCAAGTCGTATTACAACACCCAGATTGAAGAGTTGCCATTCGATCTTTCCAAGATCTATGATTGATTCTCTGCCCAATGAATGTTAATTTGTTATCAATTACTACTATACAACTATTTAATATTATAGCTTTCCTAGCATATACATCATCTTGAAAATAATTTAAAGTTTAATAATTTAATACTAGTCTTTATTAATGTTTAAAAATATTTAATAAATAATAATGACTAAATTTTAATAATTCTATAAACAATCAATGCAACTCTTAACTTGCGAAAACTTATTTTACTTTCCCATTTATTTCGTCGTAAGGATTTTCTTGAATAGGAGCATAAGCTTTAAGTCTACGAGTTTATCCTGTGCTTCTACCTTATTGAATTCCATATTTAGTTTTAGATTTAAATACTTAAATACATCTTTTGATTGGCAAAAAGCAAAGAATAAATACACATCCTAAATAAACATATAAGTACCGAATAGAAACACGAAGCAAATTAGTCTGACCAGAGATACGACATTAATGAAATCTTTATCTGTTTTGTCATTCTTCTCAGTGAAGCCCATTCTATTACCTTTGTAATCGAAAGCAACAAAATATTTTTAGAAGAAGGGTTGCCCTAAAATTATATATTTGTCAAGCATAGTCTCTTTTAAATTGATAATAGTTTTACCCTTCATCTTGCCGATGACCAGCTCAGATAATTTGAATGAAATTTTCTTGCCATTAAATTAGAATGTAATGGTTACAGTTTATGGCTCAAGCCCTTTTAAATTTTTACATTAAACATACTTAGTTAACTCGTTTACAGCGCATCCAAGTTTTTTATCAAATCGACCAATCCACCCTGCAGTTATTTATTTAGGTAAACCGATATACGATGCACTGAGTGAGACAACAGCTGGATATTATTTATCCTTGAGCTCGGCAGCATAGCCTTTGGGTCCTTGACTATCGATGAAGATGTCAGTAATCAGAGGCAATTTGCCAAAATTATCATCAGGCTCGACTGAAACCCATTCAATACCTCCGTACCCATTTTTAGTATATTTGGATGCCAGTTCTCCAATAGCTATCACTGCAGAGTTATAAGAGTCTGTTGCAATCGATACATATGACTCAGTTGCTTTCTGATATGTCAGTAATTATTTTAGGAATGAGCTTTCTGACATTTCATCAAAGCGTAATGAAATACCACCATCACATAAATAGTTTAGGTTTTGACTGATTTAAGTAGCGTTGATGAAATTAGTGGACTCAAGTTCCATATGATCGGTTTCTTCCTTCATATAAAATCCAAGCATGATAACTTACAGCAAATTAGTCAATCTAGAGCTATCCTTAGTCACAAACGTCAAATTTTTACCTCTTTCTTCGATCCCCTTGACCAGTTACGAAGATCCTTCAATAATTGCGAACTAATCTTTATTGTGATGAGCTTTTGGCTACTTTTTATTAAATATTTTGCTTATCTTTTACTTTAAGTTGGTCTAAATAAGAGAGCACTTTTTCGAGGATGCCTCAATATGACAATTTGCTCCTTTGAACCAACTTATCGGTATTGTTGTGTCAAGCGATATTAGATAAAGATGTTTGTTTATAAGCATATGAAGCGAGTACGAAATATCTTTCTCATAACAGATTTCTTGGTAATTTTTATTTTATTAAATGTCATCATCGTTAATTTATTCTTCCTCATCTTAATCGCCTTCGTCATCTTAGTCGTCACTTTTGCTTTTCTTTTTCTTCTTCGCTTTTTATTTTTCTCTTTCGGATTTATGAGCAGCCTACAACTCTTTATCAGTCTCTTTAGTGATGCACTTTACTGGTCCATTACCGAGACCTTCTCTAAGATCCATTCTGTTAGCATGAAGCTAGAGATAGCTCAGTGACAGACAGATTAAAAACAAGACCAGGATCAGTTTACGTGATGTGGCCATCAAATAATCTGGATTATGATTTTAATATACGATTTATATAGATTATCTAACATACATATACATATTAGTTTACTATTTTCAAGGAGTATTTTATGCATTGTATTCATTTAAAATTGACTAATTATTCTTATATGTTATGTTCATTAAGTTAGATCATTTAATTCGGATCATTCAGTAAATTTACTATATTTATATATAATTCAAGGAAATAAAATGAATAATATTCAGTTCATGTTCTCAATCATATTTCAATAATTAACTATTGTCCCTTAATTAAAATATTCCAAATATTTAGTTATAATAAGTATTAATAATTAAGTTAATGCTTAATACTGGCAAGAAAGCATTTTAACATATAATATATTAACACTCACAATTGAACACAGAAAATGGTGGTTTTCGCAGTACCAATAGTAGCATCCATATTCACAGCACTCATCGGAGGCACTACTCTACACTTTGCACGCCGCAACAATCAGCAAAGAGCTCAGACTGAGACCAATGATCCCAATACTACAAGTGATAATTTGCAAAATGAGAAAAGAAAGAGAAAAAAAAGTTAGTTACTTGAAAAGATTTAATTAAGTCCATTCAAGAAGGTGGAACCAACACAAGAAACCAACGCCAAGCTAACACAGGCTCAAGCTTAAATTTAGTCTCAAAGTAATGATGAGTTCGATCAGAAAAACCTCGACAAAGAAAAAGACCAATAAGCGGAAAGATTTATTTGTCCAATCACTCACAAAATCATTAACGAGCCAGGAGAACTGCTGTGCGGACACTGTTTCGAGCGATAAAACTTAATACAGGCAGTAAGAAAGACAAAGAAATGTCCAGTTTGTCAAAAACAATCACGATGTTCATAAATCGACGCTTCATTTTAGTACAGAGGAATGTTGCAGAATTATAAGGAAAAACGAAGAGCCCGCAAAATGTCACGATAACGACTCATCTAGGATTTCGGTGATGACAAAATGGAGAGTATTTTCAGAAATAGAGAAGAAGTGCTTAGCGATACAGAATATTAACATGAGCATGTCAAGCAGCCCGAGCTTTCAAAGAGAACGAGCTATTGTGTAGAAAATATTTGATACTAATTTATTCTTTCAATTTTTAATAAAGTGAGAATTAATGCTTGATCGATAATTTTAATTTCATTTATTATAATTAATATAAATTTAGCTTATGATAGACATAAATTAACAATTATCAACGACGCACAGTGTAGTAGACATTAGTCTTAACAGAGTCACCACCTGTAGCGAACGAACTACCGGTGCCACTTGAGCTGGCTTAAGTGCCGTCAGCATAGTACACTTTGGTGCCTCCTGAGTATGCCCTCTTGATGTTAGCGTACATGCTCTATGGAATCTTGTACGAAGAGCTTCCTGATGAACCCAGTCCCGATGATGATGACGATGTCGTTTAGTATGTTCGGTACGCAGAGGATGGGTCACTAGAGCTTGTGTAAGTGTAGCCATTTGTGCCTGTGCCTGTGTTTGAACTAGAAGCACTGTTCTCTTTGGGACTTTACTGAGATGAGCTTGTGTTTGACTATGCAGTTGTAGTTGATTATCGCTTGCCGAAGTTATATCCTGAGAAATTTGAGGCTACTTTGGGCTATTATTTCTTGCCTGGAGCCTCAACTTTGTATGTCTTCTGATTGCTACCATCCATGTTTTATTCAGTGACCTATTTTGAACCGTCACTATTGATAATGGTAGTTCTTACTATAGTCTCTTCTGTCCCATTTCTATATTAATTTAAAAAGTACGTAAATTTTCTAGTAACATGGGCCACTTTCTTAATGGTGTGTCCTGCGGGTGGCAATTACTCTGTGTCAGCTGATGTCGGTGTTGAAGCCGAAGTATTGGTATTACTAGTCGATGATGGCGTTGAAGTGGATGATTATGGATTAGCTGATGTAGTCCCATTTGCGTAATAATAAGTCTTGCCTCCGCCGTATGTGCCACTTGAACCGTAAGTGCCGCTTGAGCCGTATGTTCCACTGGATCCGTAGCTACCACCGGACCCATATGCGCTACTGGCTCCTTTGGCATATCTGGAGTATATGTCATTATAAGTTGAAGATTTACTGGATGCCTTGGCGAATAAGTCATCATAGGGGCTTTGTGATGATGGTTTTGATGTGTATGTTGTATAGGACGATGATGAGCCTGATGGGTCACTAGTCGTATATCTGTAGTAAGTATTACCTCCCATTCCAGCTCCCTGAGCAAATGTCCTAAGGTACGCATCAAAGAAGCTAGTGTCTGAACTGTTATCGAACCCGTATGAGCTGAAGAAACTTTTGAATAGATCATTAGCATCAGCAAAGTTATACCTACTGCTAGCAGAAGAACTGACCTTGCTTCCGTCAAATCCATATCGATCATACTTATTTCTTTTCTATTCATTCGACAACACTTAATATGCCTATGAAATCTCTCTAAACTTCTATAGAGCTTCGTCCTTGTTATCGGGGTTCTTGTCAGGGTGCCACTTGATCGCTAATTTCTTATACGCTTTTTTTATTTAGTCGGCAGTGGCGGATTTGGCCACTTCGAGTACTGCATAGTAGCATACTTTGTTCGCACTCATTGTTTTGCTGTTAGTCAATATAATTATGAATTAGTCAAATTTAGAATTAATAGCATATATTGTACAACTGGAATCAGTACATAGAACTATCTCGAATATCAACTCGCTATGCTATCATGATTATGGCTTTGATGAGTATGTTTCGCCGTTGAAGTCTATTTTCTTCTTCTGCACCATCTTCTTCAGGATTTACAATGTTTGAGATTCCCCGTATGCGTAGTCTAAGTCTGTCTTGTATATTGTCTTCAAAAGTAAATGAATCTTTTATGGAGGCTTGGGACCGTTTATATTCAAAATACTTATTATAAGTCCCTCAATGATATGCTTTAGGTGGCTTTCCATTGAAGTGCTTTCTTTGACAATCATGTTATCAATATCATCTTCAATCTCGTCACTAGCCACTTGTTGATATTATTCAACAGGTTTATAGAATACTAATTCGCCATCTTCAAATGAGTTCATTCTTCGCAAACTGAGACCTTGTTTAGGCATCCTTGATTATTTAATAACTCCTTTATGGACCCAGAATGACATTTTTTGTTTAATTATGTTTTGAGGCAAGTTTAACTAACTGCTCAATTATTCTGAGCTTAGCCCTTGGCTTTTATTTTTAATTTTCGCTTAATCAAAGCAGTTAATTAAAATAGCATGAACTGGCATGCACTTGAAATCAAAGCCTCCATTTTTAAAACTAAGTGTTAGATTGACGTGACCAAGGTTATAATGGAAATGAATTTTACGCATTTGTTTCTTCTTTGAGAACAGTTCAGCATATTAATCAAATACTTACTTGAAACCAGGAGGGATATAATTATTTGAAGCTTCGTAGTTGATAGGCCAGTAACCTTTAGAAACAGCTAAACAGTTAACTTGATCGAGTTTGATAGGACCATGATGTATTTTAGGTTTGATTTCATGAATTTATTTGTCATTTTTCTTAGAATCTTTCACATCTTTGACTATAATATTACATGTCTGTAAAGCCATTTCACCGAATCTCAACTTAAGTAATTAGATATTTCTGATTTCTTAATCGATATTATAGTCACGTACGCTCATAAGTTTCTCAGCGAGCATGTTCTGATACTCGTTAATGAATGCTTCCTGTGAACCATACAAGTTCACTAACATAGTCACTAGATCATTTTCCTTATATTTTATTCTGACTTTAGTTTTATTTTATTTGATGGCCAATATTTGCCATTTCTATGCTGCATTTTCATCCTCATCACTGTCAGCCTCTTATATGTATTATTTAGAAGGGATCTTAACTACTTACTTAGTGAGCTTGGAATAATTTTAATTATCTTCAGTCAAGAAAGATATAATGCAACGAAGAGTGTCATTGCGCTTTAATAAATAGTTCTTGATCGGCAAGGTGACTTGATCGAAAATGAATCCATGTGGGTCTAATATTTGCAGTACCTTCAATATGTTAATATACTGATTAAGGATATTCTGAGTCAACACACCAGGGATTAACAATCTTTTTTACACTCCTTTTATCAACTTAGTAGAAAGCTCATTTAACTAAATTAAGAATGTTTTACTAGATTGCTTTTATCAACGCATTATTTCAGTGAAAGTATCGTGCGCAAGCTGTCAGGGTATTCCAAAATTATGTCGAGGATGAAATCAGAGCAGTGTTTAATGCACAGGAAGTATACGTTGCTGTCAACATCATGCACTCGATAATTCTTCTCACTTTCTAGACTTTAGGCATATATTGCTTTTAAGAAACTTTTCTGAAATGTGCGACCATAATTTAGGCAGGCTTTATGGAATTATTTGTTGTTTGATGGATCCACATAATGCTTAATGAAATTTTACAAATCGCTGTTGAGAAACTCAAAAGCTGGTTACATTACCCATGGTGCAAGTCCTGAATCGTAAAATCTTCTGAGCATTTACCTAATGTTTTCCGAAGTGACAGTTCCATCCACCATGTCTTAGCAGCTCTTTTCGATATACTCGCGCACAGAGTCTTCAAAATCAATGAGTTCTTTTGTGATAATATTTTTGCAATGATTTCGATACGCTTTTCTAAATATTAAATAAAGTATACTTGAAATTTTCATTAAAGCTATCTTTGAGCCCAAATTATAGTACAATTTATTTAGCTAGTTAAATAACTTGTATCTTGAGTAGATCCTTTATATTATTATAGATTTTACATTTTTGAATATTTCGATAAAGATGCGATTTGGGCTTATTACACGAGCAAGATGCTATAACTTAGGTAAAATGGAAGGTGACTTCATTATTTTTGGATTCAAATTATTTTTTACATGCTCGTTCAGTTGACCTACGTTTATCAAATCAATGCATACTGAAATAGTACTGGATAGCCATGGAACTGATCTCAGGTGAAGTCTTCATGATCTCCTCCCAGTACATTCTGCATTTGCTGAGAATGCTCTCCTGTGAATTTTACATGAACTATTGAGTTGCTCGCTTGAATGCAATCCAGGATCTCTGACTGTGCTTCAGAGTCATCATTATTGGGTTGATGGCCGAGTTGTCTGCTGCTAAGATTTCAAAGATGTTCATAAGTCTTAAATTTAAATATTTTGAATTATTATATACCCCTTGTTATTCAGACAAAATTCATATACTTGCAGTCGATACAGTCAGACAATCAGGTCATAAATAGATCATTATTACAAATAACATTTTTGACTTCAGACACAGGATTAATTTTAAAATCATGTCACAGATTATTGATAAATATAGTGTGGTAAATTATAATATATCTGTATGATGATAAGAACAAGGTACTTGCTCACAAGTTTCTCAACCTCAATATCACCCCTTACTCAATACTTAACTCCTTACACAGTGCAGACTCATCAATTGCCTCAGATGCCCACATTGCGTTTGAAATCGTAGAAAACTATTTTGCAGAACTGGTGGGGACTATCTCCATTCGACACTAAATAGAACTTGAAAGTGCCTGTATTCAACTTCCAGACTAATCAATATAATGGCACTGGTATATAGTTGCCTGCATAAATATTCAACCAGCCTCTGCGTAGGGATCTCATCTATCGGCTGCATCACTACCGCAGTAATCTTAACAAGTTCAGGACTAAGAAAACTAGAAACAGAGCTTAAACCGCGGGTTCAGGCAGAAAAGTGAGACCTCAGAAGAAAATGGGTATGGCTAGACAGGGTGATAAGCGAGCACCACATCTTAAGAAAGGTGGTAAAGCACATGGAGCTAAACCCATGGTGTATTCAACATTTCTTAACTCAAAGATAAAATTAAAAGCATTATGTTCTTTATTAACTGCTAAGCTAGCCGAAGGTAAAATAAAAGTGATCGATTAGTAAAAAGTCGCATAGCCAAAATCAAAAGTGTTAGCCAAGATAGTGAATTCCCACTTCAAAGACGAGCGCACATTGATCTGCTTCATCACATCAAGCAAAGTGGATCAAAATTTTGCATTGGCCCACCGCAACATAAAACGGGTAATTTGGCATGACACGTACAACTTGGATGTGAAATCATTGTTCATCGCTGATAAAATATATATAACAGTGGCAGGCATGTAATAGCTGATCAACAACCTTCGCAAGACTAAGTATGTCATATACAGGCAGCCATACATGCCTAGTTTGGAGGAAAAGTAAGAACAGGCTAATGCTGCCTAAGTACAAAAGTGGGACCCTGAGAAACCTTATGAATTCAAGTTTAGAATACTAGCCCAGTATTTAGATTTGTATGAGAAAGTTAAGAAAGAGACTCCGGAGTTACTTGACGTATAGTTGAAAAAAATACGTAGAATTTAGTCTCTTTGATATATAATGCTTAACATTATTTATATTTATATGCA
>APMI01005870.1_pt1 | contig 27916 bp, 33 predicted proteins | sample 667938 | NCBI WGS metagenome assembly APMI01 (sample SAMN01084076, study PRJNA167559) | wastewater metagenome | biome: Wastewater | place: Denmark: Ejby Moelle, Odense | collected 2011-11-28
CCCGCGCCGACGCCTGCCCCCGCGCCAGCCCCTGCACCGGCCGCAGCGCCCGCGCCGGCCCCGGCACCATCCTTGCCGGCCTGGATGAACGGCCTGCCGGACGAATACCGGGCCGATCCCGACCTGAACCGCTATGCGACGGTCGAAGACCTGGCCAAGGGCCTGAAGGAAACGCGCACATGGGCGCGCGGGCGCGTGCCGATCCCGGCTGACGATGCGGGGTGGAAGGAATTTGGCGAGAAGCTGCGGCCGGAAAGCGCGGACAAGTACAACTTCGAGGTTCCGGAAGGTGACAGCGGCGAAATGGCGACCGCCTATCGCCAGTTCGCGTTCGATGAAGGTATCCCGGCGCGCTTTGCCGAACGCACCGCGGCGTTCTTCAACCGGCAGCAGGCGGAACTGGTCTCCAAGATCGCCACGCAGAACAAGGCCGATTTTCAGGCGCTGGACCTGGAATTTGGCACGCAAGGCTACAACACGCGCATTGAGGCCGTGAACAACATGCTTCGCGCGGCGGGCATCGCGGACTTTGAGGCACTGGATTCGCTGGCCAATGCCAAGGGCGCGGGGGCAACCATGCGCGCACTGTTCACGCTGGCCGAGAAGACCGGCGAACTGGAAAAGGTGGATGGCGCGGCAGTGGCCCTGCGCGGCGGGAACATGGCCCCCGAAGCGGCGCAACAGGAGGCCAATCGCTTGATGGGCGATGCCGACTTCATGGCCAAGGCGAAGGTCAAGGGATCACCCGAGGCCAAGAAGTGGGACGCGCTCAATCAAGCTATCGCGCGCAGGGGGGCTTGACCTTTTTTCAACCTATACGGTAAATACGTGCCGCCGCCGGGCAGTTTTCATCCCTGTTGATGCCCGGCGGCGCCCTCCGGCCTCCCTTTGCCCTGCAAAGCCCCGGATGCTCTGGCGAAAGCAGCCACGCCAACGCGGTGCGTGAACCGCCAGATCGGCCCGGCACCTGCCGCTTCCCCGGTCGAAAAACCAACCTCACCCGTTCGTTTTTTGACCCAGGAGGGCAAAATGTCCGAAGATTTTGCTGATAAGCATCGCAACGTCACTTTCAGCAACAACGTGACCGCCACGCTGCGGCAGGAACCGGGGATGCTCTATCCCCTGTGCGGCAGCGATAACGACTATACCGGCAACAAGAAGGCCCGCATCGAGAACCGCTTCGGCCGGCTGAAGATGAAGCCCAAAACGGGCCGAAACAGCGATACCGACAATACCGACATCGACAGCGTGGCGCGCTGGATTCAGCCCGGCCCGCTGGAGAACGTCGCGCCGCTGCTGGATCGCGAGGACGCGCAGACCACGGAAGTCGATCTTGGCAGCCCGCTGGTGCGCGAAGTGGCCGCCGCTGCCGCGACCTATCACGACGACATGTTCGGCGTGGGCTTCTTCGGCAACGCATGGTCCGGCGAGTTCGGCGATACCGCCGTGCCGTTCAAGAACGCCAATGTCCTGGTGCATGGCGGCGTGGGCCTGACGCTGAACAAGCTGATCGGCATGCGCGAGCTGCTGCGCAAGCGGCACGTCAACATCCAGCGGGAAAAACCGATCATCCTGCTGTGCCCGGAGGACGAAAGCGCGCTGCTGCAAATCCCCGAGTACAAGAGCCACGACTACAACGGGTCAAAGCCGCTGGTCGAAGGCGAGATCAAGCCGTTCATGGGCTTCCGCTTCTTCAGCATCACGCCCGACGCCGAATCGATGCCGGAAAGCTGGGCGAACTTCTACACCGACGCGGGGGTGACGCGGCAGTTGCCGTGCTTCGTCGGCAGCGGCCTCCATCGCGGTAAGTGGGTGGAGTTCTGGGGCAAGATCAGCGACCGGAACGACAAGAACCATTCGCAGCAGTTCTACGGCGAAGCGCGATCGGCGGTGGCCCGCACCGACGAAGACAAGTGCTTCATCTTCCAGACCCGGTAACCGGCACGGCCGGGCGGCCATGCGCCGTCCGGCCTGCTTTCCTGCATCCATCCGGCCACTGCCGGGACAGTCAGAAGGAACAAGGCCATGCCGACCAAGTACGGTTCCGCCTATAGCGACACCGATCCGCTGAAGAAGGCGCCGGGCACGAGCGTGAATGCCGGCACCCGCCATTTTCGCAACGTGTTCAACTTCGCCGATGCCGGCGTGGGCGGAACGCAGAATCCGCTGTGCGTGGCGAAGTTGCCGGCGGGCGTTGTGCCCAAGGGCTTCACCATCTCCAGCGACCAGAACATTTCCGCGACCAACATCACCGTGGGCAATGCGACGACGGCGGCCAAGTACGTTACGGCCACCGCCGGCCCCGCAGCCAATGCCACCAAGCGTTGCGATCTTACCATCGCCACCCTGGCGGCGGACCCGTCCACCGACACCGAAGAAGTGCTGCTGACGCCATCGGCCAACTGGCCGGCTGCGGGCACGCTGATCGTGGATTTCATCGTCACCAAGCGCTGATCGACCAGCGAGGCGGGCCTTAACCTCTCCCAAGGCCCGCCTCGCCAACCTGCGGCGCGCCGGAGTTTGGAACTTCGGATGGGGATCGGAAGGACATCCGGCGCGCCGCCTTTCTTATGAGGCCATGATGTCCGATACGCCATCGCAGACCGGTATCGTCAACGGTGCGCTGGCGGACCTTGGCAGCACAACCCGCCTGCAATCGATCGACGACAGGGGCAACACGGCCGCGCAGGCGCGCCAGCACTGGTCCGACGTTGTGCGCGAACTGCTGCCGGCCCACACCTGGAACTTCGCGATCCGCCGCACGGTGCTGCCCCTGCAGGAAGAACTGCCAGCGGGCCTTGGCTGGAAGTATGCCTATGCCCTGCCCGTGGACAACATGCGGTGGCTGGTGCCGAACCGCGAAGAAACCGATCTGTGGTTCGAAGGCGAGGAGGAAGGCGGGCGCATCCTGACCAACCGGGAAGCGCCATTGCCCTTGCGCTACATTTCCGCCGAGCTGGGCATGACGGTGAGCCGCTGGCCCGCGCATTTCGTCAAGGCCGTGCGTACCGAGCTAGCGGCCCGCATGGCCGATGCCGTGACGCAATCGGAATCGATCACCGATCGCGCGCGCAAGAGCGCAGACGCCGCGCTGAAACTGGCCAAGCGCACCGATGGCCTTCAGACGGGCCGCACGAGCCGCAGCGCGCTGGCCGTCAAGAGCGACTGGCTATCAGCGGCACACTGGCCCAGCCCTCGCGCCGGTTGGCGGTGACGTGTTATGAGCCGCACCACACCGGTTCAGACCAGCTTCAACGGTGGCGAGCTTTCGCGCCGCCTGTCCGCGCGCATCGACCAGGGCATCTACGCCATCGCCGTGGAGCAGATGGTGGGATGGGCGCCGCTGGTGGAAGGCCCGGCGGAGGCGATGCCGGGCACGATCCATGTGGCGCAAGCGCCGGGGCCGTGCCGGCTGATCCGCTTCGAGCCGTTTTCAACGCAAGGCCATGTGATCGAAGCCAGCGCCGGCAAGTTCCGCGTCTATACCAACGACGCGCTGATCGCGATCGGCGGCGTGCCGGTGGAAGTGGCCAGCCCCTATAGCTGGGCCGACGTGCAGCAGCTGCGCACGCATCACGACAAGGACGTGCTCTATTGCACGATGCGGGGCAAGAAGCCGCGCGAGTTCCGCCGCGATGGCGCGACCGCGTTTTCCTTCGCCGATCTGGAACTGAAGAACGGCCCGTTCGAAGATCGCAACGAGGACAAGGGACTGCGCGTTTCCGCGTCCGCGCTTTCCGGCGACGTGACCCTGACCGCCACAACGGGGATCTTCGCGGCCACCGACGTTGGCGGCCTGTTCCAGCTTGAAGCGGAGGATTTCGGCGACATTCCGGCATGGGAGCCGGGCATCACGGTAACCGCCGGGCAACTGCTGACCTATGAGGAGCGCGTCTATCGCGTGGTGGGTGGCGGCGCGGCGATGCGGACGGGCGGCTATAGCCCCGTGCATACCGAAGGCGTGGAGTGGGATGGCGTTGGCCATGGCACCGACATCAACGACAAGCCGGCGGCGGGCGTGCAGCTTGAATACGTGCACGACAAGATCGGCATCCTGCGCATAACCAGCTTCACGAGCGCAACCGAGGTAGGCGCGACGGTGCTTCGGCACCTGCCGTTCTCGAGCGTGGACGGAAATTACGACTACACCGGCGGCTACTACGATCCCGAATGGGGATCATGGGTGCCAGTCGATGGATCGGTCAGCTATGCCTATGGCACATGGCGCTGGCGCTTCGGCGCGTTCAGCGACACGCGCGGGCATCCGGAATCCGCCTGCATCTGGAACGAGCGGCTGTGGCTGTCCAAGGACAACACCGTCTATGGCAGCGCATCGGGCGACCTGCACAACTTCGCCGTCTGGAACGAGCTGGGCGAGCTTACCAACGATATGGCCCTGACGGCCGAGTTGCCGGACCCGAACCCCGTTTTCCACATGGTGGGCGACGACAAGCTGCTGATCCTGAACAAGACGGGCATGTTCGCGCTTGGCCCGGCGGGCACCGGCAGTGGCGTAGGGCCGAACAACCGGCGTGTCGATCGGCAGAACAACCGCAGTTGCGGCACGCCCGAGCCGGTGGCGCTGGACAGCCGCACCATCTACATCGACCGTTCCGGGCGGCGGGTGCATGAAGGCGATTACGATCCGGGCCGGAACACCGAAGCGGGCGTGGACCTGACCCGCTATGCCCGGCACATCGGCAAATCCAAGTTCGTTCGCCTGGCCGCGCAGTCGCTGCCGTTGAACCATCTGTGGGCGGTGGTGGGCGATGGCACGCTTGCCTGTGCCGTCTATCTTCCCGACGAACAGGTATTGGGCTGGGGCAGGCGCAAACTGGCAAGCGGGATGCTTGCGCGCGATCTGTGCTGCATCACCGATCCCGATGGGGTGTACGATCAAGTCTGGATCGCGGCCGAGTTCGGCGGGGCGTGGCATGTGCTGCGCATGGCGCAGTGGCGCGAGGACGGCGATAGCGACGTCAACGCCGTGATGCTGGATATGGCGGCGATCTATGATGACGCGGAGCCGTTGGCGACCTTTACCCATCCCGTGCTGCGCAACCGCACAATCGACGTGGTGGCGTCCGGCGCGTGGTATCAGGTGGAAACCGACGCTGCCGGCCAGTTTACCCTGCCCGAACCGGCGACGCCGGTTGTGGCCGGCCTGCCCTATGAGGCGGTGCTGACCGGCCTGCCCATCGAAAGCGGGGGAGAGACAGGACCGGCGCGCGGAAAAATGGCGCGGATCGGGCGAGGCTGGATCGAAGTCGAATTGTCGCAGGGCCTTGAGGTGGGCGTGCCCGACACCCTGGTTCCGCTGGAACAGTTGCAGGGCGATTCCCCGACCGATGAAGGCTTCGCCCCGGAAAGCGGCATCCGGATTATCGAGCAGGCCGGAGACTGGACCCGCCGGCCGCGTCTGGAAGCGCGGCGCGTTGCGCCCTTTCAGGCCACGATCCTTGCGTGGAGCGGCACCACGGAAGTGCAGCAGCGATGATCCGGATCAATCCCTTCCGGGCGGAAGACGCGCTTGAGCTGGTGCTGCAACCGACGCAGCTGGTGGCGCTTTCCTGGCACGATCGCCAGCGCGCGGCGCACCGGTTTGGCGAAGCGGGCAATGCCTTCACCGTGCGCGATGCCTGCGACCGGGCGATCTTCTGCGGGGGCGCGATCGAGCAGCACGCCGGCTACGCGACGCTGTGGGGCCTGTTCGCGCTGGACAAGCGGCATGCATCGTTCCGGCTGCTGACGGCGACGCGCCGGTTCATCGCCGGCCTGCCGCACCGGCGCGTGGACGCGACGCTTGAGGACCGGGCGGAAGCGAAGCGCTGGGCATGGCTGCTGGGCCTGCGGCCGGATGCGATCCTGACCGATGCCGCGCCCGATGGCGGCGACCTGCAAATCTGGCGGAGAGTATAATCATGGGAAGTATCCTTCCGGCCGCCGCGCTGGCGATGCAGACGGTGGGCGGGTTGACGCAATCGATCGGCGCGAGCCGGAGCGAGAGTGCCGCGGCGGCGGTCGATGCCGAGAACGCACGCCTTTCGCTGCTGGCGGGTGAGCAGGACGTGGGCGCGATCCGGCGCGCGGAACGACGGGCGGCGGGCGATGCCCTGACGGAAATGGCCGGATCGGGCATTGCCGTGGGCACGGGCAGCGCGGCCGACGTGATCGCGGCCAGCGCCAAGCAGGCCGAACTGGACATCGCGGCGCGGCGCACCCAGGCCATGGGCGAGCAGCGCAACTATCTGATGAGCGCGGATCAGCATCGCGTGGCGGCGCGCAACGCGATCATCTCGGGCGCGTTCAACGCGATTTCCACCGTGCTTTCGGGCGCGAACGATATGCGGAACCGGAACCTGTTGCAGACCCAACTGGCGACCGAACGCCGAGTGCAGCTTGGCGGTAGCACCGTTGCTCCACCGCGAACGACATCAAGCGGCTTCGCTGGCGGATATTCCCGCCAATACGATGCCAACAGCTTCCCGGGATTGCGGAGCTACTGACATGGCAGAGGGATACGTCGCCAAGCTTCCTTCCAGTGTCGTCCTGCGCCAGCAGGTGCGCCAGTCCTCAACACTGGACGCCATCGGCGAGGGGCTTTCCACGCTGGGCCAGGCTGGATCGCGGATCGCCGATCAGAACGCGCAAACGCAGGATCAGATAGCGGCGAGCCAACATCGGATCGCCATGGAGGAAAGGCGACGCCAGCAGAGCGCGGTCACCGCAGTATGGCTTGGCAAGCTGGCTGACGAAAAAGAGCAGGCCCGCATCCAGGCCGCCGATCTGCGCACCAAGACGGCCGACGGGGCGATGGGCCATGAAGCGGCGGTAACGCAGGCGATGGACGATCGCTGGGGCAAGTTCATGGATGGCCTTTCCAGCGCCGCCGGAAACGACCCGGAAGTCATGCAGCGCTTCGCCCCCGCCATCGCTTCGGCCCGGGCCGATGTGATCGGGGATGAATCGGTATGGGCGCTGGGTCAGCGCGCAGAAGCGCAAGGGCGCGGGGTAGAAAAGGCTATAAACTCGGTTGCCAACGAGCAGCTTGGCGCACCCGATCCGCAGAAGCTGATCCGTGACCTCGTGCCGATCAAGCAAATGATGGACGCGGCCGATTGGCCGGGTAATGCCAAGGCCAAATTGTGGGACAATGCCCTGCGGCAAGGCTTTGGCGCTACGCTGGATGGATTGATCGGCGGCGGGCAGTTCGGCGCGGCCAAGGAAATCCTGCAATCCGGCCAGTTGAACGGCGTGTTCACGCCCGAAGAAATGCGGCTCTATGGCCAGCGTGCGGGCGCGGCCGAAAAGGAAGCCGCCTATATGGCGGAGCGTGCGGCCAGCGAAGAACGATCGGCCGCCAAGGATGCGCTGGCTGCGATCAAGGTCCGCATCGAGAATGGCGATGCCGTGCCGCAAAGCGAAGTGGTTTCGGCGTTCAACCGGGCGAAGTCGGCCGGGTTGAAAGAGGCCGACCTGCTGGAGTTCGGTTACATGGCCGATTCCGCCGCGCAGATGCAGCAGTACCGGGGCATGGCAACGCCCGAACTTTCCAACCTGGCGACCGCGTTGCAGGCGAAGGTGAACGCCGGCACGGCATCGGCGGAAGAAACGCGCCGCCTAGCGACTGCACGCAAGGCAATCGGCCTGCGTGACGATGCCGAGGGGGACAACCTATCGACGCTGTGGAAATCCGGCGAAGGCGGACAGGCGCAAGTGATGGCGCGGCTTTCGGCCATGCCGGTAGATCAGCGCCACCGCGTTGCCGTGAAGATGGGGCAGGACAAGCTGGCGATGATCGCCAATCTGCCGCCGGCGCAACAGGATACCGCGCTGCTGGGGGCGCGGTTGCCCGATACGGCGAAGGCCCCGTTTCTGCCGGTGAAACCCACGAAGGGGGGCGGCATCGATCAGGACGCAATTCGCGAGACGTTCCGCCGCGTCGTTTCCCCCGCAATCATGAATTCCCTTGGGGGCGCGGAAGACATCTATCAGGCGGCCGTTGATTTCTACGTGGGATCGCAGGCGAAAGGCGGCACGTCCGGCGCGTGGAGCGCCGCCGGCTTCGAAAAGGCGGTCAAGATCATGTTCGGGGCGACGGCCCGGCCGGACGGGACGTGGCAAGGCGGGCTTGGCACGGTGCGCGGGCGCAAAGTTGAACTGCCGCGTGGCTGGAACGAATCCGAATTTGATGCGCGCCTATCCCGATACGACTTTGCCGCGAAAGACGTGCGCTATCCGGGTGGTCAACCTGTGAACAAGGCGGACGTGCTGGCGAACTACCAACTTGTCGTCGACCATGCCGACCCCGATGGATCAATGTATTACCGCCTGCAAGATCGGGGTGGCAACTGGTTGGTATCCAAGAGCGGCAGGCCATTTCTGCTTGGTGCAGATGCAACGCCAGGGAATGTGGCAAAGCGCACTCCGTCGCCTGCGATTCCGGGCCTGATACAGGCTGGAAATATCGATCTCCACAAGCGGCCCGTGGTTCACAATAGCGACGGCTCCATTTCCACCGTTCGCAGTATGAGCTTTGGCACCGATCAGGGCGAAGTGTTGGTGCCAACGGTTTCCGACGATGGTCGCATCATGACCGATCAGGAAGCGATGGCGACCTATTATCGAACGGGTCGCCACCTTGGCATCTTCAGAACACCACAGGAAGCGGACGCCTATGCGCAGAGCCTACATGAGGCGCAGGCCAAAGAGTACAGAGGTCGCTGATGCCCTATCCAGTTTCAAACGAACGTAGGGCCGCACCGAAAGAAACGCCGCTTCCGCCCCCGCCTCCCGCTCCTTCATTCCTTGACCAGATCGGGGCGAGCTTCCGCACGGCGGCCGATGAAACGGAGGATGCGCGGCGCGGACGTGTCTATGAGGCATACGACGGCCTGGCGCAGACGTTGCAGGACATGGGGCACGATCCCGCCTCATTGCGCCGCGATCCGCTGTGGGGTTTGCTGGGGCCGGTCTCCGTCGATGGTGACAAGGTTTGGCAAGCGGTGGAAGCGGAACGCCAGCGCAACCCCAGCGCCTTCAAGAACATTCCCGCGACGCGAGAAGAATTTGAAGTGCAAGTCCGCCGCCGGAATGGCGGGCGTGACGCGGACCTTGCCACGCTGGCACGGGGCGGAGGCGTGTCCGGGTTTGCCGCCAATGTGATCGGCGGAACCGCCGTGGACATCGGTGACAGCCCGGCAGGACCGCTTTCGTTGATGCTGGGCGGCGGCGGAAAGACGGTTTTGCAGACCATGCTTCGCGAAGGCGTTATCAACGCGGGGCAGGAACTGGCGATGACGCCCGACCGGATGCGAGGGCGTGAGGCGCTGGGCGAGCGCATGACTGGCGCCGAAGCGGCGCTGAACGTCGGTTCCGCGTTCCTGGGCGGCGCGCTGCTGGGCGGCGCGGGCGAAGGGCTGGGCAAGGCGATCGACCTTTCGCGGGCGGGGCTGGAAAAGGCCATCGCCGCGAATTGGGACCGGCTGCCGGATGGGTTGCGCACCCGCTGGGAAGCGCGGGCAACGCTGGACCCGGCGGGGCAGGACGTGCTGCTGGCCGACCTATCCGAAGCGGTGATCGGCAAAGGCAACATGAGCCAGGTGGAGGTGGGCGCGGCGGGCCTTCTGCGCCGGGAAGGCCAGATCGATGCAGCCAACCCGTTCGTTGGCAATGGCGCGGGCACGGCGGCGCACATGGACGCGTTGGCACAGACCATGGCGCGGATCATCAGCGACACACCGGCCGAGAAGCCGGCTTTCGTGCGCCCGCGTGCCGGGGAAGCGCTGCCGGGCCTTGGCCGTGGGGATACCGCGATCGGCAGCGGCACGGTGGCCGGCGATGCGCAGAGCCGGTTTATGGGCAAGGTGCGCGCGGCCGAGAGCAGCGGAAACGACGCGGCGGCGGCGGGAACCAGCAGCGCCTATGGCCGATACCAGTTCACCAAGGGCACATGGATTTCCTATTTCGAACGCCGCTTTGGCACCGCCGGCCTGACGCGCGCCGAGATCCTCGCCAAGCGAAGCGATGGCCGCCTGCAGGACATCCTGATGGCGGATATGACCGCCGACAGCGCCGCCCATTTGCGCCGCATCGGGGCACCGGTGACCGAGGGCAATCTGTACCTCATGCACTTCCTTGGCCCCGGCGATGCGGAGAAAGTGTTGCGCGCGCATCCGGATACGCCGCTTGAAGGGCTGATCTCGTACGCTTCGATCGAGGCGAATGCATCGATCCTGCGCGGGCGCAAGGCAGGTGACGCCATCCGGTTCGCAGACCGGAAGATGGGCAGCGCCGGCAGCGATGGCGCCGGCCTGCACCTGCGGCCCGACGTGGACATCGAAGCCGGCATTCGCGCACAGATTGACGATGATCTGGCGCGGTTGCGCGCGGACAACGCCCGCATCGATGCCGAGTTGCGCGCGCAGGGCGTGGATACCGAAGCGCTGATCGCCGGCATGGACGGGCAGGCAGGGCTGGTGCCCGTGGAGCGCACCGCCAGCGACCTGCCCACCCTGGCGGAAGCCGCCCCGGCCCCGCGCGCGCCGAACCCGGACGAACCGCGCGCGGAAGTGCAGGCCATCCTGCCGCAGCTTCGGCAGATTGTGGACGATCGGCAGCGCAGCCTGAAAGACCTGGACGTGCTGGCCAAAGACCTTGGCGTGCCGGTGCAGGATTTGCGGGAAGGGCTGACCACGCTGGTTCGCGAAGGCAGTCTTTCCCAGCGGCGCGATAGCGGAGCGTTCGTGCGCCGGCCGCCGAAGATCACGCGCGATCTTTCCTTGCTGGAATGGATCGCCCAGCGCGGCGGCGTGAACGATACCGGTGGCGACCTGAAAGCCATCGGTCTTGATCGCTGGCACCGGGAGGGACCGTTCCGCCGCAAGCTGATCCGGTCCTTCGATCCGCGGGCCAGCACGGGCGGCATTTCCGGCGCGGGTGACTTCGGGCTGGATTCGACGCTGCGCGCGGCGGTGGACGAAGGGTACTTCCCCGAACTGGCGCATATCCCACCGCAGGAGCTGGACACGCAATCGCTGATCGATGCGATGACCAACGAACTGCACGGGCAGCGCCGCTTTACCGAAGATGCCCAGCGCGCGCGCGATGCCAAGGCGGCGGCGGCCATGCCGTCTAATGCCTCTCCGGCATCCGGCGTTCGCCCGCTCGATCCGGAAGAACTGGACTTCTACATGCGCGAGATCGCGGACGCGGCCGAGCGCCATTTCGGCATCGATCCGAACGCGCTTGATGAAGAGTTCCTTACCTATGCCGCGAACCTGCGCTGGTTTGCACAGAGCGGCATGGAGCCGGATGAAGCGTTCCGCCGATCGGTGAACGACTATGCCAACGCCGAACGCTACGATGCATTGGACGAAGCGGGCGATCAGCGCTATGAGGACATTTATGAAGGCGATCCCGAATATCGACGCCAAGATAGCGCAGATGCGTTTCGCAACGCAGGATACCCGCCTGACGGATACGACCCAGCGGCGAGCGAAGACAGCTTTGTTCCTGCTGGAAGCGGTGAAGAAGGCGGACGAATCCCGCTAGAAGACCTGCCCCGCGAGGAAGCGGGGCTGTTTCTCGATCCCGGTGGCGAAGCGGGCCGCGTGCAGGCGGATAGCCTTGAGCATGACGCCCGCGCGGCGATCGATCCCAACATCGCCGCCCGCCAGAAACAGGAAGCGCAGTTGCGCGCCGAAGCGCCGTTGCGTGGCGAGAACGCCAGCGGGCAGGCGCAGGACGGCACGATGGGCCTTGGCCTGTTCGATGCCGCGGACAATCCGCAGTTCGACCTTGGCCCGGACAGCAGCGCCAAATCCGTGAAAGACCTTCTCGCCAGCCTGGACGAAGACGCGGCCGATCTAGACGCGATCAGAAGCTGCATGAATCCCAAGCCAAAAGGTGAAGCATGACGATTTCGGTTTGCGTCGCGGGCCTGATCGCGGATGGTCGCATCAGCAAGGGCAGCGCGGCCGAGGCCGAGAAGCTGTACAATCGCCAGTTCCATGCCCTGAAACACACGATGGGCATGAGCGCGGCGGCCAGCGAAGCCAGCGAGCGCACGATCCGAGCGCTGGAAGCCGCGCACCTGCAAAAGAAGCGGGTGACGCTGTTGCAGGCGAAAAGCCAGATGGACTGGCTGGAGCGCATGGGCGCGCACCGCGACGCCAAGGGCGCGATCCTGCCGCGCGCCGCGCAGGATGAGATCGTGGCGATGGACAAGCACCGCATCGCGGTGCGCGGGCAGGCCATGGGCATGATGTCCGGCATCCTGGCCAAGCATCGCCGCAACCTGATCGGCGAAGTGCGCGCGAAATCCGACCTGAACGATCTGGTCGACGAACTGCATGGCCGGGACAGCGGCAGCGTGAACGCCAAGGAACTGGCCGAAGCCTGGACGCGCACGGCCGAATGGCTGCGCAGCCGCTTCAACGCGGCGGGTGGGCGCATCGCCAAGCTGGAAGGGTGGGCGCTGCCGCAGCTGCATGACGCGCGCCGCATCCGCGATGCCGGTTACCCGGCATGGCGTGATGCCACCGTGCCGTTGCTGGACCGGTCCAAGATGATCGATTGGGATACTGGCCTGCCGCTGGCGGACGATACGCTGGACACGCTGATGCAGGATATGTGGCAGGCCATCGCCACGGACGGGTGGAGCCGGCAGGAACCCGGCGGCATCCATGGCGGATCGGTGGCGAACCGCAACAGCGAGCATCGCGTGCTGCACTTCGCCGGCCCGGACGAATGGCGCGCCTATGCCGCGCGCTTCGGCGGATCGGCCACGCCGTTCGATGCGATGCTGGCGCATGTGGAGCGCATGAGCCGCGACATCGCGGCCATGGAGCGGATGGGACCGAACCCGGAATCGACGCTGCGCTTTCAAGGCGACTGGCTGGAAAAGAGCGCGGCGGAATCGCTGGATCAGAAGGCCATCGACAAGGGCTTTGCCGGCCGCCGCCAACTTGAGCGGTTGTACGGCGAGTTCTCGGGCGGGTCACACCGGCCCGAAAGTCGCAAGCTGGCGCTGGGTTTTTCGATCCTGCGAAGCCAGCAGACGGCGGCGAAGCTGGGAGGCGCGGCGCTTTCGGCCGTGGCCGACTATGGCACGATGATTCATGCCGCCGGCTTCAACGGCCTGCCCGTGATGGGCACCATGCGCCGTTACCTTTCGCTGATGAACCCTGCGAACCTGGGCGATCGGGAAATGGCGGCGCGGCTTGGCCTGGTGAGCGAGGAATGGGTGAACCTGGCCGGTGCGCAATGGCGCTATACCGGCGAGGAACTGACCCATGAAGTGAGCCGCCGCCTGGCCGAAGGCGTGTTGCGGGCCAGTGGGCTATCGCTGCACACCGAAGCCGCGCGCATGGGCTTCGGTCTCGAGACGCTGGCCAACCTCGTGCAGCTGCGCACGCATGACTGGAGCGCCATCGATCCAGCCTTTCGCGGGATGCTGGAGCGGTATGGATTCGATGCGGCGCGCTGGGACAAGTTGCGGCAGACGCCGACACGGACGGAACGGGGCACCGACTGGTTTTTTCCCGAGGACATCGCCAAGGGGCCGGCGGGGCCGCAAGCGGCGGATGACCTGTTGCGCATGATCCAGACCGAACTGGATTACGCCGTGGTGACGCCGGACCTGCGCACGCGGGCGCTGATCAATTCGACGTTGCCACGGGGAACATGGGTGGGCGAACTGGGCCGCAGCCTGTTCCTGTTCAAAGGCTTCCCGATCTCGATGCTGAACCTTTACGGCCGGCGCATGATGGAACTGCCGGGCACCGGTGCGAAATGGCGCTATGGCCTGACGATGCTGGCCCTGACAACGACCATGGGCGCGCTGGGGTTGCAACTCAAGGAACTGGCCAAGGGACGCGACCCGCAGCAGATGGATAACCGCCGGTTCATGGCGGCGGCGTTGTTGCAGGGTGGCGGGCTTGGCATCTTCGGCGACCTGATCGGCAGCAGCACCGACCGTTTCGGCGGCGGGCTTGGCCGGACGTTGCTGGGGCCGGCAGCGCAGACGCTGGAAAACGTGGGACGCCTGACGATCGGCAACGCGAAGGCGGCGCTTGATGGCGATCCCGAGACGCAAACGACGGTAGCGAAAGACCTGGTGAAGACGGTGGAGCCGGAAGTGCCGGGCCTATCGCTCTGGTATGTGCGCCTGGGCTATTCGCGCCTGCTGGGCGACCTGATCCACGAATGGAGCGATCCGAACTATGCCGATGCCTATGCCCGTGCGCGGGACTATGCGCATCAGCAAGACACTGCCTATTGGGCAGGTCCGGGCGCGTTGACCGGTGCGGGAGCGCCAATGCGCGCGCCGAACCTTGGCAATGCCATCGGCGGGGAGAAGGCGCGGCCCGACCTGTAACTTGCGCAATTTGGCAAACTGACCCTTCATGCTTGTCATGCGGGGAGATTGACCGCGCGATTCGGGCGGCGTAGAACGCTGCCCAAGCCGGTCCTTTTCCGATCCCCATCCATCCGGCCGCAGCGCGGGCTTCCGTGTGCGGCGCGTTCTGGTGGATGGGCCGTGACCGTTACCGCGACTGCCTGCGATCTGATCTTTCATCCCGGCGGGGCGATGGCCACGCAGGCGTTGACGGACATCGTGTTCGTCGATGTGGACGAACTGACCGTGCTGCACCTGCCGGCCGATGGCGGCGATCCGGTGCTGCTCCACCGCGATGAGGATTATACGATCGCCGGCGATGGTCGCCTGGCGATGGGCACGATCACACCGCTGGCCGCCTGGGATGCGGGCGAGCGCTGGTATGTGGAACGCAACACGACGTTCTGGCAGCAGCGGCGGATTCCCACGCATGGCCCCCTGCCGGCGACCTCGCTGGAAGGCGGCCTGGATGATGCCGTGCGGATGGCGCAGGAGCTAAAGCGCCACATGGGCCGCGCGATTATCGTTCCCATGGGCGAGATTGCGATCATCTTTCCCAACATCGACGATCGCAAGGGGAAGTATCTTGCCTTCGACGCGGCAGGAAATCCGGTGGTGGCTACCGGAAGCGGCGACGATTCGGACCTTCGCGCAGACATGGCGCAGCCCGATGGTTTATCGCTTTCGGGCTTCCAGCAATCAGGCGACGGCGCCTTGCCGCGCACGGCCGAAGACAAGGCGCGCGACCTTGTGGATGCCGCCGAGTTCACCACGGGCGCCGGCGACGAAACGGCCGCCATGGCCAAGGCGATCGCGCGGGCGGCGGGGGCGGACATCGGCCTGCGCGGCGCGGTGCAGGCGGGCGCGCTGGACAGTCCGCTGGGCAGTCGTATCCGTGGCAAGGGGCGGCTGCTGACCTCGGCCGCGCCGGGCGGATTCCATCAACACACGCTGCAGACCTATGCCGACGAGCTGCGATCGAGCTTCAACCGCATCGCGCTGTATCGCCTGTTACTGCGCCTGCGCCTTTCGGCCGAAGCGATCGCGGCGGGCGGTGCGCCACAGGACCTGACGTGGGTGCACCATGGCAACAGCCTGACCGCGACCGGATCGACCAACATCACCGCCGCGATCGCGGGCACGGTGATGACCGTTTCGGCCGGACCGGACGCGAGCGCGACTGACGTGCGGATCAACGTGGGCACGTTGATAACCGGATCCGGCGTTGCCGCGAACACGCGCGTGACGGCCTATGGCACCGGGCGGGGCGGGGCAGGAACCTATACCGTTTCGGTATCGCAGACGGTTTCGAGCCGGACGATGGTGGCCGACAACGGCGGTTCCTATGCCGGGACCGATTACGAGGTGGGCGCCTTCATCAAGGCGTGCCTGGACGCCAACGGCGTGAGCAACATCGTGAACCTGAACTTCACCACGCGCTCGGTTGGCGGCTTCCAAGTGCGCGACGTGGTGTTCGCCCAGGATACCGCCGGCGGATCGTTGGACGTCATGAGCTTCGGGCCGTTTTCCACCAACCAGAACCGCGACGAGGCGGATGACCCGGATACGGGGCTGGCCGCCTATTATGCCGATCTTGACGCGCTGTACACCGCCGTGCGTGCCGATCCTTACTGTTCGCGCTGGAACTGCGCGTTGATGCTGATCGGGTCCACCAACACCTATGACCCGCTGCACAACCGCACCAACATCTTCTACGAGCGGACGCGCGCGGTGGAAACGGCGATCGCGCTGAAGCACGGGCTCTACTACTTCGATCCCTATCCGCTGATGCCGGGCAACGTGGGGTGGCTGGCCGGCAAGACGCACGGGATGGACAATCCCTTTGGCGACGGATCCGCCGTGCACACGCTGGGCGTGCCGCAGCCGATGTGGATCGGCGCGTGGATGGACGATGTGTTTCCGCGCCACGAACGGCTGCGCTGGGACAAGCCTGGCGTGCAGTTCCTGACCTCGCACGACAATGGCTGGACAAACTATGCCGGGTTTCTTGGCCTTGAGTTCAAGCGCGAATCCGCTGGACAGGTGACGCTGGAAGGCATGCTGGCGCCCGGCACGCGCACGATCAACACGCGCCTGTGGACGATGCCGCAAAAGGCGCGGCCGCGCGACAGCATCGTGCGCTTCGCCTTCACCGATGCCGGCACGCCGGTGCCGCTGCGCTTCGAGCCCGGCGGCAACGTGGTGCTGGTGGCCGCTTGCCCGGCCACGGCGTGGCTGGCCGTGGGCGGCATCACCTTCGGGACGCGATAGGGGGGACATCGGACGATGCCATATCTGGTGCGAGCGACAGACAGCGATTTTCGCGCGATCGGGCGCGAAGAGTGCGGGACCATCGAAGAAGCGGAAGCGTGGCGTGAGCAAATGCCGCCCGGCGCAATCGTCACGATCGTCGAAGTCTGTGACGCGGGCAATCCGGTCAGCAACACCGGAGAGGATCTTACCCAGTCATGACGCACGATCATGCCGCCGCCTTGAAGCACGCAGGAGACATCAGCGCAACGGCCACAGGGCTGATCGTGCTGCTGTCCCATTGGGCCGAAGTCCTCACCCCGATCCTGACCTTCCTGATCGCGCTGGCGACGCTGACGTGGTGGGCGCTGCGCTTCATCGATCGCGTGCGTCACGGAAAGGACAGCAAGGCATGAATATCGCGCAATTGCAGCAGCGCCTGGGCACGGGCGCAGATGGTATCTGGGGTACGCGATCGAAGCTGGCGTTGCTCGATGCCTTTGCGAACACGCAAGCCAACGCGATCTCGCCGTCCGACATGCAGGCGGCGGCGCAGCGCTTGGGATGCAGCGTGCTGCAACTGTCTGCCGTGCGCGCGGTGGAGGCGGCCGGAAAGGGCTTCGATCCCGCCGGCCGCCCCAAAATCCTGTTCGAGCGGCACAAGTTCCACCGGTTCACCGCCGGGCGCTTTTCGCCCACATGGTTCAGCCAGTCGGTTGCCGGTGGCTACAGCACCGATGCCAACAACAACGGCATCAACGACAGCTGGGACAAGCTCTCCGACGCGATCGCCACCGGCGCCGTCGATGCGGCGTTCATGGCGTGCAGCTGGGGCGCTTTCCAGATCATGGGGGAATGGTGGGATGAGCTGGGCTATCCCAACCCCTTCGCGATGGCGTGGACCTGCGCGCAGTCCGAAGGCGACCATCTGGAAATGCTGGTGCGCTACATCGAGCACTTCCAGTTGCAGGACGAATTGCGCGCGCTGTCCAGCAATCCGGCCTCATGCCGGGCCTTCGCCGCTGCCTACAATGGCCCTGCCTATCGCAAGAACCGCTATGACGAGAAGCTGGCGCAAAGGATGGCGGCGTGATGGGCCGGCTGCTGGACGTCTGGCCGCCAAAGGACTGGCGCGCTTTCGTGGCGCTGGTCGGTTCGATCCTGGGCGCGGCGGTGCTGACCCTGTTCGTTTGGTGGGGGTGCGCAGCTCTGCTGCCATCGGGGCATTGGTCGACCACGAGCGAGGCCGAGCGCGTCATCACGATCCGATGGGTGTTGTGGATTGCCGTGGGCGCCATCGCGGTAGTGCTGGTGGGCCTGGGCATGGCGATCAACCGGCGCAGCTTCCGGGGGCGGATCGGCGCGGCGGAAGTCGGTTTCGATGGTGGCGAGGACAGCCCGCCGCCCAGCACGGAAGGACGAAACAATGCCTGAATGGCTTTCCGCAAAGGCCGCGTTCGGCGCGCCCCGCTGGCTTCTGATCCTGATCCTGGTTGCCTTCGTGCTGGCCATGGCAAGCCGCTGCGCGGGGAGCGTGGAACGCTTCGCCCAAGGGCAACAGGAAGCCGGCGCGGCGATCCAGCGCGCGGACGATCTGCACGAAACCATCCAACGAACGGAGAAAGCCAATGCGGCGCGCAACGCGATTCGCGATCCTGCCAGTGATGCTCGCTATGGTCAGTGCCTGCGGTCAGCAAGAACGCCCGCGAACTGCAAGCGATTCCTGCCTGATCTTCAACCGGATCAGCCTTGAAGTAGCGCCGGCCGCCGGCATCGACGATCCCGGCAACAAGTACGACAGCGATCCGACCGTCAACGAGGTGCTGGGGCACAACGCGGCGTGGGATGCCGCGTGCGGGGGCAAGGATCATGCCGCGCGCTAAACCCTCCGCCGCCCGCACCAACCGCATCATGGCGCAGGCGGTTGCCGCCCAGCAGCGCGACGTTGCCGGGCAGGTGAGCGCCGTCGTGGAACTGGCGGACACGATCAACGGCGCGATTCCCGGTGGCGTGGCGGAGACGCTGCAAAGCCGGCTCGACACGATCAACGAGCGCCTGTCCGAACTTGAATCCATCCCTTGAACCGCAGGAGAACATCATGACGCAACCGTATATTGGCGAAGACGGAGCGATGACGCCCGCGCTTCGCATGTTCGCCATCGTGCCGAGCGGGAACGAACTTGCCGTTCTGCCCAAGGCGATCCGCGCGGATACAGCCGGTTCCGTGACGTTGCAGGCTGCGGGTGACACCGTGCCGGTAACCATCAACATGGTGGCGGGCGAAATCCTGCCTATTCGAGCGCGATTAGTCACCGCAGCGACGGCGACCCTGCACGGTCTCGTCTGATGCCTGGGTTTGGCTTCGGCACCGGCTTTGCCTTCTTGACCCGCCGGCCGGCCGGTGGAAGCCCGGCGCCGGCACCGGGCACCACGCTCTATTCGATCCCGAACGCCATGGACGTGCGCATCGAGCCGACATTCACCACGAACACGGTGGACGGCTCCAACCGCATAACACTGGTTCCGGACATGAACGGCCTGGCGGACATGACGCCGATCTCCACGGGCGCGGTCCCACCGGGCGGCGCGCCGAAGCTGGTCACCGATGCTTGGGGCCGCAAATGCCTGCTATTCGAGGGTACGCAGGCGGCGCAACTTGCGGATACGCTGGCGAGCTATACCGGAAACACCTGCACGGTCATTGCCATCGTGCGCTATCTCAACCCGAACGGCTCGGCCGCGCAGTCCATTTTCAGCCTTGGACGCAACGTCAACACGCCGCCGAACACCCTGCGCGCCTTCATGAACTCGCTGGGCAATACCGCGTCCAACGGCGTCGCCGCGAACAGCTTTCCCCCGATGCCCTGCATGGGCGGCAAATACATCGTGAACGGCACGACGGTGACCGGCACGGAGAAATCCTCGGGCGTGTCGATCGGCAAAATGATCTGTCATACCGGGTTGCAAGTCGTGGCCGTATCCGGTGCCGCATCGAACGCCGCGCACATCCACATGAACGACGAATACGTGTCGGGCATGGCGACGATCAACACCGGCACGACCAGCGTCAACGGCGCGGAGGTCGGGCGCTATTCGCAGGCCCCGAACACATCCACCAACTATGGCTCATTCTATCTCTACGGCCTGTTCGTGAAGCGCGCTACGATGACGACGGCGCAGGTTCAGGCGAACATCGCGGCGATCATGGCGGCCTATGCGCTGGACCCGATTTCGAACCAGCTTGTAATTGAGGGCGACAGCCGGTTCGCGGATTTCGGCCTTACCTCCACCAGCCTTTCGCCGTCGCTCAACTTCGGCACGTTCTTCACCGAACCGGGCAAGCCATACTGCCTACCGACGAGTTGGCGCGTGGTCCAGTTGGCGCGCGGTGGTTCGAAGATACTCGCCGATACCGGCGCGACCGGCACGGACCTGGACAAGGGCCTGTCCAACCGTCGCGACTATGCCAACAACAGCTTCTTTACATCGCGGTGGAAGCTCGGCGGGCGCAACGTGGTGGCACTGGAGACGTTCTATAACGACGCGGGCGACACCGGATCGGGCTATGTGTCCGCGACCGGCTCTACCGCGCGTGGCGATGAGATTTACACGCGCCTGCAAGCGCTCGTCGATACCGATGCGACGAGTTATCTCTCCAAGGGCATGGAGTACCTGGCATCGATCACGCTGCCGGGATCGGGCACCTACAGCGCGGCATTGACGCAACTGCGCAGCCGCTTCCGTTCGTCCAACTTTTTCTCGGACTTCCGGGCACAGACGGGTGGTGTGAACGAAGGCAAGGTGCGGCGGGCGGAAGTTCCGTTGTGTATGCCGATCCCCGGCGCGTGGGGCAGCAATGTCCTTGATACGTCGCTTGGCGCGGGGGACGCCCGCATCGGACCATACTTCTACGATCAGCAGCACGAGTTGCCCGCGTGCTACCCGTACATGGCACAGTGCATCCACGATGCGATTCTGGCGGCACCTGCCTAGCATCTAAAATTTTGATGCGACGAACTCGGAAATTATGGAGAAAATCGCACCAAAAATGCCATCTAAATCGTTGAAATATATGGATCGTTCGGAAACTTACCATTAGACGATCGGGCAACGGAGGGCGGCCTCTAGACCGCAGAAATTGGCCAGTCAAGCCCCGTCGCAGCAGCCCGTTGCGACGGGGTTTCCGTCGCAATTGCGACGGCGGCCGCGAATCAGTAGGACAGGTAAAACCAGAAGTCCGGATTGCCTTCCAGAATGTCTGCGGCTTTCAACCATCGTTCGGGCCATTCAGCCGACGTGGCGCGGGTGCGAAAGGCATCGAAATCCGCCGGTCGATACCAGATACGATCATCCTCATAGGGAAAGCCATCCGGCAATCGTTCTTCCGTTAGCAGGTCGCCGAAATGTTTGAAAAAGTCTCGGTCTCCGGCATATCGGGTCGAGTTCCAATCGGAATGCCGCTCGTAGTCCTCTGGACGCTCGATGATGATGTTGATGCCCATAAGTCTTACTCGGTCTCGACCAACGGTGCCCATAGCTCGCGCATGTGTTCCCAGCGCGGCTTGAGGTAGGCGATCACGGCGGGTTCGTCGGCGCGGCAGACCGATACGTTCACGGCGCGGAAGATGCCCTTGCGCTGGCCCATGAAGAACAGTTGCAGGTTGCCGTTCCGGTAGTAGTCATCGCCGTTGTATGGGCCTGCGTGATCCCAGCCATCTTCCCGCCAGTCCCAGCGGAAAAGCATGTTCCAGTAAGGATCGCTCTCACCTTCCTCGTCGATGAAATCGGCCCAGCTTTTGTAGTGGCTGCCAAAGCCACGATCGAGCGGGCCTTCGCAGTAGTAAGCGTGTTCGACTTCCCAAAGGTGCTTGGTCACTGTGCTTCCTTTCTGGCGTCGCGCGCTTTGCGGGTGCGCAGGGCCTTGGCCATGGCGGCGCAGGCGGCGCGGGTGTTGGCGGGCATGTAATCGTCAAGGATCGATGCCTTGCCGATGATCTGGTGGCCGCTGATGGTGACGATGCCGGCGGTTTCCACGCCCAAATCGCGGAACATGGACATGCCGGAGCGGCGCAGGTCTCGGAATCGCTTGCCGGCCTGGCCGGCGCCGGTCATCGCCTGGCGGGCGCGGCGCTGGAACAGGTAATCGGGATAGGCGCGGGCGGGATCGCGATCGTCATAGAGCAGATGCTGGCCCTTGTGGGCCGCCGCTACGGCGAAGGCGGCTTCGATCCGGTCATGCAGTTCCGGCGGCACGGGGCAATCCACCCATGTTCCGGTCTTCTGCTGCTGGAGACGAAAGCCCTTCACTTCGCCGCGGCTGTTGGCCAGCACGGCGGCATCGGCCGCATCGCAATTGTCGATCGTGCGCCAGTTCATGCGGGTGAGCGCCAGCAAGTCGGCCTCGCGCTGGAACGTCCACAGGCCAAGCTGCCACGCCAGCGCCAGCGAGGGGAATTGCAGCCCCATGGCCGCCGCTTCCACGTCCTGCACTTCGGCTTCGGTGAACAGGATTTGCCGCTTGGGCACGCTGGGCACGGCCACCTTGTCGGTGGGATCGGCGCCGATGATCTTTTCCGAGACCGACCAGCGCATGAGCAGGCGTAGAATGCGCAGGATGGCGGCGGTGCGGAACACGCTGACCTCCATCATGGCTTTCTTGAGATCCGTGACCATGGCCTTGTCGATCGATGCGACGGGCAAGCGGCCTTCATCGGCCCAATAGGTGAGCTGGCGGAACCGCACCTGATATTCGGCGCGGGACTTTTCTTTCAGCGCCTTGAACTCGTCGGTTTCCTCATAGGCTTCGATCAGATCGGCGAAGCGCCAGATGCGGGGCACGTGGCGGAGCTGGTGTTGCGTGGCCGCGCCCTGCTTCCATGCCTCCACCTTCTCGTTCTGGTCGAGCGCCTTTTCGATCACCTGCCGATATTCGGCGCGGGTGCCCAAGCGGACGTTCTGAAAACCGGCCTTGCGCAAGGCCGGGGAGGGCTTCCAGTGCGCGACCTCTGTCCCGTCCTTCTGCTGGTGCCAGTGGAGATAGGGGATTTCACGCGCCATGGCGGTTCCCCTGCGGGATGGTGGCGAGAACGGCGGCGATGGTGGCGCCGGCATCGATCACATGCGGCGGCAGACCATCGGCCGACGACGCGATGAAATCCGCCACCTGTTGCGCCCGTTCCAGCGAGCAATCCCGCTCGCCGTTGATGATTCGCTCCACGCTGCGGGGCGATATGCCAAAGGTGCTGGCGAAGGCATCGACGCCGATCGCGTTGATGCAGGTGCGCAGAGCCTTGCGCAGCCGATCGTTGTTGCGCCTGGACAGCAGGCGCGGCGCGGCGGGGGATTGGTCAGTCACAGGTTCGGCCTCCTATGCCGGCGGGCGCAGCGGCGAAGCTGCGCCCGTGGTGGGGATGGGGTCAAGGTCGCGGGAGGGTAAATCCTGCCGCGTTGCGATGGCCGCCGCCGCCAAAGCGGCGCGCAATCTGCGACACGTCAAGCCGATGATCCTGGCTGCGGAGCGAAAAACCCATCGCGCCATCGACGGCAGACCATGTCGCGACAAAAGGCGCGGCGGGAAAGGCATCGAGCAAGGCATGGCCGACATCGCTGGCGAACAATTGGTTGAAGCAATTGACGGTCGGAACGTCGTGCCCGGCGATGCTTGTCCAATAGGCGGACGCCGCCTGCTTCTTCACCTGCTGCTGATAAAAACGCAGGATGCCCCGCGCTTCGAGCATCAGAATGTCATGCCCTTCCTGATCTTCCAGCGCTTCATGGATATCGTTCCACGTCTCGAAATCGTAGTCGTGCGACCGCAGCAAGCTGCTGAACGCTTCGGTCTGATCGAGATTGAAACGCCACAGGTCGCGATCTTCGACAAGCCGGATCAGCCATGGCGTGGGCGTATCCGGAAAGCAGAAGCGCCATGTCAAGGCAGCGCCGGATTGATCCATATCGAAGAATGCGACGCATGGAGGGCGGCCCATGGCGGACAGATCGCGCAACATGCCCGGCACCATGTGCACGGACAGGGAGAGGTCATCCCGCAGCGTTATCCTGAATTGCTCAAGGTCCGCCTGCGCGGTGACATGATGATCGAGAATGACGGTTGAGGCCGCGCCCAGCAGCACCGTTTCCAGTGCTTCTCCCTTGTAACTGAAATCGCCGATCAGGACGTGCTTGCCCAGCACCTCCGGCGGTCGATGGCCGTAGTTGGTGGGAACGAACTCAACGCTGTCTCCCCAGCGCTTCCACACGGCCCAGGCGGCGCCAAATCCATCATCGCAGGGCGCGTGATAGATGAACACATCAGGCTTCCAATCCATGGCGCGCTCCATCATTCCAGCCCCAGCGCGGCTTTGTAGGTATCGAGGATGATTTCCATTTCGCGCCGATCGGCCGGGTTCATCTTCCGCAGCTTGACGATCTGGCGCATCATGGCCGCGTCGTATCCGACCGCCTTGCCCTCGTTATAGACATCCTTGATGTCGTCGCTGATGCCCTTCTTTTCTTCCTCGAGCCGCTCGATCCGTTCGATCAGCAGGCGTAGGCGATCGTCTGTGGCTTCCGCCATGGTGTTTCCTTTCGTGGGTTGTGGGGGCGGCCGATGCGACCGCCCCCGGCGCGACCCGTCGGGCTTTCTGCCGACGTGGAATCAGGCGGTGATGTGCTTGACCGCCCACATCACGGCTTCCACAATCTTGGTCTTCGCCAGAGAGAGTTCGCGACTGTTGCCAAGGCCGGCCAAATAGTCATGGAAGGCAAGGCCCTGATCCTTGATCGAGGCCATTGCCGCCTTCTCCTCGTCCGTCAGGACGCGATAAGCGTGCCGCATGGTGTTGTTGACCGTGCGCTGATCGCTCGTGCTATCGACTTCGGGCATATTGATACTCGCATTTGGATGCGCGGAACCGCCGCGCGCGGGTTCAGAAGGGGAGGTCGTCGTTAAACCGCCGAACCTTGGTGTCGGCGGCTAGGGCTTCGCGGGCAAAGGCGATGCCAGCGCGATCGACGAGGCTTTCGATGGCTTCCGCCGTCTCTGCGGTTGGAGCGCCTTCCAAGACGGTGGCCCGGCCGAGAATGCGCAACGTGCGTTCGGCAATCAGATGCCCGGTTCCGCAGGTCGCCGGTTCGAAGGCGGGAATGCCATAGGCTTCGCCGGTCTGGTGCCGGCCATAGGCTGCGCAGACGGCTTCCGTCAGCGCAGTCAATCCGGTGCCGAGCGATTCCGCCCACGGTCCGAGAACGCTCACAATGGCTTCTCGCATCACAGTTTCCGGATTTGTCACATGCCTACCCACAGGCCGGACGCTTTGCTGTTCGCTATCCATGCCCTGCGCTTGCGCGTCGGTTTCCGGTTCCTCCTGCGCGCGCTGCTGGCGCTTGATGGCTCTAGCGCACAGGATCGTAAGCATCGTTTCTTCCTGCTGCAGCGGAATGCGCAGGCCCTTGTTGTCGACTATGGCGAAAATTTCGCCGTCGCCCCCTTCGGCCAGAGAGAACATGAAGTTCTCTTGCCTGTGTTCGAAAATCGTATTCACGCTACCTTCTCCTTGCTGGCCGCTTCGAGTTGCGCCCAGGCGTCGCGGATGCGGGCGCAGGCGGTCTCGAAGTGGACGGGGTTGTGTTCGATGCCGGTGAAGCGCTTGCCGGCGCGGATCGCGGAAATGCCGGTGCTGCCCGTGCCCATGAACGGGTCCAGCACGGTCTGCCCGGCAAGGTTGCGCATGATCTTGTCCATCACGGACAGCGGCTTGACCGTGGCATGACCGAACACCTTGCGGGGCATGGACGTGGCAAGGACGAAGCGGTGCATATCGTGATGCTCGCCCACTGGGTGAAAGCTGCGGTTCCACGCGTGCACGTAAGGCTCGGTATCGGCCAGGTAGTGCTTGTTGCGGTGGGGCGCGGGATTGCTCTTGATCCACATGCAGACGACGTGCCGGTGAAAGTTGCCACGCAGATAGGGCAGCAGGTCCGCCAGCTGATCGTTGTGGCAGAACACGACGACGCTGCCGCAGAGCAGCGAATTGATGATGGTGTGGTCAAACCCTTCGGTCAGACCTTCCTCCATCATCTGTTCGGCCGCGCCGCGTTCCTCTCGCCAGTGGCCGCCGCCTTCGTTGTTGAACTTGTAGGGCGGGTCCATGCACAAGGCATCGAACCATCCCAGTGTGGGCGTGACCTGATAGGCATCGCCAAGGATCAGCGTGGCGACGGGCGCGTGTTCCGGGCCGATGATGACGGTGCGGGTCATAGCAGGGAACCTTGTGCGGAAGGGGCCACGGGAGCCGTTGACGGCGCTTCGGGCCACGCGCGGGGTGCGCTGGCGACGGCGAGGGCATGGCATTTCCAGCAGCGCCACGGGCCGGCGCTGCCGTCGCGACTGAATGAGGGGTGTGGCGCGCCGCAGCCGCAGGCGGCGGGCTTCCATGTGGGGTTCATGCGGCGGCCCTCACGTCGAGCAAGTTGCCGTATTGATCAGCCAGCGCGGCGGCGAAGCCGGGGAAAGTCTGCGATCGGTTGCGCGCGCGTTCCTTGCCCTTGCGGCCCCAGCCCGTGTGCCGGTGGATGCCGGACCATGCCTTGTGTTCGGCCGTGCCCGGCCGGGGTGGCGTCAACCGGTTGGTTTCCCGCAGGGGCGGCAGGTTGATGAGTTCCAGACCGATCCCCTTGAAGTGGGGATCTCCGAACCACCATGGCTGGACAAATTGCGTGGGGCCGCGCCGCGTCAGTTCCAGCGCGTGTTCGTGCATCACGGGGTTTTCGATGACGCGCCGTGTGATCCGGCCTTCATCGCGCACCGTTCGATAGAACGCGGCGGCCTGTTCCAGTTCTGACCAGCGGACAGGATTAAGGCCATTCGCCCGCTTGCCGCCGATGTAGAGCCAGCGCACGCCCGAATTGCACAGGATCGTGCAGGGCGGATGCATGACGGCGAGCAAATCCCAGCCATCGTTGAGGTGTTCGCGCAGGTCGCCGCGAATGTGGCGGTTGCTGCCATCGTCGGCAGCTTCCAGATCGCAGGACCATGCATCGAAGCCCAATGCCAGGAACGCGCGCCGCAGGACGCCGGAGCGTTCGCAGCCGATCAGGACGCGGGCGGTCATGACCGAAGCTCCTTCCGGTTATAGACGGTCGAGATGACCTGTTCGGCCCAAGTGTGATGCCCGGTGGCGCGTGCGTGATTTGCCGCGCAGGCCACCGCGTTGCGGGCGTGCCAGAGGGCATCTGTCCCGTTGCAGTCGAAGCATCCGCCCATGGCGTGGGTGACGCCGCTATGCCGGGAGGTAAGGCGGTCAGCCATGAAATTCCCCTGTTGGAGCCGTCAGTCCTCGCGCTGCCACCAGAAGGGGGATTGCGCGGGTTCTTCGGTGAGCATGTGGCGAGCGGCGCGGGCCTTGCGGCGGGCGTCCAGCCTGCGTTCGGTCTGTTCGAGCTGGATCAGGCGTTCGGCCTGGAGCGGCGTGCAGTTGTGGGCGCGCGCGTATTCCATCGCGGCGCGGTGGCGGCGCAGGCGTTCAGCCTGCTTCGACGGAGTGGGCGCGGTTGTGGGCGCGGCTGCGGGCGCGGCGTTCGCGCATGAATTCACGGTGCCAGTATCGACCATCGAGCAACTCCCATTCGAGGCGTTCGGCCTGGGTGAGCGTGCGTTGCGCGCGCAACGCGATCAGTTCGGCCCTGCGCGCGTTCTGGCGGCCGATGGAGCGGTAGCGGCTCACCAGCCCAGCCATGCCGCCAGCGCGCCCAGCACGGCCCCTGCGGACATCAGGCAGGGCATGAGGAACCATGGACCGCATCCCGGCGGCGGATCGGGTTCAAGGCGGTGTTCCACGATCACAGCGCGCCAGTTTCAATCAGGCCCGCGATCACGCGGTCCGCGATGTGATAAAGGCCACCGGTGACGATCAGCGCCAGTAGCCCCGCGCCAAGCCGTTCGCAGCGGATCAGCGCGCGCCGGCCGATCATTGCGCGAGTTCCCTGATGGCGAGCACCATGCAGCACAGAAGGCACAGAAAGCCTGCCGTGGCCGTGCCGGGGCCTACGCGTTCACCGTTGGACAGGAAGATGCCGCCGAGACTGGCCCATTCGGCCAGAGCCTGCAAAAGCAGCCCCACCGAGAACGCCAGCGCCACGATGGCGGCGAACTTCACAACGACATCGCCGATCATGCCCGCTTCCTTCCGCTGGTGGCGAGTTCGGCCGCGCGGGCGGCCATGCCATCGCGCATGGCGCGGGAGACGGCGGGGACGGCCGGCGCGGCGA